>ERZ809224.1470-NODE-1470-length-17115-cov-6.568054_pt1 | contig 17115 bp, 11 predicted proteins | sample MGYA00520513_ERZ809224 | MGnify/ENA primary metagenome ERZ809224 (study PRJEB31576, sample SAMEA3212658) | Homo sapiens | biome: human-gut; feature: human gut; material: fecal | place: Sweden | collected 2012 ...
TATACCAACAAGCAGATGGAGGATAAAATTATTCAGCTTTGGGATCAGTATGGCGAAACAACGAAGACAAATGTAATGAGTACTTTAAAGCAAATGCTGATTCTGGAAAAGCACATGGATGATTATAATGTGACACTTACAGATGAAGAGAAACAGAAAATTTCGGATACGGCAGCAGCTTTTATAGCTGACAATGATAAGAAAACGCTGAAAGCCATGGGAGCGACGCAGGAGCGTATGGAGCGTGTCATAACCTTATATACAATTCAGGCTAAAGTATACAATGCGATCATCGCAGATGTGGATACAGAGGTTTCTGACGAAGAAGCCGCGCAGAAAACAATCCAGTATGTCCTTTTCAGCACGGCAGACACCACGGATTCCGACGGTAATACAGTTGCGCTTTCGGATGACCAGAAGGCAGCGCTGCTCGATCAGGCGGAACAGCTTCAGGAGGCTGTAGCGGGCGGTACAGATATGGCGGAGGCATTGTCTGCTATTGATGAGGACAAGAGTGTAAGTACAGCATCCTACGGAGACAATGATGAAGAATACAGCCTGGATGAAGCCATTCGTACGGAAGCGGATAAACTGCAGGATGGAGAGGTGGCAGAAGATGTCATTGAGACAGACAGCGGCTATTACGTGGTTCAGATGAAAGCTACCTTTGATGAGAGCGCTACAGAACAGAAAAAGCAGAGTATTGTTTCTCAGAGAAAGAGCGATAAATTCAGCGAGGTTTATGATGCATGGGAAGCAGAGGCGGATTATACGGAAGACACGGATCTGCTGGGTGAGATGACTTTTACGGATACTTATGAACTGGCAACTGAGGCGACGGAGGCTCAGAGTGAGACAGAGAGTGCAGCGGCAGCTCAGAGTGAAACAGAGAGTGCAGCGGCAGCCGAGGAAGGCAGCGAGGCCGAGACAGTGACCGAAGTATCTGAGACAAGCGCAGAATAAAGAATAGCGGAACGTAATAAAAATAGTTAAGCGGGTCGTACCCAAACAGCAGATTACAGAGGTATTTGTAATACAAAACGGATATCAAGATAAGATGACAGCAGCAGGATCGGATCCTGCTGCTGTTTTTATAGACGATATCTAATTATGGAAGAAAAGTGCGGAAAAATAATGGATAACACCTTATATTATTGTTGAAAATCAATAACGATTCTGGCTGCTCCTGGCTGTTTCTTCCTGCCTATAACCCATCAGCTACAATTCAGGATGAATTGTTACGAAAATCGGGTGCGGCAAGCTGCGATAATTGGACAAAATATCAAAAAACATTGACAGATATGCAGATTTCATTGTATGATAATGCTGAATAGTCCGGTTAATACGGAAAAAATTCGCATTCATTGACAATATCAGAGAAGGCATGAAGGGGGAAGCTGTTCTCTGACAAGTATGAAAGCAAAAGGAGGAAGGTAAATATGAAAAGAAAACAATGTAAACAGTGGTTTTCTGTGCTGATGGCGGCTGTTGTGGCGTTTGGCAGCCTGGGTCTGCCTTCAGCAGCAGCACCGACGGACAATCAGGCTGTGCTTGCTGATGGTGCAGCGGCAGTCCTGGAAGCAGTTGATGCCAGAGAGGTGAATTTTAACAAGGGCTGGAAATTTAAATTGGGAGATGTGGAGAATGCCGAAAAGCAAGATTTCGATGATACGGAGTGGGAGAATGAACAGATTCCTCACGATTTCGGCATTACACAGGAATATTCGAATGATTATGAGGCTGAGTCCGGATTTTTGCCCGGAGGTACAGGCTGGTACCGCAAGAGTGTTGTATTTCCGGCTGAGTATGCAGGAAAGACCCTGGTTCTGAATTTTGACGGTGTTTACAACCATGCATATGTGTATGTAAACGGACAGAAGCTTGGTGAAAACCATTATGGCTACAACGATTTTGCTTTTGACATATCTGATTATGTGAATTGTGACGGCAGTACGGAAAATGTCATCGCAGTGAAGGTAGTAAGCACATATCCGTCAAGCCGTTGGTATTCCGGTTCCGGTATTTACCGTGACGTAAAGCTGGTGGTCACGGATACGGTACATGTGGCGAAGAATGGTACTTATGTAACAACACCGGATCTGGAGCAGGAACAGAATGGTGATGTAACAGTCAATGTTGAGACAAAGGTACAAAATGACAGCAGCGCTTCCGTGAGTGCGGTAGTCCGCACTACGGTGCTGGATGCAGACGGTTATGCAGTTTCTTTACCGGCGAACAGCACAGTAACAGCAGCGGCGGATTCTGTGACAGAGACAGAGCAGCAGGTTTATGTAAACAAACCGGATCTCTGGAGCTGTGAATCTCCTAATCTGTACTATGTACAGACAGAGATTCTTGTAAATAATGTAGTGACAGATACGTACCAGACAACCTTTGGTTTCCGTTATATTAACTTTGACGCCAACACAGGGTTCAGCCTGAACGGCCAAAATGTAAAGATGAAGGGCGTCTGCATGCACCATGATCAGGGAGCGCTGGGTTCAGCCGCTTACCGTGATGCGATATATCGTCAGGTGGAAAAACTTAAAGAAATGGGCTGTAATGCGATCCGTACCAGTCACAGTACACCTGCGGACGTGCTGCTGGATGCCTGCAATGAGTTGGGTATGCTGGTTATGGATGAAACGTATGATGGCTGGGAATATGCGAAAAATGAAAATTCCCAGGACTTCAGCACTCATTTTAATAAGACACTGACCAGTGATAATCAAATCCTGGGAGGCGAGACCGGAGAAACCTGGTATCGTTTTGTGTTGGAATCAAATATCAACCGTGATAAGAATGATCCTTCTGTTGTAATGTGGGATATTGCTAATGAGCTGAATTTTGGAGTTCCAACCGTAAATAATTACGTACAGTACGCGAAAAACATGATTGGTTATATCCAAGCTATCGACAATACAAGACCGATTACTTCAGGAGATAATAATCCAAGCGGCAATCAGGCTTCCAATTCAACGGAATTTCGTAATCAGATTACCGCAGAGCTTGCAAAGTCAGGCGGTGTTGCAGGCATGAATTATTCCATGTCCGCGATCAGCGGTGTGCACAGGGCTCATCCTGATTGGCCGATCGTAGCTACTGAAACGGCGTCTCCAAGCAACAGCCGCGGTATTTACAGCACGACAAGCCAGTACAGCAAAACCGGTGATTATCAGTGTACCGCATATGATACAAACTGGGTGAGCTGGGGCAATTCCGCGAGAGAGTCCTGGTGGTATACGATTAAAGACGATTTTGTGATGGGTGAATTTATCTGGACAGGTTTTGACTACATCGGCGAGCCGACACCGTGGAATGGGACGACGCCGGGCAGCGTCAGCAATGACCAGAAGGCAGTGCCAAATTCTTCTTATTTTGGCGTGATTGACACGGCAGGCTTCCCGAAGGATTCTTTCTATTTTTACACCAGCCAGTGGAGAGAGGATGCAACGACGCTTCATGTGGTTCCTCAGAGCTGGAACGAAGAGGATCTGACAGTCAGCGGCGGAAAGGTGCCGGTATATATTTATTCCAATGCTGCAAAGGTAGAGCTTTATCTGAATGATGTGAAAATCGGTACGGCAACGAGAAATCCGATAACGACGGATGCGGGATACGAATACGCAACCTACAGCAATGTTTCTGAGGATGATTCGCTTTGTACAGCAGTCAATGAAAGCGCAGTATGGAAGAGAATGGCTGCTCAGTTCAGCGTAAAGTATGAGGAAGGCACTTTGAGTGTAAAGGCCTATGACGCAAATGATGAGCTTATCGAGGATACCATCGGTCTTGACAGTGTGACGACTAACAGTGATGAGGGAACCTCCTTAAAGCTTGAGGCGGAAAAAACAGAGATTCAGGCAGATGGTTCCAGTCTTTGCTACATTGCAGTTGATGTTCAGGATGCAGAGGGACGCTTTGTCAGCGCAGCAAGAAATAATATTCGCTTTACGCTGACAGGAAACGGAACGATCGTGGGTGTGGACAATGGAAATCCGTCTACAGTCGATAAATTCCAGCAGAAGTCCGTGCTTACCAGTGACAAAACTGCAAATATTGACGCTTTCAGCGGCAAAGCGCTGATTATTGTACGCAGCACAGAGCGCGCAGGAGGCTTTATCGTAAATGCAGAGTCTGCAGGTCTGGAAGGAGGCAGAATCTTTGTAAATACAGTGGGAGAGACTCAGGGAGAGGCTTTCTTAAAAGAGTACAGTGTGACACCCGAGTATACGGTTGTTATGGGTACAAAACCGAATCTTCAGACAGTTGTAAAAGGCATTATGAGTGATGGAAGTGCAGCACAGGGCACAATCGAGTGGTCAGACATAAACGAAGAGTTGTACGGTACACCGGGCGAATATGTGATCAAAGGTGTTATGCGTGTGGGTACAGAGGAGATTGATGTATCTGCAAACCTGCATGTGAAACCAATCATTGCTGCTATGGAAAATTATTCCAGAGCAACGACCGCAGGTATTGTTCCTGCGCTTCCGGACACCGCAGCAGCGATTCTTCCGGATGGAAGAACATACGGTGCATATAAGGTTACCTGGGAACCGGTCACTGCTGAGGAATTGCAGGAGATCGGCAAGATACTTACTGTAAATGGTACGGCAGCAGTTGAAGACGGTGTTACTATGCCAGTGAAAGCAACGATCCGTGTGGCCGAGGGCGTGACGGTGGAAGCGGCAAATGTTGCGCCGCAGTACGAGACGCTGACAGAAAGCTGCGGTACGCCTGCCGATAATCTGCTGTCTATTGTGGATGGTGTAAACAATGTACTGAATGTTCCAAGCTCCCGCTGGACGAACTGGAATGATCATCTGGTAAACTCTTCACCTTTTATTACCTTTACCTGGAGTGAAGTAAAGGAAATTGCAAGCTTAAATGCGTGGTTCTTCGGTGATACCAATGTTTCCGCTCCGGAGGAGGTAAGAATTGCGGTTTCCGAGGATGGTGTAAACTATCATGAGGTAAGCTTTGCACATACGGATTATGCAGTAAATCAGAAGACAACGTTTACTTTGGATGAAGCGCAGAAAGCAAGAGCGCTGAGATTTACCATGAAACAGGTGGGAACCGGATATGTGGGTCTGACAGAGTTAGAGATCTGGACGACAACTTCCGGTTACACAACGAACAATACGGCAGTTTTGGATACGTTGACGGTAGACGGCAGAAGTGTGGATGGATTTGTATCCGGTGAATTTGACACAGACGGCTACAATATGGAAGTTACCAATACTTCAAAAGCGGTAATCACAGCGACAGCACGGGATAATGCATCCGTGACGGTTGTGCCGGCAGATGCATCCGGTGTGGCAAGAGTGATTGTGAAATCCGAGAACCAGCAGGAAACAAATGTTTATACGATTCATCTTAAGAACAAATATGAGCTTGCGAATGAGCAGCAGCTTGCCGCACTGGGAACGGCCATTTTAAATGCGTCAGGAAAGAACGAGGCGGATTATACGGCGGATTCCTATAAAGTGTATAAGGCAGCTCTGGAAGCGGCAAAAGCAGCGCAGGCAAAAGAGAATGTGTCAAAAGCTGAGGTTGAGCAGGCGCTTGTGAACCTTCAGAGGGCTGTAAACGGTTTGGTGAAAAAAGCGGTTGTATCTCCGGTGGAAGAGGTGCCGAAGAAAGGCAGTACCTTTGAGTATAAGAATGCTGTTTATAAAGTGACGAAATCTGCGGCAAACGGCGGCACGGTTACTTTTGTAAAACCGAAAAAGAAGACAAATCGCAGTTTTACTGTTCCGGCAACGGCACAGAAGGGCAAGTATACCTTTAAGGTAACGGCGGTCAGCAAGAATGCATTTAAGAAGAACACCAAACTTACCAAGGTTACTGTCGGCAAAAATGTAACGACGATCGGTGCAAGTGCATTTGCAGGGGATGGGAAACTGAAGAGTATTGTAATAAAGAGTACATCCCTGAAATCTGTGGGAAGCAAAGCCTTCAAGGGTATCAACGCGAAATGTAAAATCAAGGTGCCGAAGAAGAAGCTTACTGCTTACAAGAAAAAGCTGAGAAATAAAGGGCAGAAGTCCAGTGTAAAAATTACAAAATAAAAATCAGTTGATTGAAATGTGCAGGGCGGAAGAGATTCCGCCCTGTTGTTGTTGCCAAGCATCCGAAGGAAGCTGCCGGTGGCAGGTTCTGTAGGTCATGCGTTCTATATACATGTGTTTTTTTCTGCTTGTAAAATATGGGAAAAGTGGATAAGATATAGTGATGAAGAAAAAGGAGGATGCATGTGAGACGAATATTTTTGATTGTACTGGACAGCGTGGGTGTCGGCGCAGCGCCGGACGCGGATAAATTCGGAGATTCCGGATGTAATACGCTTGCAACATGCAGGAAAACGGGAAAACTGTTTCTTCCGAATATGGAGCGGCTTGGCATTTTTTCACTGGACGGTATGAACTTTTCCCATAAGGCACAGGAGCCGGAGGGATGCTTTGCGAGGATGCAGGAGAAATCAAACGGCAAGGATACCACTACGGGACACTGGGAGATCGCAGGTATTGTGTCAAAAAAGCCGATGCCGGTTTATCCGAATGGATTTCCGCAGGAGCTTTTGCAGGAGTTTTCAGCGAAGACAAAGCGGGGTGTGCTGTGCAACCGTCCTTATTCCGGGACAGAGGTTATACGGGATTTTGGGCAGGAGCATATGGATACGGGGAAATTGATCGTGTATACATCAGCAGACAGCGTGTTTCAGGTGGCGGCCCATGAGGATATTGTGCCTCTTGATGAGCTTTATGAGTACTGCCGTATTGCAAGGCGGATGCTACGAGGAGAGCATAGTGTGGGAAGAGTGATTGCACGCCCGTTTACAGGAAAGGCACCGGATTTTGAACGTACCGTCAACCGTCACGATTTTTCACTGGAGCCGCCTTCTGTGACTGTGCAGGATGAGCTTATCCGGGCGGGATACGAAACGATCGGTGTTGGGAAAATACAGGATATTTTTGCAGGAAAAGGGATACAGCGTTCCTTCCGAAATGAAGGCAATGAGAAAAATATGGAGCGTGTATTTGCGCTGCAGAAGGAAGATTTTAAGGGCTTGTGTTTTGTAAATCTCGTGGATTTTGATATGCTGTACGGTCACAGGAATGACGTGGAAGGATATACGCAGGCGCTGAATATGTTTGATGTACAGCTTGGACAATTCCTTGCCAATATGCGTGATGAGGATATGCTGATAATTACGGCGGATCACGGATGTGATCCGGGTGCACCGGGAACAGATCATACGAGAGAATATACACCCTGTCTGTGTTATGGGAAAATGCTGAAAAAGGGTGTAAATCTGCATACCAGAGACAGCTTTGCGGATATTGCTGCGACCATAGCAGAGGCATTTGGGATTTGCCACCAGGGTGCAGGAAACAGCTTCTTTAAAGAGATACAAAAGAGCGGGAAGGAGATATTTTGAAAGGACTTCTGAAATATCTGCGGGGCTACAAAAGGGAAAGTGTGATTGCCCCGCTGTTTAAAATGCTGGAGGCTATGTTTGATTTATTTGTGCCTCTTGTGATGGCTTCCATCATCAACAAAGGAATAGCAAACGGAGACAGGAACTATATTCTGTCCAGATGTGCATTGCTGATTTTGCTGGGCTTAATCGGGCTGGCGTGCAGCATTACAGCACAGTATTTTGCGGCAAAAGCGGCAGTGGGGTTTAGTACGCAGCTCCGCCATGCACTATTTGCGCATATACAATCGCTGGGGTTTTCAGAGATGGATACACTTGGCACCTCCACTTTGATTACACGGATGACAAGCGATATTAATCAGGTGCAGAGCGGCCTGAACCTGTTTCTGCGCCTGTTTCTGCGCTCACCGTTTATCGTTTTTGGAAGCGTAGTAATGGCATTTGTCGTAAGTGCTCGTGCAGCAGTTATCTTTTTGATTACTATTCCGCTTCTGTCTGTGGTGGTTTTTGGAATTATGCTCTGGACGATGCCTTTATACAGGAAAGTACAGGGGAGTCTGGATGGGATTCTGGGAATCACCAGGGAAAATCTGACCGGTGTGCGCGTGGTGCGTGCATTTGGAAGAGAAAAGCAGGAAAAGGAGCGGTTTGAGAAAGGCAACGAAGTTCTGGTGCATGGGCAGCTTCTGGTTGGCAAAATTTCTGCGCTTATGAATCCGCTGACTTATGTGATGATTAATGTGGCGATTGTGGCGATACTGAACAATGGAGCGGTTCAGATACAGGCAGGCAGTCTGCAACAGGGCGATGTGATTGCTCTGGTGAACTATATGAGTCAGATACTTGTGGAGCTTGTAAAGCTTGCCAACCTGATTATTCAGGTGACCAAGGCTCTGGCATGTGCGGACCGTGTGGCGTCGGTGCTGGCTGTGGAGCCGCAGATGAAATTTGGAAGTCAGAAAAAAGAGAAAAATACGGCGGTCGGGAATGAACTGCAGGATAATGTTGTTTTGGAAGGCAATGCTTCAGGAAATGGGCGTGCGACTGCTCCCGAGGAGGTGGCCTTTGAGCATGTTTCCTTTACGTACGCCGAAGCCGGGGGAGAGGCGTTGTCGAATGTCCACTTTACGGTGAAAAAAGGACAGACAGTTGGTATTATCGGTGGTACAGGAAGCGGTAAATCAACACTGGTGAATCTGATTGGGCGTTTTTATGATGCCTCGGACGGTTCTATCCGTATTGCAGGACAGGATATCCGCAGCTATTCCAGAGAGGAGCTGCGCGGTAAAATCGGTGTGGTTATGCAGAAAGCACAGTTGTTTTCAGGGACGATCCGGTCCAACCTGCTGTGGGGGGATAAAAATGCTTCTGATGAAGCTCTCTGGTCTGCGCTTGAGACAGCTCAGGCGGCAGAATTTGTGCGGGCAAAGGAAAACGGCCTGGATGAGATAGTGGAGCAGGGAGGACGAAATCTGTCAGGCGGCCAGAAGCAGAGACTTACCATTGCGCGTGCGCTTGTTGGTGATCCCGAAATATTGATTCTGGACGACAGCGCCAGCGCTCTGGACTTTGCCACGGATGCGGCTTTGCGCAAGGCTATCCGTGGGCTGAAAGAGGAACTGACCGTATTTATTGTAAGTCAGAGAACTTCCAGTCTGCAGCACGCAGATCTTATTCTGGTTCTGGATGATGGAATTGTGGTGGGTATGGGAAGCCACAGTGAACTATTGAAGGAATGTTCCGTTTATCGCGAAATCTATGAGAGTCAGTTTGGAAAGGCAGGTGAGCAGGCATGATTTTACGTGTTTGGAAGCATATAAGAAAATACTGGTTTTATATTGTATGCAGCCTTTTCTTTGCCGCACTTTCTGTTGCGACGCAGCTCTATGTGCCGATTCTGACAGGAGATGCAATTGATTTTATGATCGACGCAGGAAAAGTGGATTTTGCGGGCGTATGGACTATTTTGAAAATTATACTGGCAGCCACTGCTGTGACTGCGGTTTCGCAGTGGATATTTGGTATCTGCAACAACAGGATTACCTACAGTGTCAGCAGGGACTTGCGGAATGCAGCGATCGCCAAGATACAGAAGCTTCCGGTTTCTTATCTGGATGCACATCCCACCGGAGATTTGGTGAGTCGTGTTATTGCGGATGTGGAGCAGTTTGCAGACGGTCTGCTGATGGGGTTTACTCAGTTTTTTACAGGGATTCTTACGATTCTCGGTACTCTGGGCTTTATGCTCTATGTGAATATACCGATTACACTGGTAGTTGTATGTGTGACACCGCTAAGCTTTGTGGTGGCTGGCTTTATTGCGAAAAAGACGTTTCATAACTTCCATGTGCAGAGCGAGGTGCGCGGTGAGCAGACGGCATTTATCAATGAGATGATAGAGGGACAGAGAGTAATTCAGGCATTCTGCCATGAAGATGAGAGCATGCTGCAGTTTGACGAGATGAATGAAAGATTGCAGAAGGCCAGCCTCAAGGCCATTTTTTTCAGCAGTATAACAAATCCTGCTACGCGATTTGTAAATAATGTAGTTTATGCGGGAGTTGCTCTGGTAGGTGCGCTGTATGCAGTAGCCGGGGGCATCACGGTAGGTCAGTTATCCTGTTTTCTGAGCTATGCAAATCAGTACACAAAACCTTTCAATGAGATTTCGGGTGTAGTGACGGAGCTGCAGAATGCAATGGCCTGTGCGGGACGGATTTTTGAGCTGCTGGATGAGGAGGAGCGGCCAAAGGATAAACCTAATGCACGTGTGCTTACTCCCAGACAGGTGGACGGCACCGTCGAAATCTCGGATGTTTCGTTCAGCTATGTGCCGGAGCGCAGGCTGATTGAGCATTTTAATCTTCGGGTAAAGAAGGGGCAGAGAGTTGCCATAGTAGGTCCTACAGGCTGCGGCAAGACGACGATGATCAATCTTCTGATGCGTTTCTATGATGTGGATTCCGGGCAGATATGCGTGTCTGGTACAGATATACGTAATATCGGCAGAACTTCTCTGCGGCGCAGCTATGGTATGGTGCTGCAGGACACGTGGCTGAAATCAGGCACTATTTATGAAAATATTGCCTACGGTAAGCCCAATGCTACAAGGGCAGAGGTGGAAGCTGCCGCGAAGGCTGCTCACGCGCACAGCTTTATCAAGCGTCTGCCAGAGGGATATAATACTGTCATTTCCGAGGATGGCGGCAACATCAGCCAGGGGCAGAAACAGCTTTTATGTATTGCCCGGGTGATGCTCTGTCTGCCGCCGATGCTGATTCTGGATGAGGCCACTTCCAGCATTGACACACGAACGGAAATCAAGATACAGAATGCGTTTGCTAAAATGATGGAGGGGCGCACAAGTTTTATAGTTGCCCATCGCCTGTCCACTATTCGGGAAGCTGATGTCATTTTGGTTATGGAAAATGGTAAGATCATAGAGCAGGGTACGCATGAAAGCCTGCTGGAGAAAAAGGGTTTTTATGCTAAATTGTATAATAGTCAGTATGAGTCCGTGTAAAATAGCGGCAGCGCTGTGTGAAACTATAACATGAATTGTGAAAGTTTTGTAATGTCATGACCTTGTTTTGTAATGTTTTTTCGGTATAATAAGCCGGGAACAAGAAATAGGGCCGTATGACTGTGCAGAAGGAAGGTGTTCAAGTGAAGCAGATTATCATATATAAATCGAGAACCGGTTTTACAAAGCGCTATGCCAAATGGCTTGCAGATTCTTTGAAATGTGAGTGTATTTCCATAGAGGAGGCGTCAAGGATCGGTCTTTCGGATTACGATGTGATTATTTTCGGGAGCAGCTTCCGGGCGGGAACGATAGAGGAAATTAAGTGGTACAAGGAGAAGGTGCTTCCGTTTGGTAAAATAAATGTAGTATTTGTTACAGGAGCCATGTCACCGACATCTCCTGAGGTGGTAAAATCCCTGGAGCAAAATTTTACAAGACAGGAGCGCAGAGAAATCCGAACATTTTATCTGCAGAGCGGGTTGAATTATGAGGCAATGAATCTGAAAGATAAGCTGATGATGAAAATGTTCCGCAGTATGCTGAAAAGTAAAAAGACAAAAACTGAGGAAGAAAGAGCGTTTGCAGATCTTGTACAGAAATCATTTGATTATTCGGACCCTGCGAATATGGAGCCGATGCTGAATTATCTGCAGGGGTTGTAAATATGGGTAAGCGTATAGATTCCCGGGCAAAATGAGCCAGGCGTCGGCGCATGTATTTGATTATTTGGATCGGTGTTTGTAACAATAAAAAAGATTCGGCCTTCAAATAAAAGAGAGCCGAATTTTTTTGTTTATGATAACAGAAAGTTTGCGAAACATGCTTTCTATCGTTTGTGCGGCAACGGCAGCTTTGCTGTCAGGGAAGCCTGCCGTAAATGGCGCGCGATGCCAGATGGCTGCCGTAGCTCAGGGTTTTAATGCAGATACCGCCGTTTGGGTAGGTAGTTCCGGTATGACCGGTAGCATTTAAAATCAGACCATTTCCCATGTAGATGGCTACATGTACCAGGCCGCCGTAGGGGGCTCGGGTATTTGCACGATAGAAAATGAGATCGCCGGGCTTTAGCTGCCTGCGGCTGATAAATTTGCATTCATTGTACTGATTGATTACGTAAGTTTCCGGCATGGTTCTGCCGGCTTTGCGGAAACATTTGGTGACCAGTGCAGAACAGCAAATTCCCTTTTTCAGGTCGTTGCCGCCGCTCTGGTAAGGCGTACCAAGATATTTTAAGCCATAGCGGATAGCATCATATGCATAAGGAGTTGCTCCGCTTTTAAAACTACTGTAGGAGATGGCTTTCAGACGCATATAAGTGGTGCTCACATAACCGGTTGTATTCTTATCCGGTAAAAGGACAGGAATCCATGTCGTCTTGACTCCAGTCTCAATTTTAGACTGATCCACCACGATTGCGTCACTATACTTGAGGGTAGCAAGCTTTGAAGCGCTGGAAGAAGGTAGACTTCGAACATTTGCGGAGCTGCCTCGCCGTATATTGTAGGCGACTACTAGGTATTGGGATCCCTTTTTATATTTGCCAAGGTTAATCCTGGGAGCGGCAAGAGAGCGTGATGGCATCAAAAATACTGCGCATATCAGAAAAAATCCTGCTAACAGAAGTTTGCTGCGGTGTTTGAATAATTTCATGGGTAATCGTTCCTTTTCTGTTTTCTGCTAAGTGTGGGTAACATTTGTTAAAATATATTTTAACAGAAAATAACAACTTTGTAAAGCATTTGTAATGAGTTCGCACTTTCCCTTGACATTTACAAAAAAGAATATTATCATGATTGCCAAGCGCATAGATTGTATCATATGAGAAAGGACAGATGTATGCAGTATATTATTGTTTTTCTAATTTCTATGGTTCCGCTGATTGAGCTGCGCGGGGCAATTCCTTACGCAGTGACGCAGGAACTTCCGTACATTCCATCTTATGTAACAGCGATTTTGGGGAACATGCTTCCGGTGCCGTTTATTTATTTGTTTGCCAGAAAGGTGCTGGAGTGGGGAGCAGACAAACCGGTCATCGGAAAATTTTTTACGTACTGTATAGAGAAAGGTCGAAGGGGCGGCGAAAAGCTTCAGGAAAAGGCAGGGAAAGGCCTGTTTGTAGCATTGATGCTTTTTGTAGGTATTCCGCTGCCGGGCACCGGTGCCTGGACTGGAACACTGGCAGCCAGTTTTCTGGATATGGATTTTAAGTCAAGTATTATTGCGGTTATGCTTGGCGTTATGCTTGCCGGAATTATTATGGCATTGGCATCTGCAGGACTTTTAGGAGCATTGAGTGCACTGTTTGCTGTCTAGGCAACAGTGCATTTGTAATATTCAGATAAATAAAGGAAACGGGTTACTTTTGAGTTTGAAGGGATTGAAAAAGGCTGCTGCCTGTTCCTGGTCCTTTTAGTTGCCAAGCATCAGCAGGAAGCTGCCGGTGGCAGGTTCTGTAGGTATGGATAGGCATGAAAGCACGGGGCAATGTATATTTTTATGGCAGAAACAGGGAAAAGAGTATAAGAAAGTTAACTTGACTAGGCACCCGGATAATGGTATTGTAGCTGTAGAAGCTAGGAAAGGAGAGGTAAAATCATGGTAAAAAAGAATATCGTGCTGGGGAATGTAGCAAATGTTCAGGAATTTAACCGTGTTTGCAGCCATATGGATTTTGATGTGGATCTGGCGCAGGGAAAATATCTGGTAGATGCGAAATCTATCATGGGTATTTTCAGTCTGGATCTGGAAAAACCTCTGGAGCTGTGCGCAAACACAGATGATGAAGCGTTGATTGCTGAAAAATTTAAAGCATATATCCAGTGATATGATGAACGAAAAAATAAAAAGATATGCGGTCCGTTTTGGAGTGGCAGCGGCGGTCTGCCTGATTGGGTGGAGCAGCAGTTCCGCAGTGAGAGCCGCAGAAAACGAGACGGATCAGAGTGGAACGGTGCAAAGTGAGACAACGCAGCAGTCAGAGCCTGCAGTTCTGCAGAATGTGCGCAAAGCGCCGGAGCTTGCCGGCAGGTGGATAAAGAAGGGCGGTAAATACCGCTACCGTTTGCAGGATAAAACATATGCTTCCAATACTTGGGTCAAAATCAAGGGAAAATATTATTACTTTGATAAGCAGGGGTTTCGCGTACAGGGATTTCTCAAATATCAGAATGGTAAAAAATACTATCTGGGTAAAAACGGTGCGATGGTTACCGGATGGCAGAAGATTAAAAAGCATTATTACTATTTTAACAAGAAGGGCGCTTTGGTAACATCCTCCTGGATCAAAACGAAAGGCAAATATTATTATGTCAATACAAAAGGCCGCCGTGTAAAAAATGCCTGGGTTACAGTAGATGGGAAGAAATACTATCTGGACGAAGAAGGCGTTAAAGTTACCACGAGCCGATATGTAGGAAAAAAGGCATGTTATTTTGATAAAAACGGGGTATATCATCCTGACAGGAAGGTCAAAGGCAGACTGATTGATCCTAAAAAGAAGATGGTAGCTCTGACTTTTGATGATGGTCCGGGGCCCTATACAGACAGGCTTTTAAAATGTCTGAAAAGAAATAATGCTGTGGCAACATTTTTCCTTGTGGGAAGCAGTGTATCCAATTATAAGAGTGAAGTAAAGCAAATGTATAAGCTGGGATGTGAGATTGGAAACCATACATGGAGCCATCCACAGTTATCAGCAATGTCCGGTTCCGGTATTCAGTCGCAGATTGACAGCACAAACAGGCAGATACGAGCCATTACAGGACATAATGCTGCGCTGGTGCGTCCGCCCTATGGCGCGTATAACAGTACAGTGCAGGCTAATGCAGGAGCACCGCTGATTTTGTGGAGCATTGACACACTGGACTGGAAGACAAGAAATGCACAGAATACGATAAATGTGGTTATGAATGAGGTAAAGGACGGATCTATCGTATTGATGCATGATATTCACAGTCCGTCTGTGGATGCAGCCGAGGTACTGGTGCCCAGACTTATAAAAGCAGGCTATCAGCTTGTAACAGTCAGTGAATTGGCCAAATATCGTAAAACCTCCATGCATAACGGGGGAGTATACTCAGATTTTTGATTGGATTTAAGAAAAAGCCGCTAAGGACGTAATGGATATGCCCCTTGTCAAGCAGACAGGTGAAATATCTGAAATCAGGTGCAGAGAATGCCTACATTTCGATTTGAAGTGTAGGCATTCATTTTTATACACACCATTTCTCTTTGTATTGGCTTATTCTTTTGTTTTTGGGAATGGCTTATTCCGTTGGAATATCAGAAATAACGCTTGTGTATTTAACGGGTGTCTGCCGCGATAACCGCCGAAACTTTGAAAGCGTGTTTTGTCAGATTATGCTTCGTGCTGTTTTACAGCCGCTTCCACAAATCCGCGGAACAGCGGGTGCGGACGGTTCGGACGGGATTTCAGCTCCGGATGGCCCTGTGTTCCGATGAAGAACGGGTGATCCGGCAGTTCAATCATTTCCACAATGCGTCCATCCGGAGAAATACCGGACAGGAGCATACCGTTGTCAACCAGCACCTTGCGGTAATCGTTATTTACCTCGTAACGATGGCGATGGCGTTCATGGATCGTCTCGCTTCCGTAAAGCTCATAAGCACGGGATTCTTTTTTCAGCACGCAGGGATAGGAACCCAGTCTTAATGTTCCGCCGATATCCTCGATGCCGTCCTGTTCCGGCATTAATGCGATGACAGGATGTGTAGTCTGAGGATTCAGCTCGATGCTGTGTGCGTCATTGTAGCCGATAACATGACGCGCAAACTCTACGATGGAGAGCTGCATACCAAGGCAAAGTCCAAGGAAAGGAAGCTTGTGTGTGCGCGCATAGCCGATAGCTGTGATTTTACCTTCGATTCCGCGGTCGCCGAAGCCGCCCGGCACCAAAATGCCGTCTACATCGCCCAGAACTTCTTCAACATTGCTGTTGTTGAGCAGCTCAGAGTCTACCCATTTGATATTGACCGTTGCATGCTGTGCAATACCGCCGTGTTTCAATGCTTCTACAACACTGATATACGCATCGTGGAGCTGGATATATTTGCCGACCAGAGCAATGTTGACTTCTTTTGTGGGATGACGCAGAGCGCTGACCATGGCTTTCCAGTCTTCAAGATCGGGCTTTGGGCAGTCCAAATGGAGACAGTCGCATACTACCTGTGCCAGATTTTCCTTTTCCATAGCTAAAGGCGCCTCGTACAGATACTCAACGTCAAGGTTCTGAAGTACATGGTTGCTTGGCACGTTGCAGAACAGGGCAATCTTATCCTTAATGCCGTTGTCCAGAGGAAGCTCGGAACGGCATACAATAATATCAGGCTGAATGCCCATACCCTGAAGCTCCTTTACACTGGCCTGAGTCGGTTTTGTTTTCATTTCGCCGGAAGCGCGCAGATATGGAATCAGGGTAACATGGATAAGTATGGCATTTTCATGTCCTACATCGTGTTGGAACTGACGAATCGATTCCAGGAAAGGCTGACTCTCAATATCACCGACGGTTCCGCCAACCTCGATAATCGCAATGCTGGTGTCATCTGTCGTGAAATCACGATGAAAACGACTCTTGATTTCATTGGTGATATGCGGGATGACCTGTACCGTTCCTCCGCCGAAATCTCCGCGGCGTTCCTTCTGGAGAACAGACCAGTAGATCTTTCCGGTAGTGACGTTGGAATTTTTGGTCAGGCTCTCATCAATGAAGCGCTCATAGTGTCCAAGATCCAGATCTGTTTCAGCACCGTCATCTGTCACAAATACTTCTCCGTGCTGAATTGGATTCATCGTGCCCGGGTCAATGTTGATGTACGGGTCAAATTTCTGCATGGTCACTTTATAACCGCGTGCTTTCAGAAGGCGTCCGAGAGATGCGGCCGTGATGCCTTTTCCCAGACCAGAGACAACGCCCCCTGTTACGAATACATATTTTACTGCCATAATTTCCTCCATTCTGTGCGTACTTCACGTTTTCTGTTAGTACCTGTAAGAAAAAAATACGGAGAAAATTATACACTATCTGAGAGAAAAAATCCAGTCACTGAACAAGGATTTTGTAAAAAAGTAAGCACGAGAGGTAACTACTCAGCCTGAATGACAGCCAGCGGTATTACGGCG
>ERZ809224.1475-NODE-1475-length-17061-cov-5.936317_pt1 | contig 17061 bp, 15 predicted proteins | sample MGYA00520513_ERZ809224 | MGnify/ENA primary metagenome ERZ809224 (study PRJEB31576, sample SAMEA3212658) | Homo sapiens | biome: human-gut; feature: human gut; material: fecal | place: Sweden | collected 2012 ...
CTTTGGACTAAGATATATGAGTATGTTTACATTAAACGTCCGTGTCCGATTTTAATGGGAACAACAAAATTCAGAATTAAAAATGTTTGGAGGTGTACGAATTGGCTAACATCAAATCCGCTAAGAAGAGAATCATGGTAGCAAAGACCAGAAACGAGCGTAATAAGTCCGTAAAGTCTGCTGTTAAGACGGCGATCAAGAAAGTTGAGGCTGCTGTTGCTGCAAATGATAAGGCTGCTGCTGAAGCTGCATTATTATCTGCTACTTCTATTATTGATAAAGCTGCTAAAAAAGGCGTTTATCATAAGAACAATGCAGCCAGAAAGGTATCTCGTCTGTCCAAAGCAGTCAACACCCTGGCATAAGCATAGATTTATAGTCAATGAAAAAGAAAGCAGCCGATTCCGTCATTTCGGCTGCTTTTTTATCGAGTCAAGCAAGCCTCCATCTACTGCTTCAATTGCGCGAAACAATAAGTAGTAGGTGGAGGCTTGCTTGTATCAGGAGGAGTGCAAACTCCTTCTGATAAGCTGCGAAGCAGCTACTCGGTTATGAGCAAGTAGCGAAGCGGATTGCGAATATCCGCTTTTATACATTCTTATATGTTCCTTGCTTCCCTTACTCATCATCTACTTATAATCAATATAAATCCGGTCTTTCCGTGTAAACACTTCCGCCTCGATCTGATAGAGCTCCTTTACCAGCTCCGAGCTGATCAGTGTCTCCGGCTGTCCATCACAGAGATTTCTTCCGTCCTTCAGCACATAGACCCGGTCGCAGAAACGCGCCGCCAGGCTCAGGTCATGCAGTGCCGTCAGCACCGTTTTTCCGGAATTCTTCAATAGAGACAGAGTCTTGATCTGGCTGCCGATATCCAGATGGTTCGTCGGCTCATCCAGAATAATCATCTCCGTTTCCTGCGCCAGTGCTCTGGCAATCAGCACGCGCTGCTTCTCTCCTCCGGAAAGCGTCAGGAAGCTGCGCTCCAGAAATTCATCCATGCCAACCATGCCAAGCGACTGCTTCACAATCTCCCGGTCCTCATCGTTTGCCGCCTCCATCATTTTCTTGCGCGGATAGCGTCCCATCTGCACGACTTCTCCTACCGTAAAGTCAAAGTTTGCTTCACTCTCCTGCGCAACAACCGCCAGACGTTCTGCCATCTTCCGGTTCGACATTTTAATGAGGCTCTTTCCATCCAGTAGAATCTCTCCGGAGGTCGGGGTAAGCATACGGTATATATTTTTCAGCAGCGTCGACTTTCCGCTGCCGTTCGGACCGATCACTCCGACAAACTCCCCCGGATGGACCTGCAGGGATACGCCGCGCAGAATCTTTGTCTGCTTTGTCTTGTATTCTATATTTTCTACCTTCAGCATTTCCCTACTCCTTCTTTCCAAATGCATACTTCCGCACCCGAATCATCCACAGGAAAATCGGCGCCCCGATCATCGCTGTAATAATTCCGATCGGAATCTCACCCGGAGCATCAAACATCCTCGCGCCGACATCCACCCAGACCAGAAAAATAGCTCCGATCAACGTTGATACCGGAATCACCTTTTTATGATCCGCTCCGATCATTGATCGCACGATATGTGGGATGACAAGCCCGACAAATCCAATGCTTCCTGTCACCGCGACGGCCATTCCCGTCAGGGCTGCAGATAAAAACACCGTGATTTTCCGCACTAAATTGACATTTACACCGAGTGTCACCGCGCTGCTCTCGCCCATCAGAAGCGCATTCATCGCGCTGGACATTGCATACATGCACAAAAATCCCGGAATCAGTGTCACTACCACCGGAATCAGCTCTTCCCACTGCGCGCTCGCCACACTTCCAAGTGTCCAAAACGTCACTTCCCGGATTTTGGAGTCATCCGGAGCCTTGTAGACGATAAAATTCGAAAATGCGGTAAACATCGCCGCCACTGCGGTTCCGACCAGCACCAGCTTGATCGGTGCCACTTCTTTTCCGCTTTTCGCCATATAGTAGACGATCAGAATCGCCGCCATTGATCCCGCGAACGCGCCGCCCTCTACTGCATAGGAGCCGAGAAACGACAGCACGCCGGTCACGATCGCAAGGGTCGCACCAAAGGTCGCACCGGATGAAATGCCGAGCACATACGGGCTGGCCAGCGGATTCTTCGTAAACGACTGCATCGCCACACCGGACAACGTCAGGCTCGCTCCTACCATCGCTCCCATCAGAACACGCGGCACACGCAGATGCCAGACAATATTCTGAGTACTCATTTTGATTTCCGAGACATCCCCCATTCCCGTAATCCGATTCCATACAATTTTCCAGACCGTATCAAACGGAATGCTCACTGGTCCGATCCCCGTTGCCAGAATCATGGTAAGGACCAGAATAACACACAGGACCATGCAGGTGATTCCCACATGGTCCTTCATCTTTTTACAAAGAGATTTCATGCCGCTACGAAATTTTATTCAAAGCACTCCGGATGGAACGCTTCTGCAAACTTTTCAATCGTATCCGCTACGCGGGTGCTGGCAAACACTTCCGGAAGGGTGATGACAAGGAAATTCTCATTTTTAATTGCTGTGACATCTGAGAGTGCCTCATTGTCCTTCAGAGACTGGATCTTCTCATCCGCGGTCGTCTCGCCGTAATCGTTGATAACAATGATGTCCGGATCAGCCTCTACGACAGCTTCCCAGCTGACGGTATTCCATGTCTTTTCCAGATCCTCAAAGACATTGACGCCGCCTGCATGACGGATCAGCTTGGATGTAAAGTTGTCGCCCGGTGTATAAGCGCCACCGTCCATATCGCAGTCAAAATTGAATACCTTAATCGGATCAGCTCCCTCGATCTTGGACTCTACTTCCGCGATCTTTGTCTTCATACCGTCTACCACTTCATTTGCCTTATCCTCTACCTGGAAAATTCTTCCGAGGTTGTAGAAGTCCTGATATACATCCTCTACATCACAGCCAAGCTTGTAGCCCTCGATCGAAGACAGGGACATAATTCCATAGCTGCTTAAGGTATCATGTGTCGCAATCGCGGTATCCTTATCGCTGAATGCAGAGCTTCTTCCATAAATAAAATCCGGATCCAGATCCAGTACAACCTCCAGAGACGGATAGCCTGTGTCCTCCGAAATCTTCGGCTTGGACTCATACTCATCGCGGTACTGCTCCGGAAGCTGTGCATTGTTGTAGCAGGTGCCAATGATCTTATCGCCAAGTCCAAGTGCCATCAGCTCCTCACCGGTATTCGGGTTCGTACTGATGACGCGCTCCGGAACGTGTGTAAAGGTAACCTCCTGATCATCCTTTGTCACCAGTGTAAACGGAAATGCAGAAGTTTCGGTCTGTGCCTCTGTCTGCGCCTCGGTCTCGGTCTCCGTCTCAGCCGCAAATACATTCATCGGTGCCATCAGCATTGCTCCGGTCAGCAGCATTGCTATCCATCTTGTTCTCTTTTTCATTTGTGTACCTCCATAACACATAAAATAATATTGTCCGGAAGCCCATGAAAGGCATCCTTGCGGAGCATTTTTGCTTTACAGAATACAATTTCCTGTAAAACAAAAAAAACCTGCTCCACAGGTGCAGGTCAACAGGCCGCTCTGATAGATGCGGCGAATCTGCGTCGATGCTTTGAATGGAAGCTTCTGATCGCACAAAACAGGCAGGTATCCTGGCTCGCAGATCTGCACCTTTCCGGCCTTCTCACGGCTCTCCCGCAATGGCATATTCGGATCAGCTCCCTGCTCACAGTGACCTCATCGCTCAGGCTTTTACCTGATTCCCTCTTTTATACTTCATCTACCGGATCAAAGCAAATATAGCAATCTGCTTCGATCCTGCAAGAAATATGCACCTGTCTTGTTCATTTTTTAACAAACAGCAGTATATCATACTCCGCCGCAATTGGCAACCCTGTTTTTACAAATTCCCTCTCATTTTCTTTTTTGTCTGACTATTTGTCAATCGGATATTCGCAATCCATCCCTGCAGGTGTGCTGACAGGGTCTAGCTTTGCTACTTGCAGGATCATAAGGAATCCTCCCGCAAGCGGGTCCCTCCTTATGATATGTCATAACCGAATGCTGCTTCGCAGCTTAAATCCACCAGACTCCCAGCAGCACCGCCAGGAACACCAGATTTGCCACCGTAAACTCCGCCAGATAGCTCCCCCGAAGTGTTCCATCTTCCCGTACCATATATTTAAAGCTGATCAGGCTTGCCATGGATGCAATCAGTGTGCCAAGTCCGCCAAGATTTGTTCCGATAATCAGCGCCTGATACTGATCCGTAAAACCAGAGAGCAGAATCGCTGCCGGTACATTGCTCATGACCTGGCTCGCAAATACCGCGGTCAGTACTTCCCGCCCCTGCATCGCCCGCTGTAAAAAGCTGCTGAATGCCGGAATTCTCCCCAGATTGCCGATAAAAATGAACAGCGCCGTAAACGTACCAAGCAGCGAATAATCTACCTTGCGCAGGATCTCCCGCTTCCAGATCAGTCCATACAAAAGTACAAGCACAAACGGTATCTGCCAGACCAGAATACGGCCAACTGCCAGAAGGCTGATCCCGAACAGCATCCCCCATGCCATCAGTGCTTTTGTATCCGTTGCCATCCAACCCCCGCTTGTTTCTTCCGGCTTCCAGACCTTCCCGGACTCTGTATTGTCCTGCCGCTCTTCTGCGGACTCTCTTTGCATCAAAAAGGGCAGCCAGATCCAGAGCAGCAGCAATGCCAGTGATATCAAACTGTACGGAAGCATCAGGTGAAAAAAAGAGCTTATATTCATTCCTGCCCTTCCATACAGATACAGATTCTGTGGATTGCCGATCGGTGTGAGCATACTTCCAAGATTCGCCGCGACTGTCTGCATCACGACGCACTTCAACATCCATTTTTTTCGATCCGCCTCAGAAAACTGCTTCATGATGATGAGCGCCAGCGGCACAAAAGTAATCAGCGCCACATCATTCGTAATCAGCATTGAAAGGAAAAAGCAAAGCAGCACAAGAATGGTCACAATTCCACAAACACCTGCCACATGTGCAAGCAACCCCTTTGCCATCCGGTCAAAAACCCCGATCTGCTGCAAGCCTGCCACAATCGTCATCAGGCAGAACAGAATTCCCAGCGTCCGGAAGTCAATATAAGCCAGATATCCCGCATCCGGCCGCACAAAAAACACAGAAAGCAGTGCCAGTACGACTGCGATTGACAGCACCGCTTCTTTTTTACAGAATTGAATCATCGATTTCATTTTTCTCTCATCCCTCCAAATTCTTGTATGGTAGCCCTCCTATCGGTTCTACCTGAACAGTCTTTGTTACAGCATACCATATCCACTGAAAAATTTCCAATAAGCAAAAAGCGCTGCCGCTTCCCTTCCGGGTCGCCACAGCGCTCCTCTTTTAATTTTCTTCGGAATACCCCTCGATATCCTTTCTCAGCAATTCCATTGTCCCGGCAAGATCACGCGCCTCTATACAGCAACAGATCTCTCGGTGCGGAGTGCCGTTTACGGAATCAACCATGCTGCTCCAGCTATTCCAGCGCTGCTGCGCGTAGGTCCGCTGCAGGATACCCATGCAGTCCTTTAAAAGTTTCATCAACACCTTATTACCGGAGAAGGATGCCAGCAGAAGGTGAAACTCCTCGTTGTCCTCCCATACCTCCCAGACATCCGTGTTTTGCTTGGCCTCTGCCTGCTTGACCTGCCTTTTCAGCTGATGCAGCTCCTCCCCGGATATGTGGTCAAAGGAAAGCTTCAGGGCCTCTGTCTCCAAAAGCATCCGCATCTGCTTCGCATCGCGTGCGTCCTTTTCTGTCATCCGCACGACACGATATCCAAAACGCGGGACATTGATCAACACATCTTCACTGCAAAGCTTGATCAGCGCCTCCCGCACCGGCGCTTTACTAACACCGAGCAGCTCCATGAGCTTCTTCTCAGTCAGTACCATCTCTTCTTCTGTCGCATTTTTGATAATCAGCTCCAAAATCTGATCATGTACCCGGTCAGTCAGGGACACCTGTCTTGCCGGGATAAATTCTGTCAACACACGATTCATACTTTCCCCATCCTGTTCTACACGGTCTCGCATCCCATCCGAAAAGGATGCCTTTTTTTCATCATAACATGCTCATTTCATTCTGTCCAGCAGCGCAAGCACATCTTCCTTTGCCATGGGATAAAATGCGCCACAGGTCTGTGTCCCATGATTTGTCACTAAATCTGCGATCTCCTCAAATTTCTCCGTATCAATGCCAGCCTCCTTTAAGGTAAGCGGCAGTCCTGCTCCGCGGATCAGGTCACGCAATCTGCGGATACCCTCAAGTGCCGTATCCTTCGGATTTTCAAAATTCATCTCGACGTTCCAGACACGTACCGCGTATTGCACGAGCTTCGGCAGACACTCTTCCTTGTCGCAGAGATATTCCATCCACGCCGGTGTCGAAATCGCAAGGCCTGCGCCGTGTGCAATGTCATAGAATCCGCTGATCTGATGCTCTAATACATGATTGAACCAGTCCTGCTCGCGTCCGCAGCCGGTCATATCGTTCTGCGCCCAGGTACCGCAGAGCATGATCTCAGAACGCGCTGCGTAATCGTCCGGATGCGCCAGTGCGATCGGCAGGTTGTGAATGACCGTCTTGATGATCGCCTCGGTCACGCGGTCGGTCATCTCGACATTCGGTGTCCGGGAGAAATAGCGCTCCATCGCATGGGACATCATATCCATACAGCCACAGGCCGTCTGGTACGACGGCAGTGTGTAGGTCAGCTCCGGATTCATAATGGAAAATACCGGACGCATCAGCGGTGAACCAAAGCCGGTCTTCATCGGGATCGTCTCATCGGATACGATACAGCTGTCGCTCTCCTCACTTCCGGCTGCCGGAAGCGTCAGGATCGTCGCAACCGGAACCCGTTCGGTACCCGGACGTACCTTGCAGGAAATCAAATCCCACACATCCCCATCATAATAAACGCCAAAGCCCATCGACTTACACGTATCAATGACACTCCCTCCGCCGACAGCCAGCAGGAAATCGATCTTTTCTTTCCTGCAGATCTCAATACCCTTGCGCACGAGCGAGACACGCGGGTTTGGGACGACACCCGGAAGCTCTGTAAACCATAGTCCCGCATCTTTCAGAGACTTCACCACACGGTCATACAGTCCGCTTCTCTTAATCGAAGAACCGCCATAGACAAAGAGTACGCGGGTCGCGCCATATGCTTTCAGTTCTTCGCCAACCTTCTCCTCAGTTCCTTTTCCAAAAATCATCTTCGTCGCACACTGAAACTCAAAATTTACCATTTCTGTCACTCCTTTTCTTCTCTCATCCTGTCAAATCCGGCATTCGTATGTCATGCTGCTCATGGGTAGATTCGCGTCACTACTTGCGGAATCACAGGATCAGTAAAAATTCTACCGCAAACTGAACGCTTACAATATAATCAATTCTTTCGGACTCGTTGCCAGATCCTCAAATCCGTCTTCCCGGACCACGATCATATCCTCGATCCGCACGCCAAAGCGTCCTTTTAAATAAATGCCCGGCTCTACTGTGATCACAATGCCCGGAATCAGTTTTTCTGTGCAGACCTCGTTAAAGCGCGGATTCTCATGCACCTCCACACCGACACTGTGCCCCAAACCATGAGAAAAGCAGCCACGATATCCCTGTTCATAAATATAATCCCGCGCTGCCGCATCGACCTCTTTGCAGATCGCTCCCGGACGGATCTTGTCAAATGCGCGTTTCTGCGCCTCTTTTACCGTCTCATATACCTTCCTCTGCTCATCGGATACATGACCAACTGCAACGGTTCGTGTCATATCTGCCAGATAACCGCCATACACCGCGCCAAAATCCATCGTCACAAAATCACCGTTCCGGATCATCCGATTCGTCGCAAATCCATGCGGCAATGAACTGTTCTCACCTGACGCCACGATAAAGTTAAAATTCCGGTCATCTGATCCAAGTTGTGTCAGCATCACGCCGATTTCCCTTGAGACATCCAGTTCAGTCAATCCCGGACGGATAAAGCCACAAATATGAGAAAATACATGATCCGTGATCTGCTGTGCCTTCCGATGGCAAGCGATCTCTTCCTCATCCTCCTCCATGCGGAGCGTCTCGATCAGCTTATGCAGCTTCGAAGAAATATCAATCTGCACCGGATACAATACCGTGGTCATTGCTATATGCTCTTCCAGCGAAGTCAGTCCGGAATGAATGCTTAACGTCCTCACGCCCTCTTCCAGCAGCAAACCTCGAATCTGCTCATACAGTGCTGTTTCTTCTATTACAATACAGTTCTTTACCTTCTTTTCAGCATCCTCAAAATATCGAAAATCTATGATAAGCCACGCATGCTTCTTCGTGACGACTACCGTACCGGCAGACGAACGCATTCCCGTCAGATAGAACCGGTTCGACGGATCACGGAAAATCGCCGCCTCCATTGTATCCGGCATCGCCTTTTGAAGTCGTTTGATTTTATCCATCTGTCCGTTCCTCCCTTTCTCATTTGATACCAATTTCCATTCACGTCTTATCATTTTACAACGTTTCAGCCATTCACCACACACTAAGGTAAGTCAATCCTGACAGCTAGCATCTCACAGCTGGTTCTTCAACAGCTCATAATAGCACTTCGCCGCATCCTGCACATCTTTGATATACGCCGACTCATTGTCCCCGTGCACACCGCGTCCCTGCTCCGGTGCCGCATGCATCGGCGAAAAGCGCAGCACCTGATCGGTCACATCGAGAAAATGTCGGGAATCTGTTCCGCCGCCCAGCACGAACGGAATGATCGGAAGGCCCGGATACGTCTGCTCTACGCTTCGCTTCATCGCCAGATATTCTTCGGTATCCATCCGACTCTCTGGAGCCGCATCCACGCCATCCACCAGTTCACAGATCAGATCGTGGTTTTTCGCGAGTGCCTGCAGCTTCTTTGTCACTGCCTGCTCTCCTTCCACGGACGCTACGCGCACATTTGCCGTGAGGACTGCCTTTTTCGGCATGACATTCATCGCCGTACCGCCCTCGATCATCGTAAATGCGATCGTACCGCCGAGCAGGTTACGCGCCTCCGGCGTCAGCTGATAAAGTGTTGGATAGGGTGCATCCTCTGCCACCGCCTTTTTCAGCTGTTCTGCCTTTTCGCCCTCGCTGTAAGCTGCGATTGCTTTTAGCATCGCACGGTTGCCATCGCTCAGTTTCCGGATAAAGAGGTCTTCCTTCTCGACGTCATGCATCAGCTCTGCCAGACGCACGATCGCCGAATTTGGCTGCGGGTTCGCCGCATGGCCGCCAGAAGAAAACGCGGTGAAACGATATTCCAGTGAGCCTTTTTCCGAGATTCCGAACAGCGCCGCACGGCCATCGACCAATCCCATAAAATTCTCACAGATCGTACCGCCCTCATCGAATACCATTGCAAAATGGATGCCCATTTTTTTCAACCATGCCGCCGCCTTGGTAGTCGTCTGACCACCAATTTCCTCGTCACAGGACAGATACAGCCAGATCTCCCGCTCCGGCTTCCAGGCCTCCTTCAACAGTTCATCCAATGCTGAAAGCAACGCACAGTGCGGTCCCTTCATATCCTGACTGCCTCGTCCCCAAATGCAGCCGTCTACAATCGCCCCGGAAAATGGCGGATACTTCCACGCAGCCTCATCGACCGGTACGACATCCATATGACCGGTGAAGAGCACCGGCCTCTTTTTCTTCGGATCCGTCCCCTCAATGCGCAGCAACAGCGCCTCGCCGATTGCGATCCGCTCCGCACTTCCAAACAGGTGCAAAAACTCCTGCGCCAGATATTCCTTATAGCGCCCGATCTCATAGAGCGCCTCATTGCCTTTTCCGCTCACCGTCGGTATCTGTACCATTCCGGAGAGCCGTTCTGCCGTTCGTTCAAACATGACTTCCTCCTGTTCTGTCAGCCCTTCAGTCCACTGACTGCAATACCTTCTACGAAGAACCGCTGTGCGAAGCAGTACAGTACCAGCAGCGGCAGCATGGAAATCAGTGCTCCAGCCAGCGCCGGTCCAGTCTCCCTGACGCCCTCGCCAACGAACATGGCCAGTCCGGCTGAGAGTGTACGCATCTTCGTAGAGTTTGTCATCATCATTGGGTAAATCAGATCGTTCCAGTTTGAAGTCAGGCAGAAAATGAAGAATGTCACAAATGCCGGCTTACACAGCGGGAACATGATCTTCCAGTAAATTCCAAACTCATGCATACCATCTACACGTGCCGCCTCTTCCAGTTCTTTCGGTAAACCCATGTAGAACGATTTCATAAAGTACATTCCATAGGCTGACGCGATACGCGGAAGAATCAGACCCACATATGTATTTAAAATATGGAATATATGTAACTCCAGATACAACGGAATCATGATGATCTGGAACGGAATCAACATCGTCAGCAATACGATATTGAAAATAATCTCTTTTCCTTTAAACTCCAGTCTTGCAAATGCATAGCCTGCAAGTGAGTCCAGCATGGCAGAGCTGACCGAAACAGCTCCTGCAAAAATGATTGTATTTTTAATATAACTTGCAAGCGGAATTCTTGACCATACTTTGATATAGTTCTTGATCGTCCATGCCTTTGGCCAAATTGTCGGTGGCCATTTGATGATATCCTTCTGAAGCTTGAAGGTACTCAAAATCAGCCACACAAACGGAAATACAATCAAAAATAGTACAAACAGACACAAAACTATGCGGATCGCGCCATATATTTTCAGCTTTTTCTTCTGTCTCATTGATTCGCCCTCCTTACATGTTCTGTGCAGTTTTACGATCCAAATAACGCTTGAATACCAGAATAATCACTGCAATTATGATAAACAATTCCACACACATCGCTGAAGCATAACCCAGATCATACGGATCCGAGAAACCTCTGCTGTAAATATACTGTACCATTGTCTCGGTCTTATAAAGCGGTCCTCCGCCAGTCGTGACATATACAACATCAAATACCTGAAATGCTCCTATGATCGTCGTAAGCAATGTAAAGCTGATCGTCGGCATCAGATTCGGAATGGTAATATAAAAAAACTGCTGAATTTTATTTGCACCGTCAATTTCCGATGCCTCAAAATAAGTATTTGGAATATCGTTGATTCCGGCTACCAGAATAATGAGCGTCTTTCCAAACGCTTTCCATACAGAAATAAAGATAATGACCAGCATCGCAAACCGCTCGTCGCTGAACAGCGCGATCGGCTCACCTGTAAATTTACTGATCACATACGGGATATAGCCTACGGTAGAATTTAACATCAGACCGAACAGAATACCGATAGCGGTAAAGGAACAGAGCACCGGCACATAAAATACCGAACGGCAGAGCTTATTGAAAAAGGTCGGCTTGTACAGCCAGTATGCCAGAACCAGCGCTACCAACAGCTGTACCGGCACAGAAACAATCACATAATAAAACGTATTTTTAAATGCATTCCAGACACGCTCATCTGACAGTGTCCGTTTAAAATTGTCAAGTCCAATCATATCCGGCCACGCCAGAAAGATATCCAGATTTGTCAGACTGATGATAAAGGATACGAGCAGCGGTATAATCGTAAAAATAAATAATACCGATACTCCCGGTAAAATGAACAGATATCCCACTCTGTCTTTATTCGTCCATTTTGCAATAAACCTTTTGACCGGACTGCTTTTTTCCATGGTAAGACTCCCTTCTCCTGTATGCTGATGCAAAATGCCTCCGGGAAGGACCGGTAATACGGCTACCCGGAGGCATTCCTTAAATCATATCATTCCCTGATGTCCGTTTCTATCTGCTCCTACTGATTCAAAATATCCTGTACGACACCATTGTACTTATCCAGCGTCTCCTGAATGTCAGCGCCTGCAAAGATCTCCTGCATTGCCGGGTAAAGAGCATCAGATGATATCTGGTTTACGCCGTGCTTCTTCTGCTCAATGTGTCCATAAGTCAGTGGCTCAGAAAGTGCTGAAGTAAGCGGATCGTCTGCAAAATTCTTCTGTGCAGAAATCAAATATGCCGGTGTACCACACTCCTTTGTCCACTTTGTGCAGATCTCTTCAGAGTTCCAGTAGTTCACAAATTTGTAAACCAGTTCCTTGTGCTCATCGGAAGTGGTAGACGGAATAGAGAAGCCTACCGGAATAACTGCTGCATCCTGCTCGATACCGGTGCATGCCGGAACAGCCTTTACACCAAAGTTAATCTCATTCTCTCTTAAACCATTGATGATCCATGGTCCGTTGATGAACTGTCCAAGCTGTCCGCAAATATAAGTATTATCATCCGTATCCTGCGGAGAGCATGCATACAACTCCTTCAGAGCCTCAAATGCCTTTACATTTTCCGCAGAGTTGAATGTTGCCTGTGTCTCATCCTCATTGGTATAATGTCCACCATATGCATACATGGTATACTGTGCCGGAACGTTGTTATCGGTCGGAATACAGAATCCATACTGGTTCTTACTTTTATCCGTCAAAAGCTTCGCATTTTCAATGATCTCCTCAAAGGTCTCAGGCGGATTTTCCGGATCCAGACCCGCTTCCTCATACAGATCCTTGTCCCAGTAGAAATAATGGGATACCATCTGCATCGGGATACCTACGCACAGATCATCATAGTACAAAAGATCTACGACGTTCTGATCGAAGTCATCCTTATTTACTTCTGGAAGATCATAGAAATCACTTACATCCTGGAAGCTACCCGCATTTACATACGGAACATAGTATCCGGAAGAGCAAAGCACAAAGTCCGGTGCATTTCCCGCTGCGATCGCTGCTGGAAGCTTCTCATTAAAAGTCGCCCACGGCATTACATCCATCTCAATCGTGATGTTCCACTCATTTGTCTCATTGAAATCATCTACGATCTGCTGCAAAACTTCTCCATCTGTACTGGTAAATCCGTTCCAGAATGTCAGGGTAGTCGGCTCATATTCTTTCTCCTCTGCCGCTGCGCCAATTCCGGTAAGTAAACTCATCGTCATCGGAATTGCCAAACTAAGTGATACTACCTTTCTCCAATTCTTCATGTCTTTCTTCCTTTCTTTTTCTTTTTTTATACGCAAGGCTTCTCGTCCTTTTTGTATTCCCCCGCCAGTTGTTCTGTAAAGACTTATTTTTATCTTGTGTTTGCCAGTTATATTCTTTATTGTCTGATATATATTGATATTAATTATATATTATACTTTTTCTTCTATATATTTAAAATTATATCAGATACTTCTTGCTGCCTCTACCACCCAGCGAATCCGCTCCCAGTCGAGCTTGGAATCGATCGTGCAGTCACCGCCGAGCATCAGTCCGATCTTTCCATGGTTCAGGATCAGGTTCTTTGTGTACTCCTGCAGCTCTTCTTTCGTACCGGTGTAAATGATGCCCTGCTGTGTATGCTCATCCCAGTGCGTCTCGAATCCGCCAAGGCTTGTTCTGCCATGTACGAAGTAGCGTCCTGCATCCAGTGACAGTCCCTCTACGAATACCGCCCAGTTGACAACCTTGGCCGGGTAATCCTCCCAGATTGCGAGCTGATTGCGGTTGCCTGCCCAGCCACACATATGAAGCATGTTGTTATCGGAATAACGATTCGCATGCTCCAGTACGTACAAATCACTCGGTGTGATCGTCGCACGGTACTCTTCCGGTGTGAAGCGGTCATACTCACCGCCCTGTACACAATAGTAAACGCCGTCGCAGCCAGCCTCTGTAATCAGCAGCTCTGCCAGCAGTGCGTTGGACTGTGCAATGACATCCAATGCTTTCATCACTGCAGTGCGGTCGGTGCGGATATACTCCATCACCTGGTCGTCACTGATACCGATCGCATCTGCGCCAAAACGCAGGGAGGAGAACGGTGCAAATACGTTATAGAATACACAGCGCTCTTTTCCGATATCGTCCACGATCGCTTTTGCACGCTCAACCTGCTCACGAATAAACGGATGATCTGCGGTCAGCGGCTCCAGAGTCGTCCAATCCTCTGCCTTCTCGATCTTCGGCAACGGGTACGGAAAGTAATTATCGCACATGATCTTTACAAAATCCAAATCTGTCTCGCGATAGTATTTCAGATGTGCCTGAACGCACGCATCTCCGACTGCTTCCTCTCCGCCGAAGTGAAACCAGAAGCCTACCGGCACATGATCCACTTCCTTTTTGTTCATTGCATTTAATACTCGGGTTCTCTTATCCATTTTTTTCATCCTCCTGTTGTGTTTTATCGCTTCGTACAGGGGATTTTATGATATCCTGCACGACCAATTCTACTGTTTTTGCCTTGTGCACTTGTAACTGTATGTGACTGTAAATTCTCTTTCCATTCTGAGCACCAGCCTTTTTATATTGCCTGCAGTCACATTCGCTATTTCATCTAAATTGCGCTTTTAACCTGTCATGTATTTACAATCCAATTCATTTCTGTGATGTATTTCTGTTTACATCTCACCGACACACCATCATATCCAGAATCACGCGATCCGTATCTGCCATGCCACGGTTACCCAGTTCTCCCAGATTCCGGATGCTGTTTTCCACATCCGCTCGGACGATTCCGTCCAGTTCTCCGGCGCCCAAATCCCGAAGTGCCAGAAGAGAGCACTGGTATGCGCTAGAGATAACCGTTGCGATCTTCAATGCACACCCCGCCTTTGCCCCGTCACAGATGATACCGGACACATCGGCAATCATATTATTAATCGCACTTCGGATCTGGGAAAGTCCGCCGCCCTGCAGATAAGTCAGTGCGCAGCCGACTCCGATTGAAGACCCCATGCCACAACCGCACAATGGAGAAAGCTTTCCAATAAACTGTTTCACATGAATCGTAATCAGACAGCTCAGTGCAAGTGACCGATACAGCATTTCCTCATCCGCCTTCAGGGAAAGGACTGCTGCGATCACCGGAAGCGTCGCTGTGATTCCCTGATTGCCGCTGCCGCAGATCGTCATGACTGCCTTCGTGCCGCCCGACATCCGGACATCCGCCGCTGCCGCCGCTGTGGCAACTATGTAGTTCTGCATGTCATCCGCTTTGTTTTCTGCGCGGATACTGTCATAAATATTTTTCCCCACGCCGAGACCATACTGCTTTGTCAGGCCTTCCTGTGAGATCGACCAGTTCATCCGAATTGCATCATCCAGAAAATAAAGCTTTTCGACCGGAATCTCCGTGATCATCTGATAAATTCCATCCACGCTCAGTCCGCTCTTGTCGCACTCTGACTCCTCGATCTCCCCACAGCTACTGCGATCATAGATGTCCTGCTCTCCGTGAGTGATCTTCGTAATATTCGTATGACTGTCCTCAATGATGACCGACGCATGATCGTCTGCCGTACTGAGCAACACTTCGATATAAAGCTTCTTCAGCGTATCCTTCTGAATGACCTCCACACCTGCCTTTGCAAATTCCTCTGCCTGACGAATCTGCTCCGGTGTCACTCCATCGAGCACCTCAAGGATCGCATCACTGTTGCCTCCAATGATTCCGAGTGCTGCAGCCATCTCCAGTCCGACCATCTTTGTTCCCGGAATCCCGACACCCATTGCGTTCTTCAAAATATTCCGGCTGACCAGAATCTTTGCGCGATCCGGAATCGCTCCCAGCACCGCTCTCGCCTTCGCTGCTGCATATGCAATCGCTACCGGTTCCGTACATCCAAGCGCCGGCACAAGCTCCTGTTTTAATATCTGAAGCATTTCTTCCTGTGTCATTCTATTTCTCCATTCTTCTGCATTCACCCGCTGCTGCTTCTTCTGCCGCTTTTGTCATGCACTTTTTGATGGTATTTCTTTGATCTTATTTCAAATATTATCTCTGATATTTTTCTTTTCTCATTACTAATCATATCAGTGATGTCATCAATATACATCCATACTCTGAAATTTGCAAGTAATTTCCATGAATTTATTCTATTTTGTCCTTTTAGCTAAAAGCATACGGCTGATTTTGTGGAGAATTGTCAAAACATATGTTTCTTTCCTGTCACACCACCTGATTCTCCGTGTGTCTGAAGCATGAGAATGCTAAACAGTTCCGCTAAAAAAAGACGGGCATCGCCAAACCAGCGATGCCCATCTTTTTTTACTGTATTATCTGCCCAGATGCCAGATGTCGCGGTCGTATTCCGCAATCGTACGGTCACTGGAGAAAAATCCTGCCTTTGCAATGTTGACAAGGCATTTGCGCCGCCAGCCAAGCGGATCGCAGGCGTAGTCGCCAAGCGCCTGTCCCTTGCGCACCACATAGGCGTTAAAGTCCGGCAGGGTCTGGAACCAATCCTTGTGGATCAGCTCATTCTGCAGACGTCTGAGATTTTCCTCATGCCCTGCGGCCAGCATCTGCGGACCGGTCAGGAAATCCACAGCGCGGCGGATGTTCGGATCACCCTCATACCACTGAGAAGCAATATAGTCCCCGGCTTCATAGCGATGGATGACCTGATCAGAGCTCTGACCGAAGATATAGACATTCTCCTGTCCGACCTGCTGGCTGATCTCGACATTCGCGCCGTCCATCGTGCCAAGCGTCAGCGCGCCGTTAAGCATAAACTTCATGTTGCCGGTACCTGATGCTTCCTTGGAGGCAAGGCTGATCTGCTCGGACAGATCGCACGCCGGGATCAGCTTTTCCGCTGCTGTCACATTGTAGTTCTCAACAAACACGACCTGCAGCCACTTGGAGACCTCAGGATCCTGCGCAATGACCCTGGATAAGGTAAGCAGCGCATGAATGATATCCTTGGCGATGATATACGCCGGTGCCGCCTTTGCGCCGAAGATGCTGACCAGCGGTACAGCAGGCAGATGCCCCGCCTTGATTTCATAATACTGATGAATCAGGTAGAGCAGGTTCAGCTGCTGACGCTTGTACTCATGCAGACGTTTGGACTGAATATCAAACACTGCCTGTGTGTTTACTGAAACATTCTGTGTGTGCAGCAGCCAATCTGCCAGTGCCTGCTAATTTGCAGTTTTTACAGCTGTCAGCTCATT
>ERZ809224.1483-NODE-1483-length-17000-cov-14.340513_pt1 | contig 17000 bp, 13 predicted proteins | sample MGYA00520513_ERZ809224 | MGnify/ENA primary metagenome ERZ809224 (study PRJEB31576, sample SAMEA3212658) | Homo sapiens | biome: human-gut; feature: human gut; material: fecal | place: Sweden | collected 2012 ...
CGATACCACAACCCTCGGGGCCAAAGGCCCCGTCAAACTTAAGAACCCTTGGGCCCGAAAGGGCCCATCAATCCTAAGAACCTTTCCCTCTGAACCTACAGCGCCGCAGGCGCTGTAGCCCCCTGAGCGCCAGCGAACACAACCCGCCGCCATCAGGCGGCCACAACCCTCGGAGCGAAGCCCCGTCAACCCTCACGCCGAAGGCGTGTCAAATCCCTTTGAACCCTCTGCCTCTTTATCATATAATATGTACAAGAGTATGGATGAGGCACTGTTTTCGTGTAAGGAGATTTTAATTTTTCTACCCTATTGAAAAAACGGTGCTGTTTCTATATGATTATAGAGATAACTATTTTGATGTTATGAATTAGGAGGCCGGCATGAGCGCGATTTCACTACAAGGTCGTTCGGTTCTCGCCTTAGCTGATTTTTCAGCGGAGGAGATTGAACGGATCCTTCAAGTAGCAGCACAGATGAAAAAGATTGTTTTGTCTGACAACAAGAAGAGAGATTTCCTCAAAGGGAAATCCATGGTGACAGTGTTTTCCGAAGCATCTACCAGAACACGCAGTTCTTTCGAGCTTGCCGGTAAATATTTGGGAGCCGATGTGATCAATATTACAAAGAGCGGCAGCTCGATGACGAAAGGTGAAAGCATGCGAGATACATTGCTTACCGTTTCCGCAATGGGAGTGGATGCAGTGATTATTCGTGATTCGTCAGAGGGTGCCGCTCTTTTTGCATCCAAAGTGATGAGCCCGAAGGTGAAGGTGCCGGTGGTGCTGAATGCCGGTGACGGGGCCCATGCCCATCCCAGCCAGGCGCTTCTGGAGCTCTTTACGCTGAAGGAGGCGGGGAAGAATATCCGGGGCATGAAATATGTGATTATCGGCGATATTCTTCATTCCCGGGTGGCCCGGAGCGATATCGTGGGATTTACGAAGCTGGGTGCCGAGGTGCATCTGGTAGGACCCCGTACGCTGGTGCCGAAGGAGCTGGAAGCCATGGGATGCATTGTGGATGATGATCTGGAAACGGCGCTGAAGGATGCGGATGCTATCAATATTCTCCGTATCCAGCTGGAAAGGGCGGCTGCCGGTTTCATTCCTACCACCCGCGAGTATGCCCGTCTCTTTGGCATCAACAAGAAACGGCTGGCTCTGTGCAAGCCGGATGTGGCGGTGATTCACCCCGGTCCCATGAACAGGGGCATCGAAATCGGTTATGATGTGGCTTATGATGAGAAGTCCTGGATCCAGGAGGAAGTGCGCAACGGCGTGGCTGTGCGTATGGCTCTGGAGTATTTGACACTGACGGAGGGGAAAGACATTGATGCTCTTAATTAAAAACGGAACCATTGTAAATCCCGCAGAAAAGCAGCATGAAGTGGGAGATATCCTCGTAGAAAACGGAAAGATTCAGAAAATAGCAAAGGAAATCCCCGTCCCGGAAAGTGATGTGGAAGTGTTTGACGCTAAGGGTCTGGTGGTGACGCCGGGGCTCATTGATATGCATGTGCATCTCCGCGAACCGGGGCAGGAAGCGAAGGAAGATATCCATACAGGCACTGAGGCGGCTGCTGCCGGCGGGATCACCCGGGTGGCTACCATGGCCAATACGAAGCCTGTCATCGATAATTCTGCCGTTCTCCGGGATGTGCAGAAGCGGGCAGAAGATGTGGGCGTGGTGAAGGTAAGCGTTATCGGTTCTATTTCCAAAAATCTGGAAGGAAAGCAGCTCTCTGAAATGGGAGATATGGCAGCCGACGGGGCTGTGGCTTTCTCCGATGACGGCCATTATGTGGAAAATGCCAATTTCATGCGCCGGGCCATGGAGTATGCAGATATGCTCCATAAAATGGTGATTGACCACGCCGAGGATATGACCATGTGCGGCGGCGGTTTCATGAATGAAGGAAAGGTGTCCTATGCCATGGGCGTCACCGGTCGTCCGGCAGCAGGGGAAAATATTGCGGTGGCCAGGGATCTGCTCCTTTCCGAGCTCACGGGCTGCCATATCCATATCGCCCATGTGTCCAGCAAAAAGGCGGTGGACCTCATCAGGGAAGCAAAGAAGAAGGGCGTGAACTGCTCTACGGAAGTGACGGCCCAGCATCTCTATTTCACTGATGCATGGCTGAAGGATTATGATACGGCTTTCAAGATGGCTCCCCCTATCCGCAGCGAAGAGGACCGGCAGGCGCTGATCGAAGGGCTCCGGGACGGCACCATCGATGCCATCATGACGGACCATGCGCCTCACTGCAATGAGGAAAAGAATGTGCCCTTCAACTGCGCGCCCAACGGCATTGCGGGGCTGGAAACGTCTCTGGCATCTACGCTGACCGTGCTTTATCACCAGCAGGGCTTTACGCTGGACCGCATTGTGGAGCTCATGAGCGTGAACCCTGCCAGGCTCCTGGGCGTGGAAGGCGGCGTGCTGAGGGAAGGCGCTCCTGCAGATATTACTGTATTTGATCCGGAGAAGGAGTGGACGGTGCACGGGGAAGACCTCTACACCAAGTCTCTCTTTACTCCCTATGAAAATATTACCCTGAAAGGAAAGGCAGTCCTCACCGTGGTAGATGGGGAAGTGGTTATGAAAGAAGGAAAGGTGCTCAAATGAAAGGCCTCTTGATTTTGGAAAACGGCGCCCGTTTCGAAGGGGACCTTCTGGGAACGGTGGAAGGTCTGGGAGAACTGGTTTTCAATACGGGCATGACAGGATACCAGGAATGTTTCACAGATCCTTCCTATGAAGGACAGATTCTGACCCTGACTTATCCATTAATCGGCAACTACGGCGCCAACGACCTGTTCATGCAGAACAGGAAACCTGCCGCTGCCGGCTATGTGCTGGACCAGATTGCAGATCATCCCAGCAACTGGGAATGCAAAGAAAAGATTACCGATTTCATCGAAAGATACCATGTACCCTGCCTGTACAATGTGGACACCCGGGCGGTGACCCGCATGGTCCGCACCCAGGGCGTCATGAAGGCCATCATCGTCAGCGCCGAGAGAAGCGAGGAATTCATCCAGGCCGAGCTGGCCAAGCCCCTCCACCGGGACCAGGTGGAACGGGTGACTACGGCCTATCCCTATACTTATGGAAATGGGAAATACCAGGTGTCCCTTCTGGACTGCGGTCTCAAGAAGAATATCCTGGTGAGCCTGGCAGCCAATGACTGCACGGTCCACGTATTTCCTGCCCATACATCGGCTGAAGAGCTGCTGGCAGGCAATCCCGACGGCATTTTCCTCTCTCCCGGACCGGGGGATCCCAAGGATGTGCCCTATGTAGTGGATACGGTGAAGAAGCTCATCGGCAAGCGCCCCATTTTCGGCATCTGCCTGGGCATCCAGATGCTGGCCACCGCTCTTGGCGGCCACACCTTCAAGCTGCCCTTCGGCCATCGCGGCTCCAACCATCCGGTGAAGGACCTGCGCACCGGAAGGGTGTACATTACCAGCCAGAACCACGGCTACGCCATTGCCGATGAAGGCCTTCCGGACTCCATCGTAGTGACACACCGCAGCGTGAACGACGGTACCATCGAAGGCATCCGCCACAAGACCCTGCCTATCCAGGCCGTGCAGTACCATCCGGAAGCATCTCCGGGACCGAAGGATAATTTCTATCTCTTTGCTGAATTTACCAAGGCCATGGAGGAATTTAAAAAATGATTAATAAAGACGTGAAAAAAGTCCTTGTCATCGGTTCCGGCCCCATCGTCATCGGCCAGGCAGCAGAATTTGACTACGCCGGCACCCAGGCCTGCCGCTCCCTTCGGGAAGAGGGGGTGGAAGTGGTCCTGGTAAACAGCAATCCTTCCACCATTATGACGGACGTGGATATTGCTGACCGGGTCTACATCGAACCGATTACCCTGCCTTTTGTGACAGAAGTCATTAAGAAAGAAAGACCGGATGCCCTGCTGGCTACCCTGGGCGGCCAGGTGGGCCTCAACATGGCAGTGCAGCTCTCCGAAGCAGGAGTGCTGGAAAAATACAACGTGAAGCTTCTGGGCTCTTCCCTCCATGCCATCAAACATGCGGAGGACCGGGAACTTTTCAAGGAAGCCATGGAAGAAATCCACCAGCCCGTACCGGAATCGGAAATTTTTGAAGAACTGGAACCGGCCGTGGCTTTTGCAGATAAAATCGGCTACCCTGTCATCATCCGTCCCGCCTATACCCTGGGCGGCACCGGCGGCGGCATTGCCCATGACCGGTATGAAATGGAAGAAATCGCCAACCGTGGCATCAAGCTGTCTCCTATCAACCAGATCCTGGTGGAACGGTCCATTGCAGGCTGGAAGGAAGTGGAGTTTGAAGTCATGCGGGACAGCGCCGACAACTGCATCATTGTCTGCGCCATGGAAAACATCGACCCCGTAGGCGTCCACACCGGCGACTCCATCGTCGTGGCCCCCACCCAGACCCTGACCGACGGCCAGTACCAGATGCTCCGCACCGCCTCTATCAATATCATCCGCTACCTCCAGATCGAAGGGGGCTGCAACGTGCAGTACGGCCTGGACACCAAGACGAACCAGTACTATGTGATCGAGGTCAATCCCCGCGTGAGCCGTTCCTCCGCCCTGGCATCCAAAGCCACCGGCTATCCTATCGCCAAAGTGGCAGCCAAGGTAGCCCTGGGCATGCACCTGGATGAAATCACCAATGCCATTACAGGCAATACGAAGGCCTGCTTCGAACCGTCCATTGACTATGTGGTCTGCAAATTCCCCCGCTGGCCTTTTGAAAAATTCACCCTGGCGGACCGTGAAATCGGCACCCAGATGAAGGCTACCGGCGAAGTGATGGCCCTGGACCGCACCCTGGAAGGGGCGCTCCTCAAGGCCCTCCGGTCCCTGGAAGTGGGAGAGGGGTATCTGCACCTGAAGAAACTGGACAGCCAGTCCCTCTATGATATCCGCTGCCTTTTGAAGCGCATCGATAATGAAAGAATCTTCGTGGTGGCCGAAGCCCTCCGCCGCGGCATCGAACCGGAAGAAATCAACCGCATTACCCGCATCGACCTCTTCTTCATCTATAAAATCCAGAATATCATCAAAATGGAAAGACGCCTCCTGAAGGAAGGCCTCACCGAAGACACCCTGAAAGCGGCCAAACGAATCCAGATGCTTGATGAAGCCATCGCCCACTTTGCAGAAGTGACGGTCAAGGAAGTGGAAAATTTCAAAAAGAAACTGGCTTTCCACCCCGATTTCAAAATGGTAGATACCTGCGCCGCTGAATTTGAAGCCCACACTCCGTACTACTACTCCACCTACGGCGCGGAAGATGAAGTGAAACCCCAGGGCAAAGGCTCTGTAGTGGTCTTCGGCTCCGGCCCCATCCGCATCGGCCAGGGCATCGAATTCGACTACTGCTCCGTCCATGCCTCCTGGGCTTTGAAAAAGGCGGGAAAGAAATCCATCGTCATCAACAACAACCCGGAAACCGTATCCACCGACTTTGATACCTCGGACTCCCTCTATTTCGAACCCCTCACTGAGCAGGACGTGATGGAAGTCATTGAAAAGGAAAAACCGGAAGGCGTAATCTGCCAGTTCGGCGGCCAGACCGCCATCAACCTGGCCACCCCCATGGCCAAGAGAGGCATCCGCATCATCGGCTCCTCCAATGAATCCATCGACATGGCAGAAGACAGAGAACGGTTCGACACCCTCTGCGGCCAGCTGGGCATCCCCCGTCCGAAGGGCTGCCTGGTGGAAAGCGTGGAAGAAGCCATGCAGAAAACGGCAGAGCTGGAATACCCCCTCATCGTACGCCCCAGCTACGTATTGGGCGGCCGGGCCATGCAGATCGTCTATGACCAGGCAGAACTGCGCCAGTACCTGAAAGAAGCGGTGGTGGCTTCCCATGAACACCCCGTCCTCATCGACCAGTACATGGTAGGCCGTGAAGTGGAAATCGACGCCATCTCCGACGGCGTGGACGTATGCATCCCGGGCATCATGGAACAGATCGAACGCTCCGGCGTCCACTCCGGCGACTCCATTGCCGTGTACCCGCCCCAGCACCTGTCTCCTGAAGTCATCGACACCCTGACGAAGTACACGAAAGACATTGCCTGCGCCATGAACGTCAAAGGCCTGGTAAACATCCAGTTCATCGTGGTAGGCGGCAAAGTCTACGTCATCGAAGTGAACCCCCGCGCCAGCCGTACAGTGCCCTTCATGAGCAAGATTACCGGCATCAACATGGTGGAATACGCCACCCGCGTGGCCCTGGGCGAACCGCTCCATACCCTGGGCCTGCCCCTGGGACTGGTACCGCCGAAGAACTACGTGGCCATCAAGGCACCGGTCTTCTCCTTCTCCAAACTGGGACTGGTAGAAATCAAGCTGGGACCGGAAATGAAATCCACCGGTGAAGTCATGGGCATCGGCCACACCTACCAGGAAGCCCTCTACAAGGCCGTGGTGGCCGCCAACCTCATGGTTCCTGCCGGTGCCAATGTACTCATCACCGTCAGCGACCGGGATAAACCGGAAACCGCAGAACTGGCAAAAGGCTTCGTAGACCTGGGCTACCACCTCATCTGCACCTCCGGCACCGGTTCCTATTTCCAGAGCCTCGGCATCCCCGTGGAAATCATCAAGAAGATTCATGAAAAAGGGGAAAACTGCGAAAAGTATCTGAAATCGGGCAAAGTGGATATGGTGCTGAATACCATTTCCTACGGCAGCCAGATCGAGCAGGAAGGATATGACCTGCGCCGCATTGCGGTGGAACTGGCCATCCCCTGCATTACCTCCCTGGATACGGCCAAGGAAGTGCTCCGCGTCATGGCCTCCACCGGCGGCGCCGAACACCATGTAGAAGCCATCCAGGACTATGTGAAGGAGTAATACCATGTCAGGTTTTGTAGAAAAAGGAATCATCCGGGTCCATAACCATGTGGGCCCTGATATCTGGCTCATGCAGATCGAACTGCCCCGCATCGCCAAAGAAGCGAAACCGGGCCAGTTCGTCCATGTGAAAGTGAACGACCCCCGCTATATCCTGCGCCGTCCCATTTCCATCGCCGGCACCGATGCAGGCAGGGGCATCGTGGAAATCATCTATCGCATTGTAGGAAAAGGGACAGAAGCCATGTCCCATCTGAAAGTGGGGGATACCCTGGACTGCCTGGGACCCCTGGGCACCTCCTTTGATATGAACAAGGACCATATCGTAGGCATCGGCGGCGGCGTAGGCATCGCCCCCATCCTCTTCATGGCCCGCGCCTCCCGGGAAGGTCAGATGACCGTAGTCATCGGCGGCAGAAATAAAGAAGAAGTCTTCTGGAAAGACCTCTTCCCGAAGAAAATACGGCAGATCATCGTCACCACCGACGACGGCTCCTACGGCATCAAAGGCTTCTCCGTGTCCGTGCTGCCCAAACTCTTCGCTGAAGAAAAAGTGGACGAAGCCTGCATCTGCGGACCCGGCATCATGATGAGAACCGCCGCAGAAATGGCAAAAGAAGCCGGCGTTCCCTGCGAAGTTTCCATGGAAAGACGCATGGGCTGCGGCATCGGCACCTGCCTTGGCTGCGTATGCGACAGGAAAGACGGCAAAGGCCACTACAAAGTCTGCGCCGACGGTCCTGTATTCAATGCAGAGGAGGTGGTCTTATGAGCAGCCTTACAGTAAACTATCTGGGCATCCCCATGGCCAGCCCCGTCATCGGCGCCTCCGGCACCGTAGGCTATGGCCTGGAACTTCATGACTACATCGATATGAAAAAAATCGGCGCCCTCTCCGGCAAAGGCCTGGCGCCCACTCCCTGGAAAGGAAACGAAGGCGTCCGCGTGGCCGAAACCACCTCGGGCATGCTGAACTGCATCGGCCTTGAAAACCCCGGCGCCCCCTGGTTCATCGAACACTACCTGCCGGAAGTCAGGAAACTTCCTACCGTCTTCATCGCCAACATGGTGGGAAAGAGCGTGGAAGAATACGCCGAATGCGCCAGAATGCTCACCGTCCCCGGCATTTCCGCCCTGGAAGTGAACATCTCCTGCCCCAACGTCAAAGAAGGCGGCGCCGCCTTCGGCACCGACCCCGCCCAGGCAGCCGCCGTCACCAGAGCCGTCAAGGACGCCACCACCCTGCCGGTGATCGTGAAACTGTCACCAAACGTCACCGACATCGTCTCCATTGCCAAAGCCGTGGAAGACGCAGGAGCTGACAGCATCTCCCTCATCAACACACTCCTTGGCATCGCCATCGACACCCGCACCCGCCGCCCCATCCTGGGCAACATCACCGGCGGCCTCTCCGGCCCCGCCATCAAACCCGTGGCCCTCCGCATGGTATGGCAGACAGCCAAAGCCGTACACATCCCCGTCTGCGGATTAGGCGGCATCATGACCGGCGAAGACGCCATCGAATTCATGATGGCCGGCGCCAGCACCGTGCAGGTAGGCACCGCCAACCTGGCCGATCCCACAGCCATGGAACGCATTGTGAACGAAATGGACGAATGGTGCGATAAAAATAACGTAAAAGACATCAATGAGATCGTCGGCACGCTGAAAGCGTGACCGACAGATGATCAAGAAAAGGAGCTGTGAAGAAATGAATCCTCATTTCTTCACAGCCCCTTTTTACTTTGCTTTCATTTGGTTGAGGGTTCAAGGTTCAGGTGGCGGCTTCGCCGCCTTTTTTAGAAGATGGTATTCTCGTATCGCAGCCTTCCCCTCTAGGGTAATGCTATTAAGTTAAGGAAATCGTTAGCTACGTAACGTCTTGCTTCCCCTTCGGGGGAAGTGCCGAAGGCAATATGTGCAAGCGAACTGGATTTTCGCGTCGCTTCACTCCTGAAAATCCAGTTCGCTTGCACAAGCCCTTCGGGGAGCTCCCCCGATGGGGAGCCAAGAACGTTCTGCCGCTTAACTTAATGGCCTTCCCCTCTAGGGGAAGGTGCCCCGCAGGGGCGGATAGGGTGACTATGGCATGAAAGACAGCTGGGATAAGGTTTCCCGGTCACTCCTATGAGAGCTGCAAGTCCCCCACGGCAGATTGAACGCGAAAATGAGATGATCGTTATTTCACATCGCCTTTTTTGTGGTGTCAGACATGAGACTAGGAGACTTTTGCGGTTCCTGGTATCGTCATTAAAAGCGCTGCCATGTGGCGTATCTTCCGATAAGAACGGGGTATGATTTCTACAAGCGCGGTAAAATATAACACCTTATTTCCTTTTGCGGTTGAGAAAATAGCCGATGCTCAGTATATTAAGAGCAAAGGCAGGCGAATGATATAAGGAAACGCTGATAAAATCGCAGAGTCCGATTTGGCATGTGTTTTCATGCCATGCTTCGTCATAACCTTCCTTGCATTGCATGAAAATACAAGAGCCAGGGCGGACAACGATTTAATCAGTATTTTCCTTCACACACCTGCCAAACTCGTGACCAGAAAGGATGAAAACCATGCCCTTTCAAATCATTCGAAACGATGTTACAAAAATGAAAGTCGATGCCATCGTGAATGCCGCCTGCCCGACACTTTTGGGCAGGGCGGGGTGGATGGCGCGATCCATCAGGCGGCGGGGCCGGAGCTCCTCGCGGAGTGCCGGACGCTCCATGGCTGCCAGACGGGGGAAGCGAAGATCACGAAGGGTTATCATCTGCCTTGCAAACGGGTGATTCATACCGTAGGGCCTGTCTGGCATGGCGGCAGCCATGGGGAACGGAAGCTTCTAGCCTCTTGCTATAGAAAATCTTTGGCGCTGGCGGTGGAGTATGGTTTGGAGTCCATCGCCTTTCCGCTGATTTCTTCCGAGGCTTACGGATATCCGAAAGAGGAAGCGCTTGAGGTGGCGGTGGATACCATCAGAGCCTTCCTGAAGGATCATAATCTGGATGTGTACTTGGTGATTTTCAAAAGTCTGATTATCAGCTTTCGAAAGGGCTTGTGGAAGATATTTCTGCTTTCCTGAAAGAGGCGTGGAAGGGAAAAGGGGATCCGCATGCCCGTGAGGAAGAGCATCTGGACTCCGTAGCTGGTGAATTGGAAAGTTTGTACATGGAAGACCCCTATCTGGCTGACAGCATTCCTCCTTATCCATATGAAGAATCGAGGCACCGTAAGAAGCCTGGGATTCAGGGGAGGATCAAACGGGTAGAGTGGCAGATCAAGCAGCTGTACCATTCCAGAGATCCTTTTACTAGTTTCTGTGTAGACTCGAAGAGGGAGGAGCAATTTTTCTCTGAGTTAGAAGAAAGTTTTTCTCATATGGTACTGCGTAAAATCGATGAGAAGGGCATGACGGACCTGGAGTGTTATAAGAAAGCCAATTTGGATCGGAAGCTTTTTTCTAAGATTCGGTCCCATGAGGATAACCAACCCTCTCGGGCAACGGCGCTCGCCCTGGGGATCGCCTTGGAACTCCTCCTCTCTGAATTGCAGGAGCTTTTGGGAAAGGCAGGGTATACCTTGTCTCATGCCCGGAAAGGGGATCTGATCGTAGAGTATTTCGTCAAAAAAGGAATCTATGATATTTATCAGATCAATCAGGTGCTTCTTGATTTCGAGGAACCGCTTATATAGTGAGAAGTGGCGGTGCGATATTTGAAAGCGCCGCCTTTTTAGGAAATATGACATTGTCCTATGACACGCTGATGGAGAACCGTTATTTTATCAGTCACCAGTAACTGGTATTGCGATTTGTCAACTTCTGGACTTAATTAGAAGTGAGGAGTGAGAAGTGCTGGAAGGGGCACACAATTCATATAGTGCCCCAATATCCCTCATTATATAAAACGACTTGTTCATCACTTATATAAAACTCCACGGCACTTCCTGATTTTGTGCGCCGTACCTTCACTCCTAACTCCTCACTCCTAATTTAATTCTCAAATCGAGTTAAAGACCAGTTATATAGAAAACGTAATACTAGCCATCAGAAGATTCATTTGTCGCTTTCCAAGCGACCATTTCAAAAGAATAAAGGGATATACTAAGACTGCGAAAGAGTCACTGACGAAGTGATATCTGGCAGTCTTTTTTTGCATTAGTGACTAGTCACCGCTTATTCGCAAGGAGGACAACTATGAATAACCAACTGACCGAACTTGTTTTCATCCTGGATCGCAGTGGTTCCATGCACGGGCTGGAGAAAGATACTCTGGGCGGGTTCAATTCTATGATGGAAAAGCAGAAAAAGGGAGAAGGAAATGCATTGGTCACCACCGTCCTCTTTGATACAGAAATCGACGTCATTCATGACCGGCTGCCCCTGAAAAGCGTGCGTCCCATGACCGAGGAAGACTACGTGGCCGGTGGCTGCACCGCCCTTCTGGATGCAGTAGGAAGTACCATTTATCGCATTGGCACTGTCCATAAATATGCCCGCCCAGAGGACGTGCCAGCCCATACCCTCGAGGTTATCATTACTGATGGAGAGGAAAATTCAAGCCGCTTCTATGACTACGAAGACGTGAGACATATGGTCGAAAGAGAAAAATCGAAATATGGCTGGGAGTTTATTTTCTTGGGAGCCAATATGAATGCCATTGAAGCGGCAGGTCATCTTGGCATCCATGAAGATCGTGCGGCAGAATTTTTATGTGATGAGGAAGGGATTCAGAAAAATTTTGAGGCAGTGGATGACTTCTGTGACCATTTCGTAGAACCGATCTCGGCAGATTGGAAGAAAGGAATAGAGGAGGACTTCAAGAAAAGGAGTAGGAAATAGTTAGAAACGAGGAATTGGAAATGGTGAGAAGGGCGCATAATTTATAAAGCGCCCTTCTCCTAATTTTATAATATCTATTAGAAATAAAAGATTGTAAAGTTCATTTTTCTCTTGACGAAATTTTCGGGGGGGGTAGAATGAAACTATAAAGCTTTCCTATTCAGGGGGGAGTATAATGAAAAAATTTATCATTGCATTTTTATTATTGGCGTCTATACATGCTACAGCGTTTTCTATTTCTCTTGATGAATTGCAAAATGCACCCGAGCAGTATGTAAAGGTAAAAGAAAACCAATCTTATGCGGTTTATGTTGGTCCGAATTCTATTCAATCTTTACGATATTCTCCACCATACTATACATTGAAAGGCGATATTTATATAGTCTCTTATGCGAATGGATCTATCAATAAATGTAACACAATTTTTAATTACGACTATGATAAAAGTTCAAAAGAATTGATAAAGCAAATAAGAAGACAATATGGAAATTTATCTGGTAATCCACTATATGACAAAATGTGGGAAGTAGTGGAAGTAGATTCTGGAATAACAGGTAGTGAAATTGAGAATTCTTGTGTGTATAAACTTGATGGTACTTTAATTACTCGCTGGCCGGCTCAGCGTGAGGTAAAAATACCTATCATGTCTCCACTTTCTTTTGCTGCCAACTATATATTTTATAGATACTACAATGAATATTTCTTTTGATGTATATTTGAGGGGAAAGCGGAATGAATGCTACTACGGATGAAGTTTTGGAAATTGCCAACACCATTTTGTGTGATACACGACAAGATTTGTGTGGACGAGTGCCACTAAATCAAATTGACGAGTTGTAGGTTTGATCGTTGGGCAAGAGCACAGGGATGGGATGATTACAGTCTTTTGCATGAAGTAACTTCTCCTGAATTTCATAAATATATGGTAGGTGTTATAGCGATTCGTTATTTATGTGTTAAGGCTTGGATATATGATTTTTTTTGATATTCAGAAAGCGAGAGAACTTGATACTCGTGTATATGAATTGGTTAATGCTTATTATTCCTTCGAAAATAATCAAGAATTATTTTCTTTAATACCGTCCCATTTTCCCAATTGCGGGTTTACTCTTCATGGTCGTTGTTATTCTATTCTATTATCTAATAATGCAGAAAAAATTATGAAGTACTTTAAAGCTGATTTGGAAAGTATGTCCGGATATCAGCCTTCTTCTGAGGTGTTTGGCTTTTTTCTTTCTCGTTTTCAGGGCTTTCTTGGTTTCATGGGTCTTTTACAATCGGGTTTTGAATTTGAAAAACAAAGAGATGCTAATATGGAGCATGCCAAATCAGGATGTATTCGTTGGTTATGTATTATTGGCGGAATGGCATTGATTCTGTATTTTATTTAAGGGGCGAAAAATAAAATGATAAAAAAAATAATTGTTGCATTGTTTGTTTTTCTTTCTATGCAGGTGACTGCCTTTGCGGTATCACTCAATGAATTGGACAATAATCCACAAAAGTATGTTAAGGTGTTTGAAACACGATCGTATGCTTTAGCAGTAGATGCTGCTTCTATAAACGTTGTAAGGGAAACGCCTCCTTATTATACGTTGCAAGCCAATGAATATTTAGTGGATTATGCAAGTGCAACGATTGTGCAATATCAGTTAACTGTAACATATGATTATCAACGGAGTACACAGGGATTAATCAACTTGATCTATGCGCAAACACCTAAAATACCGAAAGAAATATTTTGGGAAAGATATGCAGAAGAGGCTGTTGCTAATTGTGGAATGACATATTCGTCGAAGGTATCATATGTATATTATGATTTTAATGGGCGTGTAAAGCATGACCATCCATCATATCGTGAAAAATATAACCAAAGAATTCGGGTAGGCAGTGATATTTTTGATGTGTCTAATTATATGTTTAAAAAACAGTATGGCGTTTATTTTTTAAGACCATCGACTACCGCTAAGGCATGAAAGTGAAAGGGAAAATAAAATATGACATTTATCGGAATCCTGGCTTTCTCTGTGGTATGTTCCATATTGAAGAAACAAATCGAAAGCTTTCTTTTTGTTTTCCCTTTTATGATGATTGCAGCCTACTTCTTCTTTTCCGGTGGTCCATTCTGGATTGCCGCTGGAATAGCGACTTCTACCCTTTTAGGAGGGCCTCGACCAGACGAAGACAATTTTGTTGTCTTTTGCCGCTATCCTATGTTTAATGCAAAATATGGTTTTATCTTTGATATTATAGGAGCGATTTGCATCCTTGTTGGGCTATTCAAAGTATTTTCCTAGGAAATAAAATATAACACGATTTATTAGCCTTTCTTGTCATGATGGTTTCAGAAATTTAGCATTTACAGTAATTCCTTCTTTACTCGATATACAAGAGAGGTGTTTCTATGGTAACTACTTGTCCAATTTGTGGAAAATCGTTGAACGAAGGTGAGATTTTCTGCAAAAACTGTGAAGCCTTACTGTCTGATGATGACACTGATTCTGGCCAACTTTCGAAAAACAAAATGACAAGTTTTACACAAAACGCTATCTCAAAGAGAGAAGAAACATGGCAGAAAAAATTTTTGACTGCTGAGGGACGCTTGAATCGGAAGCCATATATTCTTCGCGGCTGGTTTTTGAGTTGTACACCCTATATTGGGGGATTTCTTTTAGAGATCATGGCGGGACCTGCTGTTGCAGAGAATGTTGTATTAGGATTACAAATATTGTTTGCGTTGCCTTGCTTGCTGCTTATCATTCGTCGACTCCATGATATAGGACGTTCTGGTTGGTGGTGGCTTTTGATATTTATTCCTTTTGTAAATTTTATTATGGGGATTTATTTGATGTGCAAAAAGGGTGAGACGGGGCCGAATCGTTTTGGACCCGATCCATTACAGCAAGAGGCATAGGTTTGAGTCTAGGAAGTCATCATTTATTTCAAGATAGAGAGTAGAAATGAATGGTGGCTTTGATGCATTTTCAATCGTTGTCAGAAAATAAAAATTTCAGTATGAAAAAGTGACGGTGACATATGATGAGAAAATGATTATTACTGGTATTGCTTTTGCTATGTCCCTTGTTTCAAAGTGTGGATGCCTTTTGGCTCGTATCTTATCGGACGGGAGAACGGTATCAATATGCAGGGGATGGCATGTTTTTTGATGAAATGAGAGGACAGTATGTGAATATTCCCATCGTGGAGTTTATGGGGGATCAGGCACTTTCTGCCAATGGGGTCCTCTATGAGGTGGAGATGACGCCGGAAGAGCAGATCGCGATGATGCAAGCCATGTCGATGCAACGGTAATTGGAAATGGGGGAGAATATATGGATTTAAATCAGCAAGTCGCCATAGCGAACGCGGTCATGCGGATTGTTTGTGGAGATAGCCGTTCCTATTATGTGGGACGTCCTGTAGAAGAGATGAATCCTTTGATCAAGGCAACGTTTGATTGGGGTGGAAAGCAAGGGTGGTCAGCCGAACAGATTCCGCAGTATTTCGGTGATTCGTTCCTGGCATATTTTAGTGGGATATTAGGCATCCGGTATCGCTGTGCGTCTCTTTGGCTGCATCGTGCCTACAAAAAAGAGGATGCCGATTACATGGATGTTGCTATACGGTCTTTGATAGAGGGGACTGGATTCATTCCTGACGGAACTTCTCATATATTCTCTGCCATGATAGAAGCCTTTCCTTCGGAGAAGTTTGAGGCTCTTTTTGTAACAGATAATTCAGCGAGGGAAATTATGAATCAATGCGATGCTGATTTGGAGGCGCTTTCTAACTATCATCCTTTGCCAGAGATGCGTGATTTCTTCATTTCTCGTTTACAGGGAGAGTTTGAAATGCTCAATGCTCTTCCTGTATTTCGAAAAGAAGGATGCTGGTTTTGGATCGGTTTGGCAGTAATTGTGGGATTCATTCTCTACCTGATCTTTTAGCATAGGTGAATTAAGGAGAAGAAGGCAATGCAAAAAATTATGGTCATTAGAGGTACTGGAAGATGCCTTCCGCTCTGTGAATGACCGGCTGCTTCATGACTACGGCACGTCGCTCTATGTGGCGGCGGGCTGGGTGCCTTTCTCGGCAGAAGAGCTGCTCCCAGGGAAGGAGAGGAAGGACAATATTTTCCGCCGCGTGAACCGCGTCATTGCGGAGAAGAAGCAGAGCCGCTACAGCGCGGAAGCGATCGCGGACATGAGCGACGAAGACAGCGCGCTGAATACGATCGAGCCCGGCATGCGAGAGTGCGCGCTCTGCCACCGATCGTTGGATGCTTCGAAGCTCGAGGACTATGCCGCGCCGGGGAAAGAGGATGAAAAAATACAGGTTTGCCCGGCATGCAATGGCATGTACCTTCTCGGGAAGGACATCATCGATGACAAGCCTGTCTTTGCAATCTTGCATGCACCCATCGAAGTGGCGCTGCCCCTGCCATCTCCCTTTGGAGAGAAGTACCTGAAAGCAGTCGCGCCGGAAGAGGAGCGGAAGCTCGAGAAGAAGGGGCTGCTCTACCGCGTGTATGCCCGCGATGAATCGGCCACGTCGTCTCTGATCGAGACGCGCCTGTGGGTGGGGGACTACGCAGCCAAAGAAGGCGGCAGCACGCTGGACTTTGGCGACATCGCCAAGCGGTCTGGCGGGAAAAAGAAAGATACCGGGATCGATCGCTTGGGCGTGCTTCGCGCGGACGTGGACTGGCTGGGCGCCGTCTTTGCGGCAGGCCTTCCCGCGCAGTATGCGACATTCTCCCGCTACGCCGCGCTGTCAAGAAGCCTCTCCATGTTCTTCACAAAGGGGATCGTAGATATTTGCGAGAAGAAACTCCCCGCGGGCGGGAAACCCTTCTACCTCTTCGGCGAGAAAGAAGGAAATCGACTGGTCCACATCGTCTACTCCGGCGGCGACGATCTTTTCCTCGTCGGTGCGTGGGATGACCTCTTAGAGCTTTCCGCCGATCTTCGGAAAGCCTTTGCTGCCTATACGAATGGCATGCTCTCCTTCTCCGCCGGTCTTGGCCTCTTTTCTCCCACCTATCCCGTGATCCGGATGGCGGAGGACAGCGGGGCACTGGAGGATAGGGCAAAGAAAGAGCCGGGGAAAGACAGCCCTTGCTTTCCTATTGAAAAAAGTCCCCGAGAAAGGGGACGAGACGAAAACGAACGGTACAGAATGGATATTGCAAGAAAGCATAGAAACCTATTCTTCCCCCTAAATAGGGGGAAGTCCGGCGCAGCCGGATAGGGGGGTGCGCCCGGCATGGGTGTAATCTAATG
>ERZ809224.1485-NODE-1485-length-16980-cov-4.016898_pt1 | contig 16980 bp, 14 predicted proteins | sample MGYA00520513_ERZ809224 | MGnify/ENA primary metagenome ERZ809224 (study PRJEB31576, sample SAMEA3212658) | Homo sapiens | biome: human-gut; feature: human gut; material: fecal | place: Sweden | collected 2012 ...
TATGCGATCGCATACGGCCGATAGGACGTGTCGCTATCTTCATACTCAACGCCGCCGTTCTCTGCTGTCCCTGCGATGCGAAAAGCCTTGCCTCACGTCCGTTTACATTGATATTTATATCATCACGCTGAATACCGAAAAGTGAGGATGCAAATTCTATTTCCCTTTTCTGATGCTCCTCAAGGTATTCAAAAAAGCTTTCTTCGCTCATATCCTGATTCTTTATACTCGGCGCATATTCCAAAACAAGCTTTTCCGTGCTTATTTCCTCCTGTATCCCTCCGGCAAATTTGTTCAAAAGCTCAATAAAGGATTTGCGGTATTCCATGATCTTAGCGCCTTTTTCGGCAAGCGTACCGTTCCATACGGAAAGCACCTCATCATGATATTTGCCGGCGGATCTAAGCTGCTTTAAAAGACTGTTTTTCTGCATAAGCGCCTTATTGTAATCGGTAAGGCACACGAAATAATTCGGATAAAGCTGGCTCACAGACGAATCGATAAAGCGTCTGCGACAGGACGGAGATCCCTTCACCAGCTCCAAATCCTCCGGCGAAAACATCACAACATTCAAATAGCTCATAAGCTTTGACAGCTTTTTTATATGCACCCCATTAACGCTTACGGCTTTCTTTCCGCCTTTTCTTAATTGCATCTTCGCTTTATAATCCCTCTCCGAATCAGAAAAAGCGATCGACAGTCTTGCAAAATCACTCCCGAATTTTATAAGCTCCCTATCTGATTTTGCCCTGTGGCTTTTTCCTCCCGCAAACATATACACCGCCTCAAGAATATTTGTTTTTCCCTGAGCATTATCACCGTATATCACATTTGTACCCGAAGAAAACTCAAATCGTTCATAATCATAATTGCGGAAATTATTCAGCTCAAGAGCGGAAACATACATTACTCCGCTCCCACCGTTATCTCAACGGTCTCATCCTCGAACTTTACCATAACTTTATCTCCGGCGTAGACCTTCTTTCCTCTCATATAGCATACTCCGCCGTTATAATAAACTATTCCTTCCGCAACCATAGCCTTAGCATCCGCTCCGGATTCAGCCATTCCGGAAAACTTAAGAAGCTGATCAAGCTTTATAAAATCGGTATTTATATTTATATCAAGAGTCTGCATTATTATTTCCTTTCATTTGGTTACTGACGCCGCATGTCAATTGGCCATTCTCGTAACGCTCTTTATTCCCCGTACCTGCTTGAATTTCTTTTTAAGCAGCTCTAAATCCGAAGTATTTCTCAGCTCTACTCCTATTTGTATAACTGCCATTCCCTTTTTGGTAACATATGCGTTAACGGATTTAAAAGGCACCTTAAGCGTCGCTAAAATATTTGTTATCTCCATAAGCACGCCGTCACGGTCCGTTCCTTCTATCTGCAGCTTAGCCTCATAAGAAGTAGCCTTATCTACATCCCATTCAACATCAATGAATCTTTCCCTGTCCTCCGGCGGAAGATTCTCCGGCTGCACATTCGGACAATCTGCGCGATGTACGCTTACTCCTCGACCTTTGGTTATAAATCCCACTATAGGATCGCCTGCAACAGGAGTACAGCAGTGAGCAAGTCTTACAAGACAATTGTCTATCCCTTTTACTATTATTCCTTTTTCAGAGGTTCTCTTCTTCGGCTCGGCCGTCTGAACTATCTCCGTACCTCCGTCAAACGCCGATTCCAAACGTTTGCGTTCCTCTTCCTTCTCCTGCTCTGCAACCCAATTGTTTCTAAGCCGCATTACAACCTTCTGAGCTGTTATTCCTCCGTAGCCTACCGCTGCAAACAAGTCGTCAAGAGTATTAAAGCCATATTTTTTTGTAATAAGATTCATCCATTCCGGTCTGAACAGCTGAGCCCTTGTATTTCCGATACGTCTCAATTCTCTTTCTATAAGCTCATTTCCATGCTCAATATTTTCCTCACGTTTTTCGCGCTTGAACCACTGGTTTATCTTATTTTTCGCATTTGATGTACGGCAAAGCTTGATCCAGTCACGGCTCGGGCCATGCGTATTAGCCGTAAGAATTTCAACGATCTCTCCGTTTTTCAGCACATAGCTGTTAGGAACGATTTTACCGTTTACTTTTGCTCCGCTCATTTTACATCCAACCGCTGAATGAATGGCGAAAGCAAAGTCTATTACTGTACTTCCGGCAGGCAGAGATATTACTTTGCCTTGAGGAGTAAATACAAACACCTCATCCGAAAACAGGTCAAATTTAAGCGTATTAAAGAAATCATCGGTATCAAGAATGCTTGACTGCGTATCAAGGAGCTGCCTTACCCAACTTAACGTTGAGTCCATGTCGCTTGCCCCGCTCTTTCCTTCCTTGTATTTCCAGTGAGCAGCTATACCTTCCTCCGCCACTCTGTGCATTTCCCATGTCCTTATCTGAATTTCAAACGGTGTTCCGTTGGGACCGATAACCGTAGTATGAAGCGACTGGTACATATTGGGCTTTGGCATAGCTATGTAGTCCTTAAACCTCATCGGCACCGGCGTATACAAATCATGCACCATTCCGAGCACCGCATAGCAGTCCGACACTGAATCCACAATGACTCTGACCGCAAAAAGATCATAAAGTTCTTCCATAGTCTTATTCTGAGTATACATTTTCCTGAATATACTGTAAAAATGCTTTGCTCTTCCTGTTACCTCGCCCTTGATATTAAGCTCCTCAAGCTTTTTGCGCAAAACCTCTATTATATCCGTTATATATTTCTCTCGTTCTTCTTTTTTCTGGTTTATACTTGTTCTTATTTCTTCATACGCCACAGGGTCGAGATATTTCAAAGCCAGATCCTCAAGCTCGATTTTTATTTTAGACATACCGAGTCTATGTGCGAGCGGAGCATAAACATCAAGAGTTTCCTTGGAAATCAAAAGCTGCTTTTTTCTTGGCATAAAATTCAGAGTTCTCATATTATGAAGCCGGTCTATGAGCTTTATTATAACAACTCTTATATCCTTTGCCATTGCAAGAAACATCTTTCTCAGGTTTTCCACCTGCTGTTCCTCACGCGTATTATACTTTATCTTTCTGAGCTTTGTAACTCCGTCGACCAGCTCCGCAACGCTTTTTCCGAAAAGCGCTTCTATATCCTCATAATGATACTGCGTATCCTCCACAACATCATGCAAAAGACATGCTGCAATAGCCGTTGCATCGAGAGAAAGCTGAGAAGCTATATATGCAACCTGCACCGGATGCTCGATATACGGAGCGCCGCTCTTCCTGAACTGGTTTTTATGCGACCACTTAGCCAATCTGTACGCAACATATATCATATCCGTATTAGCTGACGGACTATAGCTGTGTACCCTTTGAATTATATTTTCAACTATTTTATCTGTATCCGCTGTATCGATCTGAGCGATCTGGGACGGCTCAAGTATACTATTTTCATCTTTCATAATTATCCCGCTCCTTTCCGCGTGATACAGCCTGATACAAAGCCGTATGCCCCGCTATATTTTTATATCTTTTATCATCAACTGAACGCTTTCGTTTCCTTGATAACGGTTTATATCCATATGAAACGCCACATTAGCCGTTGCCCCGGGCTGAGCTTTTTCTATAAGCTGACCCATACCGAAGCCTATCGCACGAAATGCGGCATTATCCTTAGCTAACCTCAATCTCAAATGCTTTCCTTCATTTCCCACTGCCGCTGATTCGACTATTTTAACTCCCGATATTGAGAACACCGGTTTTTCATTATCCATTCCAAAAGGCTCAAGCCTTTCAAGCATTTTTGCAGCTTTAAGATTTATACTCGCCGAGCTCAACGGACAATCTATATCGAGCTTCGGAATAAGAATATCTCCGCTCATATGCTTATCAGCATATTTATTTATTGCCTCCGAAAATTTGTCTATATCTGCCGTATTTACATTAAGCCCAGCCGCAATGCTGTGACCGCCGAAGCCGGTCAGATATTCCTCGCAGGCGCTGAGCGCTTCAAATAAATTGAAATCCCTTATGCTTCGTCCGCTTCCTTTGCCGTTTCCCCGTCCATCATCTGATATCAATATGCACGGTCTGTAATATTTTTCGTTTATTCTTGACGCCACAATTCCTATTACGCCCTGATGCCAGCCCTCCTTATGGAGAACTATGACCTTTTTCTTTTCAAAATTAGGATCACGCGCTATCATATCCACAGCCTCGTCATAAATTTCCTGCTCTGTTTCCTGACGCTGCTTATTTGCTTCATTTAAAGTCTTTGCCAGCTCCATAGCCTTCTGATAATCATCTGTCAGCAAAAGCTCTACTCCGACAGACGCATTTGCAAGCCTTCCGGCCGCATTAAGCCGCGGAGCTATTGAAAACCCGACCGTTGAAGCCTTAACAGGATGATTTGCCCCCGATATTTCAAGCAGTGCCCTGAGTCCCGGACGTTCCGGATTCTGCAACAGCTTTAATCCTCTGTCAACAAAAACTCTGTTCTCATTTTTAAGCGGCACCACATCCGCTATTGTTCCGACCGCAACAAGGTCTATATATCTCTTAAAGCATTCATTTGTGCTCTTTCCCATTGTCATAGTTACCGCCAAAACAAGCTTAAATGCCACTCCCGCTCCGCAGAGTCCGTCAAACGGATACTCGTCATCCTCACGTTTTGGATCTATAACCGCCACGGCGTCCTCCGGTATACGCTCCTTACAGGTATGATGATCCGTTATGATAACATCCATCCCCTGAAGCTTTGCGAATGAGGTTTCACCCAATGCCGTTATACCGCAGTCAACGCTTATCAAAAGCTTTATGCCTTGTTTTATCATTTTATTTACAGCACGTATATTTATACCGTAGCCCTCGCTGCTTCTTTCGGGAATATAATATGAAACGTCTGCCCCCTGAGATTTCAAAAAATCATACATTATTGAAACAGAAGTTATACCGTCAACATCATAATCTCCGTAAACCATCACCGGCTCTCCGTTTTGCAGCGCCTGTATTATTCTTTCAACCGCCTTATCCATATCCTTCATTTCCATAGGATTTATAACATCCTGCATGGATTTAGAAAAAAAAGACGGGATATCTTCCTCCTCAACGGAACGGTTAAGTAATATAGCCGCGATTACAGAAGGTATGGAATATTTTTTTGCAACTTCACGTATTTTCTCCGGCTTATGTTCTTTATTTTTATATTGCCACTTTTTCTCTATCATTTCATTTACAGCCCTATAATAATTAAATATATCTCTTTATATTATACCATTTTTTATACAAAAAGTAAAGCCAATTTAATAAATTTCAGTAATATATACAAAAATATTCTTTAATAATTTTTAGAAAAACAAACGTCCGCACCGAGTCTTACACCATTGACATATCAGCATATTTCTGTTACCTTAAAAACAGTGACTGCGGCATAATAAAACACATAGGACTGCCCGTTTTCTGCACAGACCGTTTTAAAGCTTTACGCATTGAAAACATCTGCATCAAAAATTGGCAGTCCCTCATTATTTCATACTATTCTGTTTTTCCTTATTGCGTTTTATTACCTTTAATCTGGAATGCTCCTCCCTATCCTTTTCCTCTAAAGCGGAGGATATCTCCTTCGCTATTTCCGTATATCTCGGGATCGTTATATTCTGCAGGGCATTCGCGCGCTTTTGTGTTTTTTTTATGCTCATCGCCAAACGGTACACGCTGTTTTCGACCTCGGCAAGCTCAAGCGTAAGCTCCTTCACCCGTCTGAATTTTATCACCGCCTCGTCAAGAGCAGATGCAGTATGGAAAAACGAATATGCCGGACGCAGCTCCTCCGCCGCACTGTCCTCATCCTTCATAATATTCACAACCGGCAGCTCCACTCCCATAACTCCGCGCAAATGTATATTTATTCTGTCCTCCACAGTTATGGAATGCGCCATATACTCAACGCTGCTTATTCCCATGTCGATATTCGCCCATTCAAGCGCAAGATACGCCTCAGCGAAAACCTTCTCTATATTTTCCTCGATATGCTTTGCTTTTTCTATAAGCGCCATCATTTCCCTTATAAGGATATTACGCTTTTTATCAAGCATTTCATATCCCTGTTTCGACAGACGCAAGGTATTTTGCGCCATCATTAAATTACCTTTAGTCGGTGCAAGAGGCTGAGCCATATGCTATTCCTCCCCGCCATAGTATTTGTCGAGAATTTCGTCCGGAATCCTGTCAAGCTCTGATTTTGGCAGCAGCCGCAAAAGCTCCCAGCCTATATCGAGCGTCTGCTCAATGGTGCGGTTTTCTTCCTTTCCCTGAGACAAAAACCTCGCGTCGAATTCTTTTCCAAAATTTATATACATCTTATCCGTTTCCGAAAGTTCATCCTCGCCTATTACCGAAGCAAGACTCTTGGCTTCCTCAACCTTTGAGCAGGCAGCAAAAAGCTGGTTTGACAAAGCCGGATGATCCTCGCGTGTGAAACCTTCACCTATACCGTCCTTCATAAGTCTTGAAAGTGAAGGCAGAACAGACACCGGCGGATATACTCCCAAAAGCGATAACGGACGGCTCAAAACTATCTGTCCTTCTGTTATATAGCCTGTCAAATCCGGAATTGGATGGGTTATATCATCGTTCGGCATAGTAAGTATCGGCACCTGAGTAACAGAGCCTTTTGCATCCTTTATTATGCCGGCACGCTCGTAAAGCGATGCCAAATCCGAATAAAGATAGCCCGGATATCCCTTTCTTGACGGTATTTCTCCCTTTGATGATGATACCTCTCTCAATGCCTCGCAGTACGATGTCATATCCGTCATTATTACAAGCACGTGCATATCATGCTTAAATGCCAGATATTCTGCTGTCGTCAGAGCACATCTCGGAGTTATGGTCCTCTCAACGACCGGATCGTTGGAAAGGTTTAAAAACATTACGACCTTGTTTATAACACCCGAACGTTCAAATGATTTCCTGAAATGATCCGCAACGTCATGCTTTACTCCCATAGCAGCAAAAACTATTGCGAAATTATCCTTTTCCCCTTCCTCTGTAATCTTAGCCTGTGTAGCTATCTGTATTGCAAGCTCGTCATGCGGCATACCGTCGCCCGAAAAAATAGGAAGCTTTTGTCCGCGTATCAATGTCGAAAGACAGTCTATAGAAGAAATTCCCGTTTGTATGAAGTTGTTCGGATAAACTCTCGATACCGGATTTATTGCGGAGCCGTTGACGTCTCTCATCTCATCCGCTATATAATCACCCAATCCGTCTATCGGTCTTCCCGCTCCGTCAAGTGTTCTTCCGAGCATTTCAATTGAAAGCGGTATTCTCATAGGCTCGCCGCTGAATTTTGTTTTCGTATTAGTAAGAGAAAGTCCCGAAGTTCCCTCAAAAACCTGTATAACAGCCCTGTCACCCAAGATTTCCGTAACCCTGCCAAACCGCTTTTCTCCGTTGTCCAGCGTCATCGTCACTATCTCATCATACGACGCTCCCCTTACTCCGTCAATTATCGCAAGAGGTCCCTGTATATCCTGTAATCCCATATATTCTATTGCCATAATATACCGCCTCTCTATTCCGTTTTATACTGACTCATAATTTCATCAAATATTTTATCCACTTTTTTGGACATCTCCTTAAACCCTGAAAGATCATCATTAGGAATAGTATATTTGACCTTTATAATATCATTTGTTATGTCCGTCTTCAGAACAGCGCTCACAACGCCTCCCGCCTCTGTAAGTTCTCTCATTCGGTTATCAAGCTGCAAAATCAGATCCATCATAAGATTCTGCTTCTCCATGGGCACAAAGGTGTCTTCCTTATGAAAAGCATTCTGCTGTAAAAATCCGAGTCTTATAACCCTCGCCACCTCCAAGGTAGCCTTCTGAGTATCGGGAAGTACATCCGAGCCTATAAGCTTTACTATCTCCATAAGGCTCGCTTCCTCCTGCAAAATCGCGATCATTCTCTTGCGTTTTGCTATGAAGTTTTCCGCCACATTATCCGCATACCAATCCTCGAGATCCGGCACATATTCCGAATAGCTGTTGAGCCAGTTTATCGCCGGATAATGCCTTGCATAGGCAAGTGATTTATCAAGCGCAAAAAAGCAGCGTGTAAAACGCTTTGTATTCTGAGTTACAGGCTCCGAAAAATCTCCTCCCTGAGGCGATACCGCTCCTATAAGCGTTACCGAGCCCTCCTGCCCGTTAAGAGCCGTTACATATCCCGCGCGCTCATAAAAAGAAGAAAGCCTTGACGCCAGATATGCCGGGAATCCTTCCTCTGCCGGCATTTCTTCAAGCCGTCCCGATATTTCGCGCAGCGCCTCAGCCCATCTTGAGGTCGAATCCGCCATCAGTGCCACATGATATCCCATATCTCTAAAATATTCCGCCATAGTAACGCCGGTATATATCGACGCCTCTCTTGCCGCAACCGGCATATTAGAGGTATTCGCTATGAGAATAGTTCTGTCAAGCAGCGGTTTTCCGGATTTCGGGTCAATAAGCTCCGAAAATTCCTCAAGTACCTGCGTCATTTCATTTCCGCGCTCTCCGCAGCCTATATAAACTATAATATCCGCATCGCACCATTTCGCTATTTGATGCTGTGTCATAGTTTTTCCCGTTCCAAAGCCTCCGGGTATTGCCGCCGCTCCGCCCTTTGCAAGCGGATACATCGAATCAAAAATACGCTGTCCTGTTATCAAAGGCTTGCTTATAATCTGTCTTTCCCTATACGGTCTTTCATGCTTTATCGGCCATTCCTGACGCAAACGAAGCTCCACATCTCCATTGCTTGTTTCAACAACGGCTATAGTGTCATTTATAGTATAATCTCCGTTGGGAACAACTGATTTCACTTTTCCATTTACGCCGGGCGGCACAAGCGATTTATGCACAATCAGAGAGGTTTCCCTCGTTGTGGCTATTATATCTCCGGCGTGGACCTCCTGTCCCTGTGAAAGCTTTATTTCCGTATGCCACTTTTTCTTTTCGTCAAGACTTGTCACCTCGACTCCGCGGGCAATAAACGCTCCGGATTTCTCCCTTACAGCCATAAGCGGACGTTCTATTCCGTCATATATATTACCTATCATGCCCGGAGCCAGCGTTATAGAAAGCGGGCTTCCTGAGCCTTTTACCGGTTCATTCAATGTCAGTCCCGCAGTATCCTCATATACCTGCACTACGGTATCATCATCATGCACTCCGATAACCTCTCCTACAAGGCGCTCATTACCCACATATACCATTTCCTGCATCTTAAATGAAGACGACCCCTTTACCTTTACTACAGGTCCGTTTATGCCGTATATATATCCGCTTGCACAAGCCATTTTTTCACCTTCCTATAATTTCGTACTCTTTAATAAGTCATCCTATATTAAGACCGCTCTTCTGCAAGAAACGGCTTTCTTCATCCTCAAGCAGAGCCTTAAAAGAATAGTCAACGCATATGTTTTTATCCATATTAAAAACAAGGACTCCTCCGTCTTTAACTGTTTCGGAAGCTTCAATTTCAATATGCGGAACTGCCTTTTTAATACGCTCTCCGTAGTCATTTGCATCCTCCACACCCAGCTCCGCTTTTATTCTTCCTTCTCCCACCTCGAGAACCGCTTTTTTAACACGCTCTTCAAGCCATTTACCGTATTTATCGCTTTTTATAAAATCATCGAGCTTTTTTCGCACCTCGTTCATGATTTCCTCAACCATGCCTTCTCTTTTTATTAAAAGCTGTTTTTTAAGCTCTGTTTCGGTTTTAAGTATTCTTTCATTATTTTCTTTTTTTATATTTTCGGTCTTCCGCTTCATTTCCGATTCGGCATCAGCCTCTATTTCCCTGCGGAGCTTTTCAAGTCTTTCCGCCTTTTCCTTATCCATCTCCTGCATAAGCGCGTCACGCTTTCTGCCTGCCTCGCCTATGACCATATTAGTAAAATCAGCAATTTTTTCAGCAAGACTATCCATTTATTATCACTCCCCAAATTTAAAGTTTTAAGCCGATAGACTCCTGAACAAGCCTGTTTATTGAGCCTGCTATATCACGGCTGCCGTGCCGGTCCGGAATTTCTATTATAAGCGGAGTATGAAGCGTTATTTTCATCATGTCAAGCTCTTCTTTTATAACAGACGCCGACTTCTCGGTAAAAATAAGTACCCCTATATCCGGCTTAGACATCGCTTTTTTCGTCTCCGACATCACCTCATCATGCGTATGAGCCACAACTCCTTCCACTCCGGCAAGCCTCATACCGGCAAGAGTATCCACATTATCGCTTATAAGATACATTTTCATAGCTGCCGCATCCTTTCATAAAACGGACTGTTTTATCATCCGCCTATAATCATTATCGATATTACAAGTCCGTACAGAGCGATACCTTCCGCAAGAGCAACGAAAATAAGAGTTTTACCCATAATTTTCTCATTTTCACTCATAGCTCCGATAGCTGCAGCAGCAGCCGACGCTACCGCAATACCGCCGCCTATACCGGAAAGTCCGGTAGACAGCGCCGCGCCAATATATTTTAATCCCTCTCCTACAGACATTGCATTCTCCGATGCCGTTGCCGCAAATGCCGGAGCGGCAGAGCCCAGCGCATAAATCGTTCCTACCGCCATAACAGAGAAAAATGATACAGCATTCATAAGGAGACACATCTTTCCTTTTTTCTCATTTGTTACACGGTAAATAATATAAGGCACCAAAACACTTGCCAAAGCAAGAACAACCAATATTTTCATGATCATTTTAATACACTTTCCTTTCAAATTTATTTAACTTCAGACTCATCTCTTACCGATACAAACGGTCTGCCGTTTCCGGTGAAATAACGTGAAAACATTTCATAATATTCAAGACGCAAAACCTGAATACCAACTATAAGCGCCTCCATCACAGTGACCAAAATATTTCCAAGTATACTTACTATTATGACCTTTACAGCTCCGCCCTGAGCAAGTGCGGCAACAGCCATCATCATTCCGGCATGAACTATCGCAAACGCTCCGATACGGAGAAATGATATAGTGTTCGAGAAGAAGCTCAGCAAAACCTCAAACAGCTCAAAAAAGCTCTGAACATAGAACATCCCTTCTTTGGGCAGCCAATTCTTTTTACCTTCAACAAGCGCCGAGAGAGGTTCGTTTAGATACATCGCTATAACTCCCGCAGCTATGAGCACAACGCAAAACGGAACCGGTATTCTTCCGAACGGTATATTCAGATGTATAGTAAACATCGAAACCATAATTCCTCCGAAATATTTCAGCACCAGAAGCATAAGTCCCACATAAAACGCTATTCCCGCGACGCCGTTATGTCCGAACCAAAACTCGCCGCGCTGCCGCCTTCGTATACAATTTTTCAGATTCAAAAGCATGCCGAAAATTATTATTACAGCACCCATTACAACAGTGCCTATCAGCAGCTTCTGTATATTATCCATGGGGGTAATCACTCCGTGAATAATTTCTTCATTTCCGAATACACTGCCGTAAATTATTCCCCATATCATCCCCGAAAAACCTACTATAGTCATTATCTGCCAAAGCTTTGATTTCTTTAGCTTATATAAAATAAATCCTACTATAGAAAGCACTGCGCTCTGACCAAGATCTCCGAACATCATTCCAAAAAACAAAATATACGTTATTGCCAAAAGCGGCGTCGGATCAATTTCATTATATCCCGGAAGTCCGTACATCTCCACAAACAGCTCAAACGGACGAAAAACAAAATTATTCTTAAGCTTTGTCGGCGGTGTTACAAAATCAGGCACCTTGTCCGGATCCTCCTGATAAAACAGCACCTCCTGCTTATCTCTGCTTATGTCCTTTTCAAGACGGCTTGCCTCGTCCGACGGCATCCAGCCTACAATATAAAAAAAGTCCTTGGAATGAGCCGCTTTTTTCCGCACATCTGCATACATCTGACGCTGACGCGCTATATTATATATTCTCATGACCTCTTGAGTAGAATCCGACAAACGCTTTCTCGATATTTCACCCATTTTATCGAGCTTCTTGAATTCCTGATCCATTTTCTCCATAAGCTGCCGCTGCATTTCCTTTGGAGATCCCTTTACGTTTTTAGGAATATCGATAGGCTGAAAATACATTGAAGCAAATATTTCTTCTACCTCATCTGTTTTTTCTTTAGGCGTAAAATAAAGTCCCCATACCTCTTTTTCATTTTCCGAAGTCTTTACAAAAATAACATCCAAACCTCCAAGATAGGTATTAAGTGTCTTATATGCTCCTTTAGGCATTCGTCCGAAACGATAATCTATAAATTCCATCGACTCAAGCCTTGATATATCAGCGTCAATACCAAGCATATCCTCAAGCCGCTCCATGTCTTCATTCATTTTCTTTATATTTGCGGATATTTCATCGCTCGCTTTCTTTTCCTCCGCAACTCTTTCCAATATCGAGCTGAGAAAATTCTGCATATCATCATGGCTCATACGCGCGTCATCATGAACATCCTCCTTTTTCGGCTCTATCTGCATCAGCTTAAGAATACTTAATGCCGTTTTTACAATCGGATCATACTGCGAGCCTGCCTTAAACGGCATCAAATCCCGCTTATTCGTAAGCACATTCAGTGTGCTTTCTATATCTATATCGCGTTTGCAAATATATTTCGCTACAATTTCCTCAAACGACTCAAGTCTTCCGGCTATTGTAACGGATTTCATTTTACAGATCACGTTTATATACCCCCTATCTTTATATGCTTTTTTATATTGTCGGGATTTATTCCGTATCTTATTCCCTCTATTATTATAGTTATATTTGAAATTTCCAGCTCCTTTATATTTATATACGCATACACCGCCGCCATGGTCAATGGATGCGCGCTCATTATAGAACGTGCTTTTTTATGAGCTATATAATTATAATTTTCTTCTATAAATATCCCCTCGCCATGACTGTCGAACAAATCTCCGTATATTGTATTCGCCTTGACATATTCCTCAAGAGCTTTAGGATCGTCAGACTGTACCATTCTTGATATATCCTCCGAGCTTAGCCTGTATCGTATAGGAAGAATATATGTGTATATACGTTCATTTGAAAAATCCCAGAATTTTTTTCCTCTGTATATCCACATGATATTCATCATATCTATATCCGTTCCAAGCCATGAGGCAAAAGCGTCTTTATCCTCTCTCTCCAGTGAATTCTTAGCTTTCCATAGCGTTTCTATATAAAAACGGTCCAGCCTCATTCCGGATGAAAATAAATCAAGATTGAGCTTTTCTCCGGTTTCCAGAATCTCCTTATACGGAGTATTCTCACAGGCCGCAATGACCTCGCTCATAGAACGCGCCGCCGCCAAAGCATCAAGCTTTATCCTTGTATGCTTTTTAATCTCCAGCTCTGTCGCATCATCTCCGAACCACTGCGGTATCTCCTCATGATTTACAATATACCGCATTGCCCGCTGTAAAACTTTTATTTCCCACTGCATATTCCAAAGCCCCAAAAAGCTCCTTTGCTTTTGGTTCATAAAGGTATATAATCTGGAATATTCATCAAAGAGCCTCATCATAAGCTTTGTTTCAAGAACTCCCCTATGTGCAGTTTCTTCATTATAGCCTTCCAACGCCTTGGCATAAACTGTATTTTGTTTGAGATATCCGCAAATTTCCGGAACTGTTCGTCTTGAGAGAAGTTCGTTATAATCATCTGCATCAAGGCAGCTGCCGTACATCGCCTTGAGCTTTGCCGATACGGCGCAATACTGTGCACCCATATACTCTCACTTCCTTTTATACTCCGGTAACAGAGCTGAATATATCATCGATCCACTCGTTTTTATGAGTACTGAATTTCTCTTCAAGCGCGGCGGCTGCCTTTTCATGTGCAGCTTGTATCTGCGAAAGCTTGTTTTCGGCCCGCTCATCCTCCTGAGCCTTTATCCGGGCGCGTTTTTCTTCAAGCTGTTTTTTCAGCTCTGTTTTGAGCTTTTCTACCTCCTCGTCTATGGAACTGTCCATATGGCTTTGTTTTTCTCTTGCCTCGGCTATGACCGCCTGTGCCATATCCTCTATTTTTAATACTTTATCTATTATATCGTCCATATATAGCACCTCAATTCTAAACTTTATTTTACTATATTTGATGAGAAATGTCAAGAATATTATTTCTCCAATTGTATATCTTAAACAAATCTTAGCCGCTTTTTATAATATTATTATCTTTTGAATATTTTATAATTTCTTATTGCGTGCAGGATAAATTTGTGATAAAATAAATGTAATATAAAATCTTAGAACGGAGGAATTAAATCATGAAAGCAATAACTAAACTAACTTTTGCGGCGGCAATATTTTCTGTATTTCAATGCGCGGCGTATGCGCAGTCTGTACCGGAAATCGCGGCTGATACTCACGGCGTCTGGACAGCTCAGGTAGATGTAGCGGAGAGCGGATATTATGACATAACAGCCGAATGCAAAAATGACTCTGTAGAAGCAAGCTGCTATCTTTACGGAGAATCGAATGACGCTACACGCGCCGCAACAGTAATTCCGAAAACTGTATATGGTAATGAATCATATGCGTCAGAGGACGGATATGTGACAGTTTCGGTACGTGGAGTATATGTAGAAGACGGAAAGCTCGACATAGGACTTTATACCGACGGAGCTTCGGATGTATATACGAAAAATGTAAATGTCACAAAAGCGGATGGTCCTTATGAATTTTTAAACGGAGGGGATATTACAGAATATTCCTACATAAAATCTCTGGGCGGAAAATATTATGACCTTTCGGAGAATGAGGTCGACGCCATAGACTATCTTGCGCAAAGCGGAATGAATGCGGCAAGAATACGTCTTTCCAATAATCCCGGAAAAGGCAGAGGCGACGGCACATATTATCTTCCCGAAGGTTTTCAGGACGAAGAGGACTGTCTTTTGCTCGCAAGGAAGGCAAAAGAGAACGGAATGAAGATCGTCTTTACATTTAATTACTCAGATTATTGGTCGAACGGCGAACGCCAGATCATACCTTCTGACTGGGTAGCACAAATAAAGGATAAGCTTGGCTATGACGTAAAAGATCCGGTATTTTTAAACAGCATGAGCGCTGAACAAAAAACACAGATCCAAGACAAGCTTTCTGAAATAATCTATGATTATACATATGATTATATGACACGCCTTAAGGAACAGGGCACGCTCCCCGAATATGTGTCACTCGGCAATGAAATAAACGGAGGTATTCTTTTCCCATTCGGAAATACATTCGACGCTAATATGAATAAGGATCGTTTTGAGCTGGTATATGATAATAATATCGATGAAGCGAACGATATAAAATGCTATGAGGATTGGGCAGGACTTGCTAAAATGCTCAATAAAGGTTACGATGCCGTAAAAGCAGTTTCGCCCGATTCTCAGGTTATAATCCATATCGCCAACGGCTCAAAGGACAGCGTATTTACATGGTTCTTTGACAAATACAAAAATGCCGGCGGTAAATTTGACGTTATCGGCGCGTCATATTATCCCTTCTGGTCATGGAATAAAATTGACGTATGCAAGACCTTCTGCGACAATATCTCCGCAAGATATGATAAGGATATAATGATAATGGAAACAGGCTTTAATTTCAGTCCTACAAAGAAGGACGGCTCAAATGGTCAGCTTACTCCTACAACCGACGATTGGATATATAAAGACATTTATCCCGATACTCAGTCCGGTCACAAGGCGTATATGGCTGATCTTGTGAACAGTATGAAGCAGACGCGCTGTCTCGGTATTCTCTACTGGGATCCGATAATGATACATGTTGAAGATCCCGAAAATCCTAACCAAAGCCTCTCAGGCTGGGCTTACAGAGAATCTGACGATAAGCCTGACGGAAATGTGGTTGAAAATACGACCTTGTTTGATTTTGACGGACATGCAATAAAAACTCTTGAATTTTATCAGGATACAAAAAACAGCGTTAAAATCGATAAGACTCTTAATGTAGGCAATATATCTATGACACGCGGCGAAAACGGTATTACAGCAAAAGTAAGCATTACAAATAATACCGACACCGCAAGCTCTGTAACGGCATTTATATCATGCTATTCCGAAGACGGCAGACTCACCGGAGTTGTTCAGAAAAGCGAGAATATAGAGCCGCAGGAGTCAAAGAATATAGAGCTTTTTGCTGATATGACAGACAAAGCAAAAATGTATTTATGGAACAATGAAAATCTTATGCCGCTTATCCCGGCACAGGAGGAGGCACAATAAATGATTCATGACGATATTAAGGAGATTATGATTCCCGAAGATGAGATCCATAAGATAGTAAAATCACTCGGTGAACAAATAAACCGCGATTACGAAGGAAAGGAAATTCTTTTTGTTGTGATCTTAAAAGGAAGTCTTGTGTTTGCGGCTGATCTGATGAGGGAGATCCATGTTCCTCTTAAGCTCGATTTTATGCAGGCGTCAAGCTATGGCAGCGGCACCAAATCAAGCGGATTTATAAATATAAAAAAGGATCTGGATAATGATGCTGCCGGAAAAGATATTCTTATAGTTGAGGATATTGTTGACAGCGGGAATACGCTTGCAAATCTAAAGAAAATGCTTCTTGAAAGAAGGCCGGCGAGCGTAAAAATCTGTACTCTGCTTTCAAAACCTTCCCGGCGCGAGATGGACGTAGAGGTTGAATATATAGGAAGGGACATCCCGGATGAATTTGTAGTGGGCTATGGTCTTGATTTTAACGAACGCTACAGACATCTTCCTTATGTCGGCATATTAAAGCCTAAGGTGTACGCCAAATTATGAAGGTTTTGCTTGCGGCAGTAAATGCCAAATACATACATACCTCTCTTTCGGTAAGAACACTGTATCATTATGTAAATTCCGCAGAGGTCAGCTTTGCGGAATTTACAATCAATGAGCGTGAATACGATATGTTGTCAGAGATTTATAGAGCAAGACCTGATGCCGTACTTTTTTCATGCTAT
>ERZ809224.1488-NODE-1488-length-16891-cov-5.554229_pt1 | contig 16891 bp, 14 predicted proteins | sample MGYA00520513_ERZ809224 | MGnify/ENA primary metagenome ERZ809224 (study PRJEB31576, sample SAMEA3212658) | Homo sapiens | biome: human-gut; feature: human gut; material: fecal | place: Sweden | collected 2012 ...
GCATAATACGAAATATCATTCTGTATCAATGCAATCAGACGCCTGCCGTAAAAATCTTTCGTATTGATTTTTTTCAGTCCGTGCATCAGCATCGGATGATGCGTCAAAAGCATATCCGCCTTTGCCTCGATGGCATGGCGGATAACAGTTTCTGTAGCATCCAAAGCAATATAAACTCTGTAAACCTCTTTCTCATACCTGCCCGCCTGTAAACCGGGATTGTCCCAGGACTCTGCAATGGAAAGCGGATATTTCTTTTCCAGTTCCTCTATGATATCTCTGCAAATCATCAAATTTCTCTCCTTAAAATCAGCACATCCTCTCCTGTGCTCTTTGATTTTGTGCAATCAGTGCCTCTATCTCCTTTTGACGCTCCAATGCTTTTCCCGTGTGAACGGTCCGCAGATTTTCAGATACCTTTAAAAGCTCTGATTCCTCTTTTTTCAGAAATGCCAGAAGCACATGATCTCTCTCCTCCAGTAAAAACTGTCCGTATTTCCATTCTATGTCTGTATACGGCTTCATATACCCATGAATAACATGCATCATCGGGTAAAATTTACCATCCTCAAACACCATTTTTTCTGCTGTGATTTGATAATTATTTTTCTGAAGATACTGACGGACTCTGTCAATGTCCGACTGAGGCTGAAGAATCAGCTCACGCACAGATGCAATCACCTGACGGCCCTCATCCAATATTTTCTGTATCAGTCCGCCTCCCATGCCGGCGATAACCACACTGTCCGCCTCACCTTTCATAAGCTTTGCCACCCCGTCCGACAGTCTGGTTTCAATACGCGCCTCCATACCATAAAGACGAATATTTTCCTTCGCCCTTGTCAGCGGGCCTCGGCGTATATCCATTGCTATGGCAGAGGGTATTTTATCCTGTTCACACAAAAAAATCGGTATGTAGCCGTGGTCTGTACCCACGTCTGCCAAGCGGCTTTGTTCCGTCACCATGGACGCCACCGCCAGCAATCTTTCTGATAGCTGCAGCATAATTTCTTCCCCTTAATCCAAGTAATCTTTTAGTTTTCGGCTCCGGCTCGGATGCCTGAGCTTTCTCAGCGCTTTTGCCTCAATCTGACGTATCCTCTCTCGCGTTACCTTAAACTCTTTGCCAACCTCTTCCAGAGTCCTGGAACGCCCATCCTCAAGGCCAAACCGCAGAGAAAGCACCTTCTTTTCCCTGTCCGTGAGCGTCTCCATCACCTCATTTAACTGTTCCTGGAGAAGTGTATAAGCCGCCGCGTCTGCCGGCACCTTTGTCCTGTCGTCCTTAATAAAATCGCCGAGGTGTGTGTCATCCTCCTCACCAACCGGGGTTTCAAGAGAAATAGGATCCATGGAAATTTTCAAAATCTCCTCTACTCTTGAGACAGGCATATGCATCACCTCTGCAATTTCCGCCGCTTTCGGCTCACGCCCCAGCTTCTGAGTAAGCTGTCTTGATGTACGCACAGTTCTGTTGATCGTTTCCACCATATGAACTGGTATACGAATCGTCCTTGCCTGATCTGCAATCGCTCTTGTGATGGCCTGACGTATCCACCAAGTCGCATAAGTGCTGAATTTATAGCCCTTTTTATAGTCAAATTTTTCCACTGCCTTGATAAGTCCGAGATTGCCTTCCTGAATCAGATCCAGAAACTGCATACCTCTCCCCGTATAGCGCTTGGCAATGCTGACTACAAGACGCAGATTAGACTCAGCAAGCCGACTCTTGGCTGTCTCATCTCCCGCTTCCATCCGCTTTGCCAGCTCGATCTCTTCCTCCGCTGACAAAAGCGGAATTTTGCCGATCTCCTTCAGATACATGCGCACAGGGTCATCTGTGCTGATTCCTTCCGGAACCTCCAAAGCTTCCTCCGAAAGATCTACATTTTCCTCATCATCCAAAAGCATCTCATCAAGCGCATCCGTTTCCTCCGTCCGCAGGATATCCACCCCCTGCTTTTCCAGGTAATCCAGTATTTTCTCACACTGAGCCTCGTTTAGCGGAATCCCCTTAAAATAGTCCATAATTTCCTGATATTCAAGAACATTTTTATGCTGCTTTGCAAACACAAGCAGCCCCTTTAATTTCTCTAAAAACTCCCTGCTCTGTTCCTCCATATGACCCACCTTCTTTCCTGCGCCGCATCCTTAAGGAGCCCGGGATCATGCTTTTCTGTGCACATATGAAACACATGATCTTTTGACACTGGTATCATTATCCTCTTTTAACTTTATGTTTTCCCTATTCAGGGGAAATATACAGCCTTCACATCCGAAGCCGCGGCATGCCCTCTATTTTCTTTTTGTCCTGTATTATTTTCTGCAGCCCTGCAATATCTGCAGGGTCCAGATTTTCCGTTCTATGCTCGATACTGTTGTTCATAATCCTTCGCAAAGTCTCATTTAACGCTTTGTCAAGATCTGCCTCCGATGCAAGCTTCAGGTCTGCGTGAAATAGTGCGGCTGCCTCCTTCTGCTGCTCCGGTTCCTCAAAATGATTGATAATCCGCGCCGGGTTCACTTCCCCCTGCTCAAGCTGCTCAAACAAAAGCTCCGCTGTCTCATGATAAAGCTCCTCCGTAAAATCCTCCGCACTCAGATACGGTTTTACTTTCTCATAGAGTCCGTTTTTTTCAATAAGCCAGGTAAGCATCAGTCTCTGGGATTTCTGTATGCCATCTTCTTTTTCCTTAGACTTCCGCTCTCTTCTAGGTTCTGTGCGTGTATCCTTACCGATGGCCCGCATCGCCGTCCGGTTTACCATTTTCCGCAAATTTTCAAAGCCAATATGGTATTTATCTGCGACTGCCTCCATATAGTTTTCCCGCTCAAGCTCACTTTCAAACTCCACAAGTTTTTCCGCAGATGCCTGAAAAAATGCCGTTTTTCCTTCCGGATCCTTCATATCATAATTGCGTTCCAGCGCGGAAAGCTCAAACATAAAACTGTTCTGTGCGCTGTCAATCCTTTGCTGAAATGCCTCAGCCCCAAGTGCTTTGATAAATTCGTCCGGGTCCTTGTAAGGATCCATATGCAGAACCCTGGCCTTCAGCCCTGCATGCTTTACAATCGGAATTGCTCTGAGTGCGGCTCTGATACCGGCCTCATCACTGTCATACGTCAAAATGACTTCCTCCGTATAGCGCCGAAGCAATGCTGCATGCTTTTCCGTCAGCGCTGTTCCAAGCGATGCAACCGCATTTTTAAAGCCTGCCTGATGCAGAGAGATCACATCCATATAACCCTCGCAAACCAAAAGATATTTCTTTCTGGCCGTTCTGGCTACGTTCAGACCGTACAGATTACGGCTCTTATCAAACACCTTTGTCTCAGGAGAATTCAAATATTTGGGTTTGCCGTCTCCCATCACACGCCCGCCAAAGCCAATGACGCGATTATTGACATCCATAATCGGAAAAATCACCCGATTCCAGAATTTATCGTACATTCCCCGTTTTTCATCCACATTTACAAGACCGGATTCCTTTAAGAGTTCATCTGACACACCCTTGCTTTTCATATATTTGTACAAATCATTACTGTACTTATTTGCAAACCCCAGCCCAAAGCTTTTCATTGTCTCATCCGTAAGCTGCCTGCCCTTTAAGTATTGCATGGCCTGGGTACCATTCTCTGTGCGGAGCTGATAATAAAAATATTTTGCTGCCATTTTATTCAGTTCCAGAATTTTTGACCTGAGATCCTGCTGCTTTCTTTCCTCCTGTGAGTACTCCTGCTGTGGCAGCTTCACGCCCGCTCTGTCAGCCAGATACTTCAGCGCCTCAGGAAAGCTGTAATTTTCATACTCCATGATAAATGTAAAGACATTCCCGCCCGCACCGCATCCAAAACAGTAATACATCTGCTTGTCCGGACTGACTGAAAAAGACGCTGACTTCTCATTGTGAAACGGACACAATCCAAAATAAGAGCTGCCTTTTCTCTGAAGCTTCACATAAGTGCCGATAACTTCCACAATATCATTTTTTTCTCTGATTTCCTCTACAAGATCTTCCTGATAATACATACACCTTCTCCTTAACGCCAAAATCAACAATCCCTCGGCAGACGGACAAGCCAGAAAACCTGTATTGCCGATATCTGTTACTGCACCTGCCAGGCTTTCGGAATATACAGCTCAGAAAATTTCTTCATCGCATACTGATCTGTCATCCCTGCTATGTAGTCGCATACTACGCGCTCCTGTGCCTCACCTTTATTAATCAATATCCGATATTCCTCCGGCAGAATTTCCAGATGCTCTGAATAATATAAGTATAACTCCTGAAGCAGATGCTTCGCCTTCCTTTCTTCTTCCTTTGCTGCAGGATTTCTGTAAACATTGGAAAACATAAAAGCGCGCATCCCCTTCATTGCCTCCTCCATTTCTGCAGACATATGAATATCATCTTTGCCCTGGCTGTGAATGACAATATCATGGATCAGAGAATTCAGGCGCTCCTTTATCGTGCTTCCCAAAATTTCTCTGTATTTCCCGGGAATCTCAGCTTCGGTCAGAATACCTGCACGCTCTGCATCGTCAATATCGTGATTGATATAGGCAATCTTATCTGAGAGACGGACTATCTTACCTTCCAGCGTAGAAGGATGACCTGCAGTCCTGTGGTTGAGGATACCATCCCGCACTTCCCAGGTGAGGTTCAATCCCTTTCCCTTTTTTTCAAGAATCTCTACCACTCGGATGCTCTGTTCATAATGTGCAAATCCCAGAGGACACACCTCATTGAGAGCGCTCTCCCCCGCATGGCCAAAAGGTGTATGACCAAGATCATGTCCAAGTGCAATCGCCTCCACCAAATCCTCGTTCATGCGCAATGCACGGGCAATCGTCCTCCCCGTCTGCGCCACCTCCAGGGTATGCGTAAGCCTGGTACGGTAATGATCGCCCTGGGGCTGTAAAAATACCTGTGTCTTGTGCTTCAGTCTCCGGAAAGATTTGGAGTGAATTATGCGGTCCCTGTCTCTTTGATATACCGGACGGATATCACACTGCGGTTCATCCACATCCCTTCCTCTCGATTTGCTGCTGAGCGATGCATATGGGCTGAAATACGCTTCTTCCCTCAGCTCAGCCATCTCACGAATCGTCATCGCAATCGCCTCCCTATTTATCTATTTTATCACGTTTTTTCCATATCTAATAGTAATTTTTTCATTTTTATCACATAAAATCGTTATTTCTCCGCAATTTGCTGTCGCAGCATACACACAACCTGCTTTTTTCAGCCGCTCTTTAAGCTCCGGCGCCGGATGTCCATAACGATTTCCCTTGCCATACGACAATATGGCAAAATGCGGTTGTAAAATTTCCAGAAATTCATCTGAGGCGGCGCCTTTGGAGCCGTGATGCCCCACCTTTAAAAGCTCAATTTCATTGTTCTCACCTTTCGCCTTCTCCAGCCGTCCGCTCCCTGTAAGATATCTCTCTCCGTCCTTTTCCAAATCTCCCATCAGCATCGCATCAAATGCCCCGTAGCTTACATGCAGCACCAGGGAAGCTTCGTTTTTATTATCCGTATGGTAGTCTGCCTCGGGATGAAGGCAAGTCAATACCAGCTTTCCGGCTCTCAGCCTGTCACCCGCCTGCATTTTTTGCACAGCAGCGCCCCGCTTTCTGGCAAGCGCCTCTATTTCAAGATAAGTTTCATCCGGCTTTTCAAGTCTCGGCAAAACAAGTGTTCCTACTTCAATTCCTCCTGTTTCCATCTCTAGTATTTCCTGCACTCCATTGATATGATCCGCATCCATATGCGTCAGAAACACATAGTCAAGCCTTGAAAGCCCATGATATTTCAAGAACGGCAGAATGCAATATTTTCCCACTTTTCCCGCGCTGCTGCTTCCTCCATCGCAGAGCATTGCCACTCCATTCTCATTTTCTATAAAAATACTGTCTCCTTGCCCCACATCAAGAAAAGAAAGTGTCAGTCCTGAAAATTTATGATAATGTAAATTTCCCATCCCCATCATCAATAAAAGCGGGAAAACTATATACAGGCATCGTGTATATACACGGTACCGCTCATCCCGGTCTCCACTGTTTTTCCTTACCGGCCTCAGTTTCTGCTTTTTCTGTTCTAAACATCTATGTAAAAGCTTCACTCCTGCAAGCAGTATCACATAGTAACCTGACACTGCCCATATCGGCGGCCGTCCCGCTGTAATCTGCGATAAGGGCAGCTTATCTGCCCACTCACAAAGTGTTTGATAAAGCATCAGCAGCCAATGCACCGGCATTCCTGCCGCCATCGCCGCCGCCGGCCATAAAAACGATAAAAGAAGTGCCAAAAGCCCGCCTGCAATCACTGCCGGAAGCAGCGGAATCACAGCCAGGTTTAAAATAACTCCATACAATGAAACAGTAAAATAATGCCACAAAATACAGGGCACTAAAACAAGCTGAATAGAAATCCCCGCAGAAACCCGTTTTCCGTAACATTCCTGTATGACAGGATGAATCACGCCAATCGCTGCCACGGCCAGTACCGACATCTGAAAACCTGCCGAGAATAAAAGCAGAGGCTGCCATAAAAGAAGCAGGATGACCGCAAGTGAAAGTGCACACAGAAGGTCATAGGTCCTTCCCAGATATTGTGAACCCAGAAAAACCAGAAACATGATCACTGCTCTGCAGGTTGCTATCCCGGCGCCTGTAAATACAGCATACAAAACCATCAGCAGCCCGGAAACAAAAGCACACAGAAAAAACGGAACGCCAAATTTCCGAAACAGCCGGTAAATTGCCATGCCTATCATCGAAATATGCAGTCCCGATATGGCAAGTACATGAGAAATCCCACCTGCCTGATACCATCCCTTCGTCTCCTCGTCAAGTTCTGCTTTATCTCCAAGAAGCATGGCTGACAAAATACCCGCATCCTCTTTTTCAAACACAATGCCAAGCTTTTCCCCGCAAATTCGGCGGCACAAAAAAAGGGTTTGAGACAATTTGTCATAGCGGCCGTCTAAAACTTCTATTTTTGTATTTTTCAGGGTAAACAATACCCTTTTCGTCTTTTCAAAGGCCTGCTTATCAAACTGACCTTCATTGGATGGGGCTTCCGTTAAAAGCATTTTTCCGCAGACACGCACTCTATTTCCATATGCGATATCTGTGGTCCCGTCCACTATAATCTTTATGCGGTATCTGCAGGAGATTTCCTGCATAAAATCAGATTTCAGATCCTTTAAATATAGCTGCTGCACATCATTTTTAAATTCTATGCCGCACACGCTGCCACTGCAGGTTATTTGTCTGCCGTTCATATACTCCGGTATCAGAATTTCTTCCTCAAGCCCGCAGTAATGGCACAAACAAATCCACACCGCAAGAAACACCGTGACGACTGTTAAAGGTCTTTTTCTCAAGAATTGTTATGAACCGCTCTCTTCCCCGGTCTCAATAGTCAAATTGGGATCAACTCCCACTGTGGGAATTGCGCCATTTCCATCATTTTCCGAGGACGTACCCCCGTCTTTTTCCCTGATAATATCATTATTGCGCTCAAATGGTTTGGACAAATCCACATTATCCCGCAAAAACACATCTGAACTTCCTTCCACCTGAAGCTGCACCTTTGAAATATTTTCACAACTGTCACAAATGGAATTTACAATCGCATACACCGTTGTCTCCGGTGTAGTCGCCGCGCCGGAAACAGCCTGATTAAACTCGCTGCTCAGATTGACCGTACACAGTTCTCCTTCCACTTTGATCTCCCGAATCACGGTATCGGAAGGGATCACTGCCAGCAGCTTACTTCCGGCAGGTCCTGCAATCAACTGCTCCACCACAAGCTGCTCCAAAGAGGCATCCGGAGCGTAATGAACATTGCGCATCTGCTTCACCAGTACTTTACCATTCAAGCTTCCAAAATAGAGCGGAAGCGCTTCATACTGGTAGGCATTGATACTTTCACCTTCTGAATTAATGAAAGAAGACGCATGCATGGGACCTACTGGTTCATTTGCTGCATTCAGCAGCGCTTCACCTGCTACGGTAAATACCACCTCCTGCACATCCGTAATCTGCGTCATGGTCTGAACCACAGCAGCACGAAACAGTACCTCTTTTATATGACTCATCTCATGATAAGTCTTATCGAAATCAATCGTCAGACGGCCATCCTTCAGTGTGGAAACCTTCGCCGTCAAATTTTCCGGAAAAACGCTCCGGCAGTCTGTCCTGGCAATCTCACCTGCCATAGCATTTAAAAGCTCCTCTACAAGTTCTATCCCGCCCTCAGCCTCCGGCGTATACAGCTCCTCCTGAAGAGCCGTACCATCCGAATTGCTGCAGAAAAGCTTGTATCCCGCTTCCTCTGCCCTGTCATTCCCCTGACATCCCATAAGCAGCAGAAAAGAAGCCAAAAGAAGCAGCAGTTTCGCCGCCTTTTTCATATATTCTCCATTCCGGTTGCTGCACCGACGCAACCTGTTCTAAATAATACATAATCAGTTTACATAGACCAACGGAATCCGTACAGTAAAGGTAGTGCCCTCACCTTCCTTACTGTATACTTTAATAGCGCCTCTGTGCATAAGAATTGCACTTCTTGTTATGGCAAGGCCCAGTCCTGTACCGCCGATTTCCCTGGAATGAGATTTGTCCACACGATAAAAACGTTCAAAAATCGCTTCCTGGGACTCTTTCGGAATGCCGATACCGGAATCCTCTACCTTTACATAAAAATATTTATTGTCCACATTCAGAGAAACGTGCACCCATCCGCCTTCTTTATTATACTTAATCCCATTTTCCACAAGATTTGAAATAGCCAAAGTAAGCTTTGTCTCATCCACCTGCGCATTCACCGGCCGAAAGCTTTCCAGTACCAGATTGATATCTCGCTTGTCTGCTATCGGTGTCAGACGCTTGATAATCAGCTCCAACAGCTCATTGATATTTTTTGACTCAATATGAATATCAGCCGCCTTTTTATCCATCTTCACCAGTGACAGCAAATCCGTGATGATCTTATTTTCCCTGTCGATCTCCTCCGCAATGTCACCCATAAACTCCTGATAAAGCTCCACCGGAGCATCCGGCTGCGCAAGCAGAGAATCCGCCAGAACTTTCATGGACGTGATCGGTGTTTTCAGCTCGTGAGATACGTTGGATACAAATTCCTGCCTCGAATCATCGAGCGCTTTCATGCGCGCAAGCATCTGATTGTACGCCTCCGCAAGCTGCTGTGTTTCCGTGTAATCCGGTATGGAGATATCCGCATCCAGAAATCCTTCCTGAACCTGACTTAAAGATTTCGTGACCTTATCAAAAGGCTTCGCAAGTATCCTGGACAGATAAAACGCAGTCAGAAAAATTGCCGCTGCCATACCTATCTGTAAAACCATAACCTGCTGGTTCAAAGCGTCACGGCTCTCCCGGATATCTTTGATCGGGGTGCTCACAACCATAACACCCTCAATCTCCTTCGTGCTGGACTCGTAAATCGGGACAGTCATCTCTATAAAACCGGTTTTTTTATCATATCTCTGGCTGTCCTCACCCTGAAAACACCGGATAACCTCTTCCGCTACTATGTATTTTCCTTCATCCAGCCCATAAGTATCCTTCACAATACAAAACTCTTTGTTTACAATCAGAATCCTGCCGCTGTACAGATTTGCCATCTGCCGCATCTCCACATCTGCAAGTGTGGACTCTTCCCCTTCCAGATAACCGGTTTTGGCAATCTGCGCCGTAATCAGATCACTCTGATTCTGAATGATATTTCCTCTCTGTCTGACCGCCTGATCTTCGTAGCTTCTTAAAATCCCGTTTTTAATCAGCAGAATCGGAATAATTCCAACAAGAATAAAAATCACAAACATGCGGCACTGAAGACTGTTTACGTATTTTTTTACCCTCTCGTTTTTTAAATTCTTAAACACTTGCTCCCCTCATTCTCCCCTTTTTCAGGCGTGCTGAAAATAGTATCCGACTCCCCACTTGGTATGTACGTATTTCGGATCGCTTGGATTTGTCTCGATTTTCTCACGCAGCCTCCGAATATGTACGTCCACTGTGCGCACATCGCCCGGATACTCATATCCCCACACTATATTCAGCAGATTTTCCCTGCTGTAAACTTTATTTGGATTAAAAATCAGCAGCTCAAGCACATCAAATTCCTTTGCCGTCAGGTTAACCTCTCTTCCTGCAATGCTCACCCTTCTGGCCTCGCAGTCCATCATAAGATCGCCCGCCTGGATCACTCTGCTCTTTGCCTGTGCCGTCGTCTTCTTTTCCGTGCGGCGCATAATTGCCTTAATGCGGGCCTTCACTTCCAGAATATTAAATGGCTTGGTGATATAGTCGTCTGCGCCATACTCAAGCCCCAGTATTTTATCCATGTCATCCCCTTTGGCAGTCAGCATCACCACCGGAACACTGGAACTCTCCCGAAGCTGCTGGCACACTTCAAAACCGTCAAGCTTAGGAAGCATCACATCCAGAAGGATAATATCATAATCCTTCTCCTTTGCCATGCGCAGCGCTTCCTCTCCGTCATAAGCGCAGTCCACTTCCATGCCGTCCTGCTCCAGACTGAAGCGGATCCCTTTCACAATCAGTTTCTCGTCATCCACAACTAATACTTTCTTTGCCATATCCATTCTCCTCACTGCAAGCAACGACACAGACATTTCAGAAACATCCGAAATCGTTACCACTGGGTTACTATTTTGTCCTTAATCCTGCTAAAAACAGCTTCCTTGATGCCGCTGATATTCATAATATCTTCAATCTTTTTGAAACCGCCATTCTCCTCGCGATACCGTATAATATCCGCCGCTTTGGACTTTCCGATCCCTGAAAGCGTCATCAGTTCCTCTGCTGTTGCCTCATTAATATTAATTTTCCCCTGTCCGGCTTTAGCCTCTGTCTCTGCAGCCGTACTCGCTGCACCCAATGAAGCAGCTCCCAAATCCGCCGCCTCATCCCTCGTATAAACTCTTATCTGCTGTCCGTCTGCAAGAACCGCCGCCTGATTCACAAACTCGGCCGCTGCATCCTCCAAAAAACCGCCCGCTTTTTCTATTGCCTCGTAAACACGCGCTCCGGAGGGTACTGTCACGACCCCGGGACACTTTACTGCACCGGTGACATCCACATAAATCAGCGGCCTTTGGGGAATCCCCTCCACGTCACCGACTGTTTCCCTGTCTTTCTTTGACACAGTTTTGACGTCTGCCGTCTCCTCTTCTAAATTTTCCCGGTCAGACAGCTCTGATATTTCAGTTTCCTCCACTGCCTGCTCAAATGAAATTTCCCCGCTGCGAACGGCGCATCCGCCAAGATTCAGACATAGAAAAAGCGCCCATAAAGGCATAAATATAAAACTTATTTTTCTCAAAAAGGCCTCCTTGCCGCCTTTTCGACAAAAATCCCCTTATACAGATATCACTATTTTATCGAAAAATTCCAAAAAATACAATACCTTTTTCTTACCATTTGAAGATAACTACACCCGTAATGGCAATCAGCATTCCAATAATTTTGCGCATTTCCAGAGGCTGCCTGTCCACTCCAAACCATCCCATCACTTCTATAACATATGCGATAATAAGCTGAGAGATGACTATCAGCATGGCTGCCTTTGCCGGCCCCAGACTGTTCATGCTCTGGATAACTGTCACTGTAATAAAAGCACCGATCACTCCCCCCAGAAGCGTCCATTTGTTCTGCACCTGCATCAGTGTCATAAAATTCTGTCTGTCCGTCACTGCCCAGGCTGTGAGACAGACTAAAAGCGCTGTAAACTGTACAAAGCTTGTGGATACCCAAAGAGAAGTAGCCTTTGTCACCTGCGTATTAAAAACCCCCTGTATACTCATAAGCGCTCCCGAGAGAAGTGCAGTCAAAACTCCAATCATAAAAAAACTCCTTTTCATTCACTTTTTATTAGTGTCTGCAAAAGGAGTTTTTTTATGCAATGATATATTTATCCGGATACTTTACAGCACCTCTTCCAGCTTCTTTACCATCTCATCAATATCTTTTTCTTTAATCACCAACGGCGGAACCAGTCTCAGCACATCGCTGCCTGCTGAGAGCACCACCAACCCGTTTGCCAGAGCTGCCTTCACAAGCTCGCCTACCGGACGACCTGCAACCACAAGTCCCTGCATAAAGCCCTTTCCTCTGCGCGCGGCAAAACAGTCATATTTCTCCACCAGCTCATCCAGTTTTTTTTCAAAATAGGGTGTCACCCTCCGCACATGTCCCACAATATCATGCTTTTCAAATAAATCAAACACCTTGGACACCGCTGCGCAGGCAAGCGGATTGCCGCCGTAAGTGGTTCCATGATCGCCCGGAACCAGAGATGCTGCCGCTGTCTTTTCATTCAGTACAAATGCACCCACCGGAACTCCGCACCCCAGGGCCTTCGCACAGGTCATAATGTCCGGCATCACGCCGTACTCCTGCCAGGCAAACATATTTCCCGTACGCCCCATACCGCACTGAATTTCATCAAGGATCAGCAGAATATCTCTTTTATCGCAGATTTCCCTGATACCTTTTAAGAAGTTTTCCTGCACCGGATAAATGCCTCCTTCGCCCTGCAGTGTTTCCATGATAATCGCACAGGTCCTGTCAGTAAGCTGAGATTTCACACTCTCCAGATCATTGTAATCCGCAAATTTAACGCCGCCCATCAAAGGCTTAAACGCCTCCTGATAATGTGGATTACCCGTCACAGAAAGCGCTCCCACACTTCTTCCGTGAAAAGAATGATTCATGGCAATAATTTCGTGGTCTGTTCCGTGATCCTTGTTCCATGCATACTTTCGCGCCGCCTTGATCGCCCCTTCAATAGCCTCCGTGCCGCTGTTGGTAAAAAACACCCGGCTCATACCGCTGGCTTTCTGCAGCTTTTGAGCCGCCTCAACCATTGGCACATTATAAAACAGATTTGACGTGTGAATGATTTTATTAATCTGATCTTTCAACGCCTTATCATAATCATCAAAATGATACCCCAGGGCAAAAACCGCAATACCTGCCCCAAAGTCCAGATATTCCTTTCCGTCCGTATCATACAGATGCACACCCTCTCCTTTTTCAAAAACCACCGGAAAACGGTTATAGGTGTGAAGCACCGCATTCTCGGCTTTTTCCATATAATCATTCATTTTCATTATAAAAACGCTCCTCTTCATCTCCGATAATCGCAGTACCTACGCCCTTATTGGTATAAAATTCCAACAACAGGCAATGCGGAATCCTTCCATCCAGAATATGTACTCTGGAAACACCGGCTTTAATGGCGTCCACACAATTCTGAATTTTCGGCAGCATGCCTCCGCCTACATTGCCGCTGCCAAGAAGCTCCTCCGCTTCAGGAATGGACAGCTCTGAAATCAGGGAGGATTTGTCCAGAGGATCGCGGTACACGCCTTCAATATCTGTCAAAAATACAAGTTTAGATGCACCCATGGCAGTTGCAATAGCACAGGCCGCATCATCCGCATTGATATTGAAAGAATGGTAAGCGTCATCCGAACCGATCGGGCAGATAACCGGAACAAAATTATTGTCGAGCAGAGTATTCAGAAGTTCTGTGTTGACTTTCGTCACTTCACCCACATAACCGATATCCTCTCCCTTTGACAATTTCTTTTTCACGCGCAGCACAGAGCCGTCCTTTCCGCTGATTCCCACGGCGCGCACGCCTACCTTCTCCATCATGGATGCCAGGCCTTTGTTGATCCGGTTCAGCACCATTTCCGCAACTTCCATCGTCTCCTTGTCTGTCACACGCAGCCCGTTGACAAATCGGGTCTCAATCCCCACCTTTTTTGTCCATTTCGTAATTTCCTTGCCGCCGCCGTGCACAATAATCGGCCGAAATCCGACCAGCTTCAAAAGCGCCACATCACGGATCACATTTTTCTTCAGCTCATGGTCTACCATCGCGCTTCCGCCGTATTTGACCACAATTGTTTTTCCGCGGAACTTTTGTATGTAAGGTAATGCCTCATTCAACACACTGGCCTTCTGCAGCCAGTTTTCCATTGTCTCCATCTTAATTCCTCCATTACGAACGATAATCTGCGTTGATCTTCACATAATCATAAGTCAGGTCGCAGCCCCAGGCAGATGCAGACGCATCGCCCTGTTTGATATCCGCAATCGCGGTGACCTCTTTCTCAGACAAAATCTTCGTAGCCGTGTCCTCACTGTAATCTGTCGCCACGCCGTTTTCAATAATTTTCAACTTTCCGGCTGCACTCTCAAAGTATAAATCCACCTTCTCCGGTTCAAAATCCGCCCCCGAATATCCCATTGCGCAGAGAATCCGCCCCCAGTTCGCATCATGTCCATAAATGGCAGCCTTCGTGAGATTTGAGCAGACTACCGACTTTGCCAGCATTTTGGCCTGCTCCTTAGTGGCGGCCCGGATCACTTTCACCTCAAAAAGTGCCGTTGCCCCCTCTCCGTCGCCTGCCATTTTTTTTGCCAGTTCCACATTGATATAATGAAGAGCCTCATAGAAGGTCTGATAATCCGGGCCTTCTTCTGTGATCTCAGGATTTTGGGCTAACCCGTTTGCCAGCACCAGCACCGTATCGTTTGTGGAGGTATCTCCGTCCACAGAAATCATATTATAGGTGTCCTGCACATCTGCACTCAGCGCTTTCTGAAGCATTTCTTTTGAAATCGCTGCATCCGTAGTTATAAAACTCAGCATGGTACACATATTCGGATGAATCATGCCGGAACCTTTACACATGCCTCCGATCGTCACCGTCTTACCCCCTATTTCCACGGAAATTGCCGCTTCCTTTCTCACAGTGTCCGTGGTCATAATAGACTCTGCAGCCACAGAAGCTGCCTCCCGGCTTTCAGAGAGCAGTGAAACGAGCTGCTTTGTCCCTTCCTTAATAATATCCATGGGAAGCTGTTTTCCTATAACACCGGTGGATGCTACCAGAACCTCCTCTGTCCTGATGCCAAGCTGCTCTGCCGCTGCCGCCGCCGTCTCATGGCAGTAACCATATCCTTCTTCTCCGGTACAGGCATTTGCAATGCCGCTGTTTGCCACAACTGCACAAGCCTTACCTCCTCCATACACGATACGCTGATCCCATTTTACAGGAGCTGCCTTCACCACATTCGTAGTAAACGTCCCTGCAATCGTACATGGAATTTTACTGTATACAAGCGCCATATCTTTTTTATTTCCTTTTTTGATCCCGGCATAAATACCTGCTGCCTGAAACCCCTTTGCAGCCGTCACGCCGCCGTCTAAAATCTTCATCTTACTGTTCCTTTCTATCTATAAAAATAACCTAACTGACGCCGCGCCAAATGATACAGCTCATCACGGAAACATCGGAACACCCTGCAGTCCTTCATACTCCGGAAGTCCAAACATCAGATTCATATTCTGCACTGCCTGTCCCGCAGCCCCTTTTACAAGATTGTCCATAGCGCCCATCATAATGATACGGTTTGTACGCGGATCAATCTTAAAATTCACATCTACATAATTGCTGCCTTCCACCCACTTTGTCTCAGGGCAGACATCCTTGTCAAGCAAGCGGACAAATCGTTCCTTCTCATAATATTTATCATAAACAGCTTTTACCTCTTCGTAAGTGATATCCTTCTTCAAAGACGCGTAGGCTGTCACCAGAATGCCGCGATTCATCGGAACCAGATGCGGGGTAAAATTAATATGCACCGGATAGCCCGCCGCAAGGCCAAGCTGCTCCTCAATCTCCGGCGTATGTCTGTGCGAAGCCACACCATATGCTTTGATATTTTCATTGACCTCACAGTAAAGATTTGCCACCTTTGCGCCTCTGCCCGCTCCTGAAGTGCCGGACTTGGCATCGATAATCACCGTATTGCCGTCAATAATCCCTTCTTTTAACAAAGGATAAATGGAAAGCGTGCTGCAGGTAGGATAGCACCCGGGATTGGCGATCAGTCTTGCCTCCTTTACGGCATCGCGGTTAATTTCACACAAACCATAGACCGCTTCGTCGATAAACTGAGGTGACTTGTGCTCTATTTTATACCATTCCTCATAGACTCTGACATCCTTGATACGAAAATCAGCGCTGAGATCAATGACTTTTGCCCTGGAAAGAATTTCCTCACTGATAAGGGAAGCGCACAGCCCCTGGGGTGTTGCCGTGAAAATCACATCCGCCTCGTCAGCCAGACATGCCATATTGTCATCCATACATTTGGCATCTACTATCTGAAACATATTTTGATAAACTTCATAATATTTCTTATCAATATAACTTCTGGAACCATACCAGACAATCTCCACATCCTTATGGTTCAAAAGAAGGCGCACCAGCTCGCCTCCTGCATATCCGGTCGCTCCAATAATACCGGCTTTTATCATAACTGTAAACTCCTTTCATACGACCCTGCGCATACCCGCGCGCCGCAAAATCTTTCATCCAATATTCTGTGAGTTCTGTGAGAATAAATATTCAAAACACCCCTACGCATAAACCGTCTCCTCCTATGCGCCCGTCGGAATCGTTACTATCATATACCAGTTTCTGCCGGAAGTAAAGTATTTTCTTTATACATTTATGTATTTTTATTCATAAAACTTGAATATTATTCATTTCAATCCCTTAAAATAAACTTTTTCAAATTTCCTCTTGCATAATTATGACAAATGTTGTATAGTGTAACCTGTCAGCAGGAAATCAAGCGCGACTGTAAGGAGCATTTGATTTCACCTGACAGGTTAACGATGAAAAATGCGGAGCATTTTTTAGAGTCTGTCAGCAGGAAATCAGGCGCGACTGTAAAGAGCATTTGATTTCACCTGACAGGTTAACGATAAAAAATGCGGAGCATTTTTTAGAGTCTGTCAGGAGCATT
>ERZ809224.1489-NODE-1489-length-16879-cov-6.044876_pt1 | contig 16879 bp, 21 predicted proteins | sample MGYA00520513_ERZ809224 | MGnify/ENA primary metagenome ERZ809224 (study PRJEB31576, sample SAMEA3212658) | Homo sapiens | biome: human-gut; feature: human gut; material: fecal | place: Sweden | collected 2012 ...
GGGTATGCCATGATATTTGGAAAAACAGATAAAAATGAAGAAAGGAAAAATTACCATGAAAAAATTAGTCGCATTATTCTTAAGTTTATCCATGATTTTTGCTCTGACTGCCTGTGGCAGTAGCAGCACAAACAGTACCGCAGACACGCAGCCTGACAACGAAAGCACGGAAACCGTTACCAAAACATCTACGGAGGAGCTTGCCGAAGCGCCTGTCGAAGCTTCTACAGAGACAGACACAGAAGAATCATTGGAGGATACAGAATCCGCAGAGGGAAAAACTCTGGTTGTCTATTATTCGGCAACGGGAAATACGGAAGAAGCCGCGAATTATATTGCGGCAGCAACAGGAGCGGATACACTGGAACTGGTGCCGGTGGAGCCATATACGGATGAGGATCTGAACTATAATGATGACAGCAGCCGGGTGGTATATGAGCATGACAATCCTGACGCGAGAGCAGTAGAACTTGTAGAATCTACAGTTTCTGATTGGGAGTCTTATGATACCGTGTTTATCGGCTACCCCATCTGGTGGGGAATCGCGGCCTGGCCGGTAGATGGGTTTATCGCAGCCAATGATTTTACCGGGAAAACAGTGATCCCCTTCTGCACTTCTGCATCTTCCGGGTTAGGAGAAAGCGGAGAACTTCTGGCGGAAGCAGCCGGAACCGGAAACTGGCTGGAGGGTATCAGATTCTCGTCCGGTGTTTCAGAAACGGATGTTCAGACATGGCTGGAAGGTTTGGAACTGTAAAGAGAATAGGAGATGATACTGTGAAAGACTTTCAACTGAGAAATGACACAAAATTGCTGTTTCGCAATGACCCTGTGGCGGATTTAACAACATTCACTTCCGAGAAAAAGGTGCTGTTTGTTTATGGCGGCGGATCTGCGAAAAAGAATGGCTGCTATGATGATGTAAAAAAAGCAGTAGAAAGTGCCTGCGGCATTTTTTACGAGTTGGCAGACGCTTCGAGAGAACTGGAGGCCATCGAAAAAGGAATCCGCTTGTAAAAGAGAATGGCATCGAGATGGTGATCGGCGCAGGCGGGGCTAACATTATGGACTGTGCAAAGCTGATTGCCTTTGGAACTTACCATACAGATGATCTTTGGGCGTATGTAAAGGCGGAAAAGAATCCCTACGGCCTGGAAAAGCTGCCGCTACTTTAAGGATGCCTTCGGGTATGAAGGAAGCATAGAAGAATCTGCGGATAAAATGGTCGGGCTTTTTGCGGGGCTTGGTATTGATATGTACTTTGATGGAAAGGTTTCTGTAGAAACAGTGAAAGGAATCAACATTGCTACTCTGCTTTCTGCAGATGAGGTTACGGATATTGTGAAGGAATGCCTCCGCTGAACGAAGCCATCAGAAAAGAGAGGAAGAATTTTATGAACACGAGAATTCTGGGAAAAGATTTGAAAGTTTCTGCCATCGGATTGGGCTGCATGGGGATGACCCATGCCTACGGCGCTCCGGCAGACAAGCGGGAGATGACAGCCCTGATCGCACAGGCGGTGGATCAGGGCTGCACCTTTTTTGATACGGCGGAGACCTATGGGACAAGGGAACATCCCCATGACAACGAGGAACTGGTAGGCGCGGCCCTGAAGCCCTATCGGGATAAGGTGGTGCTCGCCACCAAGTTTGGCATTCATTTTGACTGGAGCAGCAAGGCGGTCAATCTGCCTGTTATGACAGATTCCCGCCCGGAGACCATTCGTGCTTCGGTAGAGGGGTCTCTGAAGCGCTTGCAGACGGACCACATTGACCTGTATTACCAGCACCGACTCGATCCGCAGGTTCCTATCGAGGAAGTGGCCGGGGTCATGTCAGAATTGATTCAGGAGGGAAAAATCACGCATTGGGGCCTGTCGGAAGCAAAGGAAGAAACCATCCGCCGCGCCCACGCCGTCTGCCCGGTAACCGCCATTCAGAACCGCTACTCTATGATGGTCCGGTGGTATGAAGCTCTGTTTCCGGTACTGGAAGAACTGGGGATTGGCTATGTAGCGTTCTCGCCTATGGCAAATGGCCTACTCAGCGGCAAGTACGGAAAGGGCACGGTGTTCAGCGGGCATGAGGATTACCGCAGTGTGATGCCCCAGTATCAGCCGGAAAATATCGAGCGCAACCGGGAACTTCTGGACTTGCTTCGGCATACGGCGGACGAAAAAAACGCTACGCCTGCGCAGATCTCGCTGGCGTGGATGCTGTGCAAAAAGCCTTACATGGTACCGATTCCCGGTACCCGCAAGCCGGAGCGCTTGACAGAGAATCTGGGAGCTGCAGACGTGGCACTGTCTGCCGAAGAAGTAGCCGCATTGGACGTGGCACTGGATCGGATTTCCATGTCTGAGGTATATGGCGGCGCGCCTGTGATTCAGAAGTAAGCGAACGGGATCAGCCTGCGATGTGTCTTACGCATTGCAGGTTGTTTTTCTTTCACGTCTTTCCGTGCAGAGTAAAAAGTTGAAAGAAAGCGAGCATATACTTTTCACTTATAACTGCATAACGAACGGAGACTTCTGGCTTGAGCCAGAAGCCGCTAAAATAGAATCAGAAATCATATAAGGAGAGAAGCTGCATGGAAAAAAGAAAAAAGATAATCATTATCATACTTGTGCTTGCCGTGCTGATCGGAGCCGGATGTTGGTATCTGTTTCTTGGAAACCGAATGACCAATGGCACCAGCGAGGTTATGACCGGGGAGGATGGAGCCCGTTCTCTGGAACAAGCAGATGGGGACGATGAGGCAGGCAGTGAGCAGATGGAACCATCAGAGATAACGGATAGCATCCAGCCAGGAGAAAGCACTCTTGGTTCCGTCACAGAAGGGACAGAAGAATACCGTGGCTTTGTCATCGACAACGTGTTCCATTCCATTCGTGAGGGTGATATCCATTATAATGTGTATATCCCGGAAAGTTATGACGGCAGCGAACCCTATGCTCTGTATTTTACGCTGCCTGGTTATGAGGGACTGTATTTTCAGGGAATTGCAGCAAACCTACAATCCGAGGAATTTGGCTTTGAGGCGCAGAAATACAATGAGAAGATGATCATTGTCGCCCCGCAGCTCGGTGACTGGGGCGAAACCTCTGCCAATCAGACGATTGCGCTGGTAGAATATTTTCTGGATGCGTACAACATTGACCGGACGAAGGTGTATGGCAATGGCTTTTCCGGCGGCGGGGAGACCATGTCCCAGGTAATGGGCAAAAGACCAGACCTGTTCACCGCCTATCTGCAGGTCAGTTCCCAGTGGGATGGGGACTATGAACCAGTTGCAGCACAGAGACTGCCGGTCTATTTCGCCATCGGGCAGGGCGATGAATATTATGGTCCGGAACCTACCCAGGAGGCTTATGATACCCTTTACGCTCTGTACGAGCAGCAGGGTTTGACAGAAGCGGAGATTGACGAACTGCTCGTATTGGATATCAGGGAGCATTCGTATTTTACGGAGCGGGGAATGTCTAATGAACATGGGGGCGGCGGCCTGTTCGCTTATGATGATGAAATTATGGGATGGCTGTTCTCCCATTGATATAGATAAAGCAAAGGAGGAAACAGATCATGAAAAGAAAGATCGCTTTTTTACTGGCTGCGTTTCTTAGTTTAAGCCTTGTGGCTTGCGGGGGTGATAACAGCGCCAGCTCTCTGGGGACAGATGCTCCGACAGACAGCCAGACAGAAACATCTGCTGCGGAAGAGAACGATGCTTCTGTTTCGGAAGAAACGCAGACCGCAGGTTCCAATGTGCTGATCGCCTATTTTTCCGTGCCGGAGGATGTGGATACAGTAGATGCCGTTGCCGGAGCCAGTATTGTCGTAAAAGACGGCGAAAAGCTGGGCAATACCCAGTATGTTGCAGAGCTGATCCAGCAGACGGTAGGCGGGGATTTGTTCCACATCGAAACTGTGGAGGACTATCCCCTTGATCATGAACCGCTGGTAGACCAGGCGGCAAAGGAGCAGGATGCCAATGCGCGTCCGGAATTAGCCACTCATGTGGAGAACTTTGAGCAGTACGAATACGTGTTCCTTGGTTTTCCCAACTGGTGGGGCGATATGCCCATGGCGGTTTATTCTTTCCTTGAAGAGTATGACTTCGGAGCAAAGACCATCATTCCATTCATCACCCACGGCGGCAGCGGTGCTTCCCGGACGGTGGACACCATTTCCGAGCTTCAGCTGGGAGCCTTAATGATGGGGAATGAGCTGGTTTTATCCAGAAATGATGTGGCAGAAAGTGAGGAAACGGTTGTGGAATGGGCAAAGGAGCTTGGAATCAATGCAGAGGCAAAGCTGCCGGAGAGCGGTGACGGCAGCACGGTTTTGACCGCAGCAGCCGACGCCCATAACAGCCAGACGCTTTACTTATGGGAAGAAGGCAATGTCCCGGCGACTACGGAATACACGCAAAACAACGGAAATTATTCGGATGACCCGGATTTCCGCCCGTATATGGTCAGTTTCCCTGTGCCGGAAGGAGCGGAAGTAAAGGGAGCGGTTCTGATCTGTGCGGGAGGTGCTTTCCAGTACCGCAGCGATGAAAACGAAGGAACGCCGGTTGCCGAGGAACTGGCAGGTCGAGGGTATCAGAGCTTTGTAGTGAACTACCGTCTGCGCCCCTACACCCAGGAAGAAGGCGCGCTGGATCTGGCCCGCGCCGTGCGTTTTGTCCGTAAGAATGCGGATGTGTATGGAATTGACGAAGACGACATTGCCGTCATGGGATTTTCCGCAGGGGGAATCCTTGCCGGTGAAATGCTGCTGAACTTTGACGGGCTGGTAAACGGAACGGCTCTGGATGCGGATTATGTGCCGGATGAGCTGGACGAGATTTCCGCAGATGCCGCCGCCGATGGAATGATCTACTCTTTTTACGGAAGATTGAGTGTGGGCAGTACAGATGTGGAAATGCTTCGCGGCGGGGATCTGCCGCCTACGTTCTACTGTTATGGCACCCGCGATCCGTTTTATGAGCAGTTCCTGGCGAATGCGGATGCGGTGGAAGCTGCCGGGGTACGGGTAGAACGGTTAGAACTGGAACGCCGTCCTCACGGCTTTGGCTATCGGGAAGGCTGGTTTGACGCTTATGACGATTTCCTGACGGATGTGTTTGACGGTCAGTAAGCAGATAAGGAGTGTGAACAGGATGAAAAAAAGAATGCTGATTGTATATTATTCCCTGTCAAACGGCAATACCGAGCGCATTGCACAGCGGCTGCAGAAAGCTGTCAATGCGGATATTGCCCGGATTGAAACGGTAAAGCCCTATACAGGTTCTTACAACGAGATTGTGGAGCAGGGACAGCAGGAAGTAAACCGGGCGTATTGCCCGGAAATCAAGCCTCTGGGGGTAAACCCGGAAGAGTATGATGTCATTGCTGTGGGAACGCCTACCTGGTGGTATACTATGGCTCCTGCGGTTTTGACATTTTTGAAGTCCTGCGATTGGAACGGAAAAACAGTGATTCCGTTTCAGACGCATGGGGGTTGGCCGGGCCATGCGCTGAAGGACATGAAAAAAGCCTGCAAAGGCGCAGCTTTTACACATGAAATGAAAGTACAGTTTGATTCTTCAGGTGGTTCGGAACTGGTGACAAAAGATACAGAAATTGAAGCATGGATCGCACAGATCAAAAGGGAGGAATTTTGAAATGAAACCAGAAGAAATCAGCGTATTCCCAGTTGGCGGGAAGAACGAAGCGTTTGCAGACTATTTTACAGGACAGAGCTATCTGAACAGGCTCACAACGGAGGGCGTTGCGATTAGTAATGTGACCTTTGAGCCGGGCTGCCGGAATAACTGGCATATTCATCATGCCGCAAAAGGCGGCGGGCAGATCCTTCTTTGCACAGCCGGGCGCGGATATTACCAGGAATGGGGAAAAGAGGCGCAGGAACTCCATCCGGGAAGTGTGGTAGTCATCCCGGCGGAGGTAAAGCACTGGCATGGGGCTGCGCCGGATAGCTGGTTTGCGCATTTGGCTGTTGAGGTTCCCGGAGAAAGAACGAGAACTGAGTGGTGCGAAGCAGTATCAGATGAAGAATATTGGAAATTAAAATAGAGTAAGTACCTTTGAGTATATACTGCATAACAAAGCGAGACTTCTGCAGAGGTCTCGCTTGAATTATAATAAAAGGAAAAGAGAATCAGATAGAAATACAGGAGGGATGATGATGAAGGAGGAAACAGAGCAGAGTCAAAACAGTGGGAAAGCGCTGGATATGCTTCACGGACCTCTGCTGAAGAAGATTATATTTTTTGCATTGCCGATTGCAGCCAGCAGCATCTTACAGCAGCTTTTTAATTCTGCGGATGTTGCGGTTGCAGGGCGTTTCGCAGAGAGCGGAGCACTGGCGGCAGTTGGCAGCAATTCCGTCCTGGTCGGACTGTTTGTCAATCTGTTTGTGGGGCTTTCTGTGGGAACCAATGTGGTCATTGCACAGTACATCGGACAGAAGCGGACGAAAGAGGTGGGAACGGTTGTCCACACTTCCATGCTGTTTTCCCTGATCTGCGGGCTGGTGATGATGGTGGTGGGGATTGCGCTGTCCCGCTTTCTGCTGGTGCTTGTGGATACTCCGGAGGATGTATTGGAGCGTGCGCTGATCTATCTGCGGATCTACTGTGTTGGAATGATTTTTATCATTCCCTATAACTTTGGAGCTGCCATCCTGCGCAGCATTGGGGATACCAGGCGGCCCCTGTACTGTCTGATCGCATCCGGGATATTGAACATCTGCCTGAACCTGTTTCTGGTAATCGTGTTCCATCTTGGCGTTGCGGGGGTGGCCATTGCAACGGTCATATCTAATGCGTTCAGCGTCTCCATTGTACTATACATTTTGTGCCATGAAAACGAAATGATCCGGCTGCACTGGAATAGGTTACGGATTCACGGAGCTGCATTAAGAAGAATCGTCCAGATTGGGGCGCCTGCCGCGCTTCAATCCGCTGTTTTTTCCATATCCAATATCTGCATCCAGACGGCAATCAACAGTTTTGGCTCCAGCGCCGTGGCGGGAATGACAGCGGCGCTGAACTTTGAATATATCGGTTATTTTATTGTCAGCGCTTTTTCACAGACGGTTGTTACATTTATCGGGCAGAATTATGGCGCGAGGCAGTATGGGCGCTGCAGGAAGATCCTGCGCCTCTGCCTGACTGGAGGGATGATTGGTACCCTTCTGGTCAGCTCTGTGTTTATTCTTGCTCGTAGTACAGTCATCCGGATTTTTACTGTTGACCCTGCGGAAATCGAGTACGCCATGGCGAGATTCCTATATGCCATGCCCTTTCTGTTCCTGACCAGCACCTATGAAATCGTTGGTTCAGCCTTACGGGGGATGGGACGGTCAACGCTGCCTGCGGTTTTCACCTTGCTTGGGACGGTTGTTTTTCGTGTATTCTGGGTTTATGTAATTTTTCCTCTGTGGAACAGCTTCCCGGCACTGATTATCGTATACCCGATTTCCTGGGTGCTGACCGGCGCCATGATGATCCTTTACTATTTGGGGCAGCGGGAAAATCTGATGAGAAAGGGCAGAAGGGATAAGACGAGATGAAGAAGATACTGTTTTTAACGACAACGCCGACGGTAGGCGGAAACGGAGATACCCTGATCGGCGCAGCCATGGAAGAAGCAAAAGAACATGGGGCAGAGGTTCATCTGATCCGTATCAGAGAAAAGCAGATCGGATTTTGCCGCGCCTGTTATGGCTGCGCTCAAACCGGCATCTGTGTGCAGAAGGATGATTTTATGGACATCCTGCGGCTGGCCCATGAAGCGGACGCTATTATTGCGGAAGCCCCGATTTACTATAACTGTATGGCAGCACAGATGATGACCGTCATCAACCGGCTGTGCTGTACCTTTGCCTGTAAGAACTATCAGATTGGGCCGAAAAAGCGGGTTGGCATTTTCCTGACCTGCACCGGCTCGGAACCGGAGGAAATGAAGCGCCATGTACGCAATATTTTAACGCTGCCCAGTGTCAGCCGCGCCATTTCAGAATATCGGACGGAGATATTTACCCAGTGTGTTTCCGATTCAACCTGTCACGATCGCCCGGATTATCTGGAACGGGCAAAAAAAATTGCCCGCTGGGCGGCAGAAGTGTAGAAAGGAGCTGTCACAAATGAACCGACCTTATGTGATTTGCCACATTTTAAGCTCCCTGGATGGGAAGATCAACGGGCCTTTTATGGCGGCAGAGGCAACAAGAATGCTTGGCGGAGAATATGGAAAAATCCGCACAGAAATGAATGCGGACGCATGGCTGTATGGAACAACGACAGCAAAGGAATTTTTGAATTTCCGTGAGCCGGTTTTAGAAGAAACCAGCGGCGTTCCGGAAGGGGATTTCGTTGCCGGGGATGAAACCAAGCCCTATTTTGTCGCTCTGGATACCAGGGGCGAGCTTGGCTGGGAATCCGGACGGTTTGCCAATAAGGGGCGGGCCCAAGCCCATGTCATAGAGATCTTGACGGAGGCGGCTCCCCTGCCCTACCGTGCTTATCTGAGAAAGCGGGCGGTCTCCTATATTATCGCGGGTAAAGCAGAACTGGACTGTGAAGTGGCGATGGAGAAGCTGCACCGGTTGTTTGGAATTGAAAAGCTGCTGATCTGCGGAGGCGGTGCGGTTGACTGGACATTCCTGCAGGCCGGTATGGTGGATGAACTGAGTATGGTATTGTCCCCGGTGACGGATGGAAGCTGCGGCGGAGCGAATCTGTTTACACAGATTCCGGGAGTCAGCGAAGGCGGTCCGATAGAATTTACTCTGAAAGCTGCGAAGCAGATCGGCAGCGGTGGCCTGTATTTGAACTATCTGGCAAAGAATGCAAAACAGGCTGGCTGAGAAAATAATCTGCGGTTATAACCGAAAGGTGTAAACTGAAAAACAAAGAGGAACTTCTCCCGGTATGCACCTGGATTTATAATAAAGCTATAAACAAAGCGCAAAGGAGATGTCAGACATGAATCATCAGAAATATATAAAATTGAATAACGGTGTGGAGATGCCTATGGCCGGTATCGGAACCTTCCTGCTGACCCCGGATGAAGCGGAGGCTTCTGTGATCTGCGCCCTGCAGTCCGGTTATCGTTTGATCGACACGGCCAATGCCTATGTGAATGAAAAGGCGGTGGGCCGTGCGATCAGGAAGTCCGGCGCCCCCCGCAAGGAAATCTTCCTGGAAACCAAGCTGTGGCCGTCCTTTTATGAGCAGACGGATGCGGTGGAAAAGACGCTGGAGCGGCTGGATACCGATTACATCGATTTGCTGTTAATCCATCAGCCTGCCGGCAACTATGTGGCCGGATACAAGCTGATGGAAAAGGCATACAAAGAGGGTAAAGTCCGGGCCATTGGCCTGTCCAACTTCACAGCCGCCCGGATTCAGGAGATTCTGGACATCTGCGAAGTGAAACCTGCTATTTTGCAGACGGAAGTGCATCCTTATTCTCAGGAGCAGGAGCTGAAAGCGTTTCTGAAAAAGGAAAACATGGTCATCCAGGCATGGTATCCCCTGGGGCATGGGGACAAGGCGCTGATTCAGGAGCCGGTATTCTCCAGACTGGCGGAGAAATATGGAAAGAGCAATGCACAGATCATCCTGCGCTGGCACATTCAGGCCGGAAATGTGGTCATTCCCGGTTCCAAGAATCCGGATCATATCCGTGCAAATTTTAACCTGTTTGATTTCAGCCTGAGTAACGAGGAAATGGCGGAGATCGCAGCACTCAATAAAGACAAACGGTATTATACCAGCACTCCGGAACTGCTGGAAAGATATGTCACAATGGTACCGCCTGTAGACGAGCAAAAATAAAAAATAACTGAGCGGAAGCGAAGTTATTTGCTGCGGTGCAATTTGCGAAGCAAATCGCACCGGTTCCCGTTCACTTTTATGGAGCGAGGAACGAGCGTAATAAAAATAGGGAGGGAATTACGATGGAATATGTAACCTTATCAAATGGTGTGAAAATGCCGATTCTTGGATACGGCGTTTATCAGGTAACGAAGGATGAATGTGAACGCTGTGTACTGGATGCCCTGGAGGTAGGATATCGCAGCATTGATACCGCACAGTCCTACTTCAACGAGGAGGAAGTAGGCTCTGCCATGAAAAAGAGCGGTATTCCGAGGGAAGAGATTTTCCTGACCTCTAAGGTATGGGTGGAGCATTACGGATATGAGGAAACCAGAAAATCCGTGGAAGAATCCTTGCGGAAGCTCCAGACAGACTATCTGGATCTGATGCTGCTCCATCAGCCTTTCAACGATTACTATGGCGCATACCGGGCGCTGGAGGATCTGTATGAAGAAGGAAAGCTGCGGGCCATCGGCGTATCCAACTTCTATCCGGACAGGCTGGTGGATCTGGCTTCCTTTACGAGAATCCCGCCCATGGTCAATCAGATCGAGACTCATGTGCTGAACCAGCGTACAGAAGATCATGAGTGGATGGGCAAGTATCATGTTGCTCACGAAGCATGGGCGCCCTTTGGAGAGGGCCGCGGAGGGCTTTTTGACAACGAGGTGTTACAGCAGATCGGCAAAAAATATAATAAGACCGCCGCGCAGGTGATGCTTCGCTGGAATATCCAGAGAGGTGTGATCGTGCTTCCGAAGTCAACGCATAAGGAAAGAATGATTCAGAATCTGGATGTCTTTGATTTCACGTTGACGGAAGAGGATATGAGCGCCATCGCTGGACTGGATACGAAAACCAGCGCCTTCTTCTCTCACTATGACCCGAACATGGTAGAGTGGTTTGTAAAGATGGTGGAAGAGCGGAAGAAACAGCATGACAGCAGCAAGGAAAAGAAAAACTGGTAAAGCAGTCACTCGCTATCAGATATAACCTTTGGGTATCAACTGAACAACAAATCGAGACTTCTGACGGGGTCTCGATTTTTTTATAATAAGGGTACAGGAAAAGCCTGAAAATATTCTGGAGGTAAACACTCATGATGAAACGTGAACTTATAACTCGTATCCTGTCCAGCCTTCTGGCAGTTGCTATGATCGTAACGCTTGCTGCATGTGGCCGGGCAGATGATACAAAGAACGCACAAACGGAAGAAAAGCAGGAGAGCAGTCAGAACGCAGCCGAGTCTGCCAAAAGCAGCGCCAATGAGGAATCCACTGAAACCGTAGATACAGCATCTGGGGGTGCCGATATGGCGCAGGGCAGCAGCAAGATTCTGATTGCCTATTTTACCGCTGCGGAGAACAGCGGTGTGGACGCGGTTTCCTCAGCAAGCTATACCACGATAGGTGGAACTGCGATTGGACGGCTCCGTGCAGTGGCGGATATGATTCAGGAAAATACGGACGGAGACCTGTTTTCTATTCAGACCGCTGTAGTTTACCCGGCGGACGGCGGGGAACTGATTGACTATGCCGCAGAGGAACAGGACGAAAATGCCCGTCCGGAATTGACCAGCCACATTGAGGACTTGGAGCAGTATGATACAATCTTTGTCGGCTTCCCTACTTGGTGGTACGACATGCCCCAGGCGCTGTACAGCTTTTTTGATGAATATGACTTATCCGGCAAGACGATCATTCCGTTTAATGTCCACAACGGGAGCCGTTTCTCCGGAACCATTGATACAATCAAGGAGTTGGAGCCGGATGCAACAGTGGTTGAAGATGGATTTACGGTCAGCGAGAGAGAGGTAGCGGAAGCATCAGAGGATGTTGCCGAATGGCTGGACGGACTTGGTTATTAAGAAGGGAGTGTTTGTAATGAAGGTTCTTTTGGTAAACGGCAGCCCACATAAGGAGGGATGTACCTATACGGCCTTATGTGAAGTGGCGAATACGCTGAATCAGGAAGAAATTGAAACGGAGATTTTCTGGATTGGGAACAAGCCGATTGGCGGCTGCATCGCCTGCAAAGCCTGTACAAAAAAAGGAAAGTGCGTTTTTGACGATGTGGTAAACAGGTTCCGGGAGAAGGCATATGAAGCGGATGGGTTTATCTTTGGCAGCCCGGTACATTATGCCGGAGCCAGTGGGAATATGACCGCATTCATGGATCGCCTGTTTTACTCTGAGCTTGGCGGCAATGGTAATCGGGCGTTTTATATGAAACCCGCTGCCGCAGTCGTTTCCGCCAGACGGGCCGGTACTACGGCAACTTTTGACCAGCTCAATAAATACTTTACCATTCAGGAGATGCCGGTGGTATCTTCCCGCTACTGGAATATGGTTCATGGGGCAAGCGCCGACCAAGTAAAACAGGATGCGGAAGGATTATATACTATGCGGGTACTGGGAAGAAATATGGCGTATCTGCTCCGCTGTCAGGAAGCGGCAAGAAAAGCGGGTGTTGCGCTGCCTAAGCAGGAAACGCCAGTTTTCACTAATTTCGTCCGATAATGGAGGTATTGAAAATGGATATGGAACAAATGAAAAGAGATTTAGGGCCGGGAGCAGTATTTGACATTGGTGAAGAGAACACTGCTTTTGCACGGTATTTTACTGGAGAATGCTATTTGAAAATGTTGACAGCAACCGGTGTGCCAACAGCGAATGTAACATTTGCAAGAGGAACGATTAATTGGTGGCATATACATCATAAAGGTGGACAGATTTTGTTGGTTACTGGCGGAAGAGGCTGGTATCAGGAATGGGGAAAAGAGGCACGGGAACTGCATCCCGGCGATGTGGTAAACATTCCACCGGAAGTGAAACATTGGCATGGCGCAGCTAAGGATAGTTGGTTTCAGCATATTGCAATTGAGGTTCCGGCAGAGGGAGCCTCAAACGAATGGCTGGAGCCGGTCAGTGATGAAGAATACGGCAAGCTGTAATACAGCTTCTTTGGAACGGTTATTGAGCAGACGTGATCTGTGGAAGCTGAAAAAGAGGTAAAGCTTCTGTGAGCGCGGCAGGCGATGTACGGTTTGCGATGGCGGTAGACTGACTGTCTCGCTTCTCTGAATTTGAGCCAGTAAAAGGAAACCGTGTATCGGCCATGGGAAAGTACATGACGGATACACGGTTTTTTGATTTTTATGTTTCTGTGCGAATCAGGTTGCTGACATACGGGCGCTTACCGGAAAGCACTTCATCATAAAAGTTTTGTTTCCAGTCAATATAAGCTACGCTGTCTTCCAATTCCTGAATCGATGCGCGGAGTTCCTGCTGTTTTTTTGCGAGCATTTCTTTTCTTGGAAGGATTGTGGATTCTCCCAGCAGGCATAAATCCAGATATTTTTTCATTTCCTGGATGCTCATACCGCATTTTTTCAGGCAGGTAAGATCCCTGATCCATTTTACATCTTTTTCATCGAAGATCCGGCGATTGTTGCTGTCTCTTTTTACATTGGGAATCAGCCCTTCATTGCAGTAGTATTTTAAGGTCTGGTAGGTCATATCCAATTCCCGGCAGACCTGCATCATCGTATACATAAAAATGCCTCCTGTGTTGTTTATCAAAACTTTATAATTTTTTTACAAAAATCTCTTGACCGATTGTAACAACCGGAAATTATAATCGATAGTATAAATCGGAAGTGACAACCGAATTATAGCATTGTTTCAGCAAAGGTGCAAGAGAAAGCAGAAAGGAGATTCCCATGGTTTTTTATTTTACTGGTACGGGCAACAGTCTGTATATAGCAAAACAGATCGAGGAAACACCAATCAGTATTCCGCAGATCATACACAGGAAAAAGCAGGAGTATTCCGCAGACAGCATTGGCATCGTGGCACCTGTTTATGGACATGAGGTCCCCGCTATTGTCAAAGACTTTTTGAAGAATGCCGTTTTTCATACGGATTATTTCTATATGATACTGACCTATGGCAACCGTCATGGCGGCGCGGCGGAACTGGCGAAGCAGCTCTGTGACGAGTGTGGCATTGCAGTCAATTATATCAATGTGATTGTGATGGTGGATAACTGGCTGCCGGGTTTTGATATGAATGAGCAGAAGAAAGTTGATAAGAAAGTCGAAGAGAATATGGCGGCTATTCTCACTGATCTGACTGAGCGAAAGAACATGATTTCAGAAGTTACTGATACAGATCGTGCTGCGCATCAGCAGTTTCTTGACCGCATGAACCAGATGCCCGCAGATGTCTGGCAGCATCTTTTACGGGTGACGGAAGGCTGTATTGGATGTGGAATTTGCGAAAAAGTATGTCCATCGGCTTCGATCCAGGTAGTAGACGGAAAAGCGGTATACACTCCGGGAAATTGCCAGACTTGTCTGGCCTGCACCCATGCCTGTCCGCAGAAAACAATCTGCCTTACCGTCCCGGAAGTAAATCCGCTGGCCCGTTATCGGAATGAACATATTTCGCTGCGGGAGATAATGGATGCAAATTGTCAAAAATCAAAGAAAGAATGAGGTTACAGGATGAATCGTGAAACAACAGAAAGGCTGAGAAAATTATTTGAAGGCGCCAGCAGCAGCCTGGAGAATACAGACCCGGAATGGGTGGAGATTGCGGCGAATTTTTCACAAAACGAAACCGTAAGTGTAAGCAAATTGACGGAAAAAGAGCAGATGCTCTGCATCCTTTCCGCACTGCTCGGCTGTCAGGGTATGGGAGAATTTCGGAATATGCTCCTTGCAGCTCTCAATGCGGGCATTGATCCCATTGCCATAAAAGAGGTTATCTATCAGGCAACGGCTTATCTGGGAATTGGGCGCACCTATGATTTCCTTGTGGCGGCAAATCAGATCATGGAACAACAAGGCATCGATCTGCCTCTCACAGCCCAGGCCACAACAAGTGAAAAGACCAGATTTGGAGATGGACTCACAAAACAGATGGAGCTGTTTGGAGAGGGCATGGCAAAACGGCAGACCGATGGCCCTGTGCTTCGCCGGAATATCAACCACTGGCTGGCAGACAACTGTTTCGGCGATTACTATACACGGAACGGCCTGAATGATCGGGAACGGGAAATGATTACATTCTGCTTTCTTCTGGCCCAGGGCGGCTGTGAAAACCAGCTTCGGGGGCACACTGCCGGAAACTTCGGTGTTGGTAATGACAGAGAAAAGCTATACAGCGTAGTGGAACAGTGTATGCCTTACATCGGCTATCCCCGCAGCCTGAACGCTATGAATATCATAGATGAAGTATCAGAGGCAATGGAAAAATAATCGGATGGCGAAGCTTGCAGCAGGGCGTTGTGGATGAACTGAGTTTGCTGATTGCTCCGGCGAAAGCATCTGTTGACATAGATTACTATAAAAATAAAGGAGTACAATTCAATGAAGAAACTAACAGCTATATTTCTTTTGGCTCTGCTGGTGTTTTCTCTGGCTGCTTGTGGAAATAACAATCAGAATATTGTGGAGGATATAACGACAGAGACAGAAACGATGGCTCCGATAACGGAAGCCGATGACAGCAGCACAGAAGAAGGCACAGAAAAATCTGCGAATGATGAAATAGAAAATATCGAATCTCCGGATGCAGCGGGAGCGGAAAACAGCAATATTCTGATTGCATATTTTTCCGTTATGGAAACGGATGGAGTGGATACAGTATCTGGTGCAAGCCGCGTAGCAGACAATGGAGAGGTTTTGGGAAACAACGAGTACATTGCTCAGATTATCCAGCGTGAAACAGGCGGCGATCTGTTTGCCATCGAAACAGTGCAGGATTATCCTACAACCCATGATCCTCTTCTGGAATTTGCCTATAATGAGAAAGCGGATAATGCCAGGCCGGAGCTTGCAACACAAATTGAAAATCAAGACAGCTATGATGTGATTTTCCTGGGTTATCCGAACTGGAACGCCGACCTGCCGATGCCGCTCTATACATTTCTCGAAAAATATGATTTCAGCGGCAAGACCATTATCCCGTTTACCACCCACGGTGGAAGCGGATTTTCCAGAACCATTCAGACCATTTCAGAATTACAGCCGAATGCAACCGTTCTTTTTGACGGGCTTTCTATATCAAGAGACAGTGTGCCGGATGCAGAAAGTGAAGTTGTGGACTGGGTAAACGGACTTAATCTGACGATAGAGTGAGAGAAAAAACGATGTCTGGAAAAGCGTTGCTACAAGAAAATGGAGGAGGCGGTCTGAATGAAGCCTAAGATGATGATAAAAATATGTGCAGACATAGGGATGACGATTGTCTTGCTGCTGCTTATGCCCTATGAACTTGTGGGACAGGCTGCCCATGAATGGCTGGGAATCGGGATGTTTATCCTGTTTTTGATACATCATATTCTGAACCGAAAATGGACTGGGAATCTTTTGAAAGGCCGCTATACGCCGCTGCGTATATGGCAGACATTGCTGGTGGTTTTTGTATTGTTTTGTATGGCCGGCTCCATGATCAGCGGCGTGATTCTTTCCCGTCATGTCCTTTCTTTCCTGCCAATCAGCGGCGGCCGTTCCTTTGCCAGAAGCTTGCATATGGTTTCCGCTTACTGGGGATTTGTGTGGATGTCTCTTCATCTGGGATTTCATTGGAGCATGATGATGACAATGGCGGGGAAAGCATTTCCGAATGTATCATCTGCCCGCACATGGGTACTGCGGATTTTTGCCATAATGATTGCTGTTTACGGGGGTTATGCCTTTGTAAAACGGGATATTGCAGGTTATATGTTCATGAGGATCCAGTTTGTATTCTTTGATTTTGAGGAGCCGCTGATCTTCTTCTTGCTGGATTATATGGCAGCTATGGGCTTGTTCGTATTTGCCGGCCATTATTTTGCAAAGCTTTTGAAACGCTGCAGCCGAAAGAGGAGTAGAACATGGGGCGAAAATTTAACTGACTCTTGTTAATCCTATCAGGTATTGTGGTTACGATTCTTATTGCGGCTAGTAGACCGTAAAGTTATTGCCTATACCAATTA
>ERZ809224.1493-NODE-1493-length-16809-cov-6.601826_pt1 | contig 16809 bp, 12 predicted proteins | sample MGYA00520513_ERZ809224 | MGnify/ENA primary metagenome ERZ809224 (study PRJEB31576, sample SAMEA3212658) | Homo sapiens | biome: human-gut; feature: human gut; material: fecal | place: Sweden | collected 2012 ...
TAAACCAAAAGCAGACTTAACGGCTGCATTGGCGCAGGTGCTTGAGGTTTCCCCACAAGCTCTTGATGTTCCCGACATTGACAGCTACATCGGTCTTATGCATACCTTATTTACCCTTGAAGATATTTACGGTCTTACCGTCAGCGAAGCAGACGGAGAAGTCTGTCTGAAAGTCAACAAGGACAAAGGTAAGGACGCTGCCGAGTTATCAAAAATGCTCTGTGCTTGGAAAGAACAGGCAGACAAGCTATCTTCCGAGGAAATCAGAAGGGAAGAATACGACAACTGGCGTTATCACTATCCGAAATTCGATACCACACAAATCTGGGCGAAAGTTCCCTCAAAAGAATTAAGCGACACATTAGCCGAAGCATTCAAAGAGCAACTCAAACCCGATAAATAAAGAACGACAAAAAGCCCTTAGCTATGAGTTACTACCCACAGCTAAGGGCTTTGTTTATAATATGGATTTTTTGTTGTACAGCCGCCTGTCAATCATTCTGTAACCCTAAAACCACTGGATTACAAGAATAACGGCTCTTACACAACTGTTATCAAATTGTTATCAAAAGACCTCTTGAAAGTCCACAAACCCACATAAATACTGGATTTCTTCGACCTCTCAACTTATTCCCACTCAATCGTCCCCGGCGGCTTACTGGTCAAATCGTACATTACTCGATTGACCCCCTTCACTTCATTGATGATCCTGCTCATCACTTTCTGCAGAACCGCCCACGGTATCTCTGCCGCCTCTGCCGTCATAAAGTCTATGGTATTTACTGCACGCAGTGCAACTGCATAATCGTATGTTCTTTCGTCTCCCATGACTCCGACCGACCGCATATTTGTCAATGCCGCAAAATACTGGCCGATGCCTTTATTCAGGCCGGCGTTTGCAATCTCTTCCCTGTAAATCGCATCTGCGTCCTGGACAATCTTTACTTTCTCCGCTGTTACCTCTCCGATGATGCGGATACCAAGTCCGGGGCCCGGGAACGGCTGACGAAATACCAGATGCTCGGGAATACCGAGCTCAAGGCCGACCTTGCGCACCTCATCCTTAAATAAGTCACGCAGCGGCTCAATAATCTCTTTAAAATCTACATAGTCCGGCAGACCGCCTACGTTGTGGTGGGATTTGATGACAGCGGATTCACCGCCAAGCCCGCTCTCCACTACGTCCGGATAAATGGTTCCCTGTACAAGAAAATCAACCGTACCAATCTTCTTGGCTTCTTCTTCAAATACTCGGATAAACTCTTCGCCGATGATTTTTCTCTTTTTCTCCGGCTCTGTCACACCTGCCAGCTTTCCATAGAAACGCTCCTGGGCATTGACGCGTATAAAATTCAGATCATAGGAACCGTTAGGTCCAAATACTTCCTCTACCTCATCGCCCTCATTTTTGCGCAGGAGACCATGATCCACGAATACACAGGTTAACTGGCTGCCCACTGCTTTTGACAGAAGGACTGCTGCCACGGAAGAATCCACACCTCCCGACAGTGCACAGAGTACCTTTCCGCTGCCAACCTTTTCACGGATAGCCTGGATCGAATACTCAACAAAGGAATCCATTTTCCAGTCGCCGATGCATCCGCAGACATTATAAAGGAAATTATGAAGCATTTTGCTTCCCTCTGCCGTGTGAAGCACCTCCGGATGGAATTGGATCGCATACAGGTTTTCGGCTGGATTTTCGGCCGCTGCCACGGGACAGTCCGTCGTGTGAGCTGTAATCTCAAATCCCGGCGCCGTCTTCGAAATATAATCAAAATGACTCATCCAGCAGATTGTTTTCGGAGATATATTTTCAAATACCCTCGAATCCTGTTTATCTATCAAAACTTCTGTCTTGCCGTATTCACGTACGCTGGCACGTTCCACCTTGCCGCCTAGCACATGCATCATAAGCTGCGCTCCATAGCACAGGCCCAGCACTGGAATGCCCAGTTTAAATAACTCTTCTGAATAAGTGGGGGAATCTGCCTCGTAGCAGCTATTCGGGCCGCCGGTCAGAATAATTCCCCTGGGATTCATTGCTTTGATTTTTTCAATCTCTGTCTTATAAGAGTAGATTTCACAGTAGACATTGCACTCTCTCACACGTCTGGCAACCAGTTGATTGTACTGTCCGCCAAAGTCCAATACGATAACTACTTCATTTTTCAAAGTCTTTCCTCCTGTTGTATTGTGGTGTAACCTGCAGGACCTGCCGCCGACAGCTCCCTCGGATTCATAGTAACTGAAAAACTGCTCCCTCTCACTTGCAAACTCAGGAAACAGCCTTCGGTTTTTAAACTAATGCTTATTATAATGGAAACAATCCACATTTACAACCCGTTTTCCAAAACTTATATCTTCTGAAACTGCCATTCTCCCCTCATATACCGAACGACAAAGCACAGCGCCCGGAACAGCCAGTCAATAGTCATAGCTACCCAGACTCCAAACACACCCCAGCCCAAATACTTTGCCAGCAGATAACTAAATGCAATTCGGAAGACCCACATAGAGGCAATGGAAATCCACATGGTAACTTTCACATCATTTGCGGCACGCAGAGTGTTTGGCAGTGAAAATGCCAGCGGCCAAATCAGACAGGCACAGATCGAATGATAACTCAGAAGCTTCTCCGTAAGACCGGCCGTTTCGGGTGAAAGGTGATAAACACGTACAATAACCGGAAGCAGAAGGTAAATAACGATATTCAGAATCCACATTGCAAGATAAGTAATCAAAAGCAGCTTTTTCGTATAATATTTTACCTGCTCATAATCCCCTGCACCCACACATTGAGCAGTCACTGTCAAAATCGCAAATCCAATCGCCATCCCCGGAAGAATCTGGAACATTGCAATCGTATTTGACACAGCATTTGCAGCAATGGACGTGGTTCCAAAAGCTGCAACCAAACTTAAAACCAGAATTTTTCCGAGCTGAAACATACTGTTTTCCAGGCCGTTTGGCACGCCAATATGTAAAATCTTCCGCACAATATGCCCGTTAAACCGAAAAGACATATTCCTGCGAAGATGCACCGTATACTTCTCACGGCAGAGAAGCAAAATAATGATTATAGCTGCCAAAACTCTTGAAACAAGTGTGGGGATAGCTGCACCCGCCACTCCCATTTTCAGCCCATAGATCAGAAGCGCATTTCCGCAAATATTGACTCCATTCATAAAAAGTGATGTCTTCATGGAAATCTGCGAATTTCCCATAGAGCGGAACACAGCAGAGCCTCCGTTATAAAGTGCGATAAACGGAATGGAGGCCGCCACAATCAGAAGATATATCCGTGAATTTTCCATCACATCCGGCTCTATTTTCCCAAATACCCCATGAAGGATCAAATCCTGTCCTGCATAGACAAATATTGTCACAGTCATCGCTAAGACAGTAATAAATATATTTAACTGCTCCGCCACCTTACAGGCATCTTCTATACGTTTTTGACCTATATACTGTCCCACTACCACCGCACCGCCGGTTGCCAGCGCAGCAAAAATATTAATCAGAAGCACCATGACCGTATCTACCAGCGAGACGGCCGAAACGGCCGCTTCCCCTACACTTGCAGTCATCACTGTATCTGCCATTCCCACCATTACCGTGAGAAACTGCTCAATGATCAACGGTATAATCAATTGCCTAAGCTGTCTGTTTGTAAATAACAATTTTTTCATCTCCTGCCGTACTTTTAAAAAGGTATGCCATTTATTGTTGTTAAACAGTATAACAACAAAGAGGTGCATACATTTATATATTTATTCATATGATAACAGAGCACAGCCAATACCGTGTAAAGAAAATACACAAATTAAATCGTTCTTATTTCGTATCCTCTGTAACCGCTGCTGCAGCTCCTTTCTCTGCATCATGGACATTCTTTTACCTTCTCAGCTCATCCATTATCACACTCCACGCTTCCAGCAGCCTTTCCATCTGCCAGGATGCATTTGCAGGACTGCTGGATGGCAGCTTCACAATTTCCCGTTTTGTCACGGGATATGCATATCTTTGATACAATTCATACGCCTTTCCGCCGTTGGCATATATCTTTCGAATCGGCGCCCGCTCCAATATCATCGACAGGTCTGAAACAACCACATTTTTAATTGAACTGTCGCTGGAACCTATGATATCACACCTCGCTATCACATCCCAGACAGCAATATGCCACTCCAATAAAAACACCTTTTTCTCCTCTATGGTCTGCGGAACCGAACATCCCGTCAAACCAGCCAACAGCTTCCAGAAACGATTCTGCGGATGTCCATAATAAAAATTCTGCTCCCTGGACTTCACGGAAGGAAAGGTGCCAAGAATCAGTATACGCGACTTTTCATCAAAAACCGGTTCGAAACTGTGGGATAATGTCTGATATTCACTCATTTTTATCAATCCTCCCAACCATTTTGCAAATATCAATTCCTACGGCTCATTTTTTATACATTCTTGCTCCAGTTTGATTCCCTGATCTTTCATATACTGCAAAACGTCTGCATATTCCACCTTTTTATGTGTTGCTTTAATCATCAGATCATCAAGCCGCAGCTTATCATTTTCCGTTAATCTCTTTGTATATTTTTCATATCTTTTCAGTTCTGCGATTCCCATACGGTACCGTTTAAACTTAATTCCGGTTTTTTCACACAAATCCTCATATATCTCAAAGCCACCCACATCAATATCGCCAAAATGCAGGAACACTGCCTCCGGTATTTGTTCATGAAGCATCTGCAGCAATTTTCTTCTGACCGAATTGTGATAGCCGCCCAGATAAATAAGTATACTGTCGGGCTCCATCCAGCGGAAAAAAGTCGTGAGATTTTCAATCGTAATAATCTGCTTCACATGCGATACGTCTGTAAATCGCAGATCATCCAGATCGTCTCCCGACAGCCCGATTCCCTGATGGAGGCTCCAAAGATCTATGCTGCTTTGAAGATCACTCCCAACGCTCAGTGTGCCGGTTCCCTTAAAATAGACATAATTCGGTGTGTGATAAATTCCATACTCTGCAAGAATTGCGTAGATATCCATACCAATATAACGCACATCAAACCGATGCATGATTTTGTTTATCACGCCCAGCAAACCTTCTAAAATTTTCGTATCTCCAAACTGCTGTATAGAAAATTCGCGGATATAGCATGCGCTTTTATTTCTCTCAATCGCTGCAATGGCACGTACAATCTGCTCCGTGCGCCCCGTATCGGAAATCTCTATGAACTCTCTGACCGATTTTCCCAGTTGAATCCGCTCACTCATCCATGAAATAAATGCCGCAGCGATCGGAGTCTGATACTTTTCTTCCAATTCCTTCAACTTTTGCAGATGGAGAATATTCAGCTCAGACTTTGGTACGCGCTCCGCATACTGATATACCTCAGAAACCCTTCTGTCATTCAGGAGAATTTTCTGAATAATATGGTTTTCTTTTCCCCTTTTCCATACGATACTCACATAATCCTTCTGCTCCAACTGCCGCATCGCCGCATGGATTTCTTCATAGGCCAGTGAACTCTCGTCAAAATATTGAGGTATCGTCTTCTTTGTAAATGGAAATGCAATATGTACCGTTACTTTATTTTCGCCTCTGGAAAGCAGACTCCGCTCGTAGGTATCCAGCAGCGCATGAATTACCTTTTTCTCATACTGCTGCATTATGATATTCCTCCACAAAGCTCACCTTTTCATCTGTCATCACCAGAAGCGTCTCATCCATCACCGGGCCGATATATTGGATCTTGTCGGGCGGAGCCGCAATGATAATCTGCAGAGGAAGCCGATTCAAAAACTCCAGAACACCGCCGATTCTCTCATCATCCATGTTGTTGAATGCCTCGTCAAACATCACAAGTCCAGCCGCTTCACCGCCGATATTGTTGCCGTAAAGCTGTACAAAGGAAGCCGCCACAGTCACATAAAACGGAGTCTGTGTCTCGCCGCCGCTCTTTTCCTCGCACACTTTAGAATAGTAAGAATAACTGCCGTCGCTATGGACAATTTTGATGTCATAATCCATATACGTCCTGTAATCCGTAAATTCTTCCAATGTTTTCGTACTGCTCTCATCACTCAGGGTCAGGCGTTCAAACAATTCATCAATGACTTCCCGATGAGTTTCATGGAAAATTCCGCTGAAAATGGATTCTCCCCGGACGACATTGAAATCGTCCATAATCATTTCATAGTAGCTGCGATAGTTTTTACTTGGCATAAACAAAAATTCATATCGCTCATTGCTGAAAACAATATCCTTCAGCGCTCTGTTCAATTCCTTGAACTCTCCCTGCGCCTGTTTCATATTTTCCTGAAGCTTTGCCAAAAACTGCTCCCTGAATTCATCCTCCGCCGCCCTTTTTGCAGACTGCACCTTCTCCTCATATTCCAAAAGCTCTGATGTTTTCAGACGGTCATACACAGCAGCAAACTCCCAAAATCCGCTAAGACTGGCCGATGCCCCAAAGTCGTGGTCTGTCTTGTATGCTATCATGCAGTCCACCATTTTCACCTCCGCATTTTTGCGGATCGTCTCGTTGGCTTTGCGGCGGCGATCGTAATTATCATAGAACTGCGCGTACGTTTTCTGAGCAGTCTGTGATTCGTACTCCTTCTGCCACACAGCCAGCACATCACCTGCTGCCGCTGCCAGCTCTGCCACAGCATGCTCCTGTGAGATCTGCTCTCCTTGCAGTCCCTCTATCATCCCCTTCTTTTCCTCTATCTTCTGCTCTGTCATCCCGATTTTGCGGTTACATTGGCTGATATCTTTATCAAGCTCTTTGCACAGCTTTTCCAAAGCCTCAAGCTGGATCTGCTTCTGAATCAGAGAAGCATTCTTTTGCAGGGTCTTAATGTTGTCCTCACAGTTTTTGATTGCACTGCGCACCATTCTTAAACTGGTCAGCACATCCAGACGATACTTGATGTCCACATCTCTTTCTGTAGACAATGGTTCAAAAACAGACTCCAGCTTTTCCAGATGCTTTGCCTGCTCTGCTATTTTCTCATTAAGACGCGCTCTTTTCTTCTTAGCCTGCTCAAGCTGCACCTTAAAAGCATGTTTTCCAATATATGGCACTTCAAAGATCTCCGGTTTGATAGCGCTGGCTACCCGGTTCTGATAACGCATACATTTCCTGGTGATTGAGGTCGAATATTTTTTCAGATCTTCATATCGCTCACACATCTGCACCTTTCCAAGAACCATGTTAATATACCGCTTTGCATACCGGTTCTTTGAGTCAACGACTGTCGCCAGCGTACCCTGCACTTCTTTATCATATTTCTCCATTTGCCGCGTATTGATAAGTCCTACTCCAAACGCTTTTCCTTCTCCACGCAGTCTGTCATAGATTCCAAGCGCAATATCAAAATCATCCGGCTTCACCAGAATATAAAAACGCTGTGTGTTAAGATAGCCTTCCACGGCATTGCGCCATTCTTCATCTCTGATTTCCAGCAGCTCGCACAGTACACACGGCTCCGCTCTTCGTCCTATTTCTGCAAATTCCTCCCTGATTGCCGTCAATACCCGCTCTACACCATCCGGATATGTTAACTGCTTTTTCTCTAACTGCTGTATTTTCCCCTCAAGATCATTTCTCGTTGTTTTATTTGTATTCAGCGCTAACTGGACCTCTGCTATTTTCCGCTGAATTTTCCCGTACATCAGGTTTTTGTAGCAAATTACTTTTTCCGTCAGTTGTTTTAATTCCGGCACATCTGTAATAGATTCGATCTGCTCAAGCCGGCTCTGATACTCTTTCACACAGACATCCACATCAGAAATCTCTGAAAGACGATATGTATTATCCAATGCCTTCCTGACACTTGCCTTCAGCGCCCGCTTCTCAATCTGACACCGCTCCTCCTCCCTGCGCAGTCTTTCCAGCTCTTTTTTCTGCTCCTCCAACGCAAGAAATTCACGGTTTTGCTTTAATTCCACTCTAAGGTTTGTCTCTATCTCCCGCTTTTCCTCACACACACGACTTACACGCTCCAGCTCCTGCTTCGCCTCCGCAAGCCGAAACTCCTCCTCCTTTTCCTCCGATTTTACATGCTCAAGTTCTTCCTTTGTCATATCCAGCTTTGCATGCTCCAGGAAATATTCATACATCGTATCTTTTTTTGCACAATCCTGCACCTCTGCGTGATGCTTTTCTATCTGTTCCAGCTTTCGCATGCGTGTTTTTACAGACTCAAGTGTCCTTTCCAGATCCTGATAGGTGCGGACATTCTCACGCAGCACATCAATATTGATCTGCTTTTCATCCAGCACATAGGAATACACAAAATCTTTAATATCATCAATTGGTTTAAAAGCTAACGCCTTCGGAATCAGCCTGAAAAATTTGTCCTCAATTCTCCCGAGACGGGACTGCACCATCCGCCTTGCTTCCGTCCGCGTGCTGCACCAATACTTAATCCCTTTATTGGAAATGCGGAAATCTGCAATTGATTTAATCGTCTTGTCTCTCAAAAACAAATCATCCGTCATCCTCTTATTCTCAATCAAATAACGCACAACTGTCTCCTGCCCTTCCGACGCAGAATCCACCACTGCCCCAATGATAAAATACATATCCCTGCTCTCTTCATAAAATTCCAATGCAACATGGGCACTGATCTCTCCTGTCCGCTCATATGGTTTATTCTCTCTTCCTGTCTTGCATCTTATGTAGCCTGTCAATTTCCGCTTTCCGTTCTCGTGAGCAGCTTTATTAAAGGAATTGGAAGAACAGATAATCACAAACTGAATTGCATCCAGCAGCGTTGACTTTCCTGCCCCGTTCTCACCCGAAATAAGAGTTGATCGTTCAAAATCAATTGTACAGTTTGTGAAACGATGCCAGTTAATCAGTTTCATTCTCACCAGTTTCTTCATTAGTATTTTTTCCCTTCCTATATATTCCAATCTTCTCGTGCGCCTGTTTAATGTCCTCCACTCTCACGGCCATCAGTATAGAATCATAAACTAATATCCTGGATTCTTCATTGCCCAGATCCTTGTCGAGAATCTCAATCAACTGAAAACGCCGAAACAAACTCAAAGCGTTGCGCATCGTAGTTCTGTCAATCATTTTATCACGAATCTGAAGGCTCAGAAATTTATCCTGAATATCGCCCAGATTGACAATCACCTCGTCACTGACTGAAAGCTCTCTTTTCTTCTCATCATACAAAATCCGAAGAAGCAGTAAAATGATGGATTCAAATAATTTTAAATTCAATCGATTATAATTCTGCGGATTTGTCAATTGAATAACTCCATATTCCTCATTGATTTCCAGACGATATCCGAGTACATCCAGATAAGCTTTGAATTTATCGCGATGCTTTAAAACAAAATAGTAATCGGCCTTGCTCGCCGCATTTCCTTTGCACAAAAAACAAGCGCCAAGCAGACGATTGCCAACACGTTTAAATTCATCCTTTTCCTTCTGAAGCATTCCTTCCAGCAGTTCCATCAGCTTTTCCTCCGAATCACAAAATCTTTAAACCGATATCCTTTAACTTCTTTTTCTTCTGTAGTTTCAATCTTATATTTCATGCTTTTCCTCTGCCCATATAATCTCACATAAATAATCTTTATAAAATCCTCCGCATTTTCAAGAGGAAGCTCCGCTGCATACATTTCCTTTCTCTCTCCCAGATTGTCCGCCACATACCGGTCAATTTTCTCAGGACTCAATATTTTCTGCATCTTTTCCATCATTTTTCGCATCTTTTCCTGGCGAAGCTCCATATCAGGCTCTGCAACGTCCAACTGCTGCGGTTTAAATTCCTTTTTTCCCTCCACCGGTGAATAAAGGGAATTGCTGTCAATAACACTGCAATGATAAATGCGAATCAGATTTTCCAAAAATTCCAGCCTGTAAATTCCGCCCAGGTCCATGCGCTCCGTATTAACAGCCTCATTGATGCCTAACAAGATTTCCTTTAGCTGTCCGCGGACATCTTCATTTCCAGTCAGCAAAAATTTTGCCCTATTGATTGCCGCACGCTGATATTGCGTATTTTTCTCATTGATCTGAGTAAGAATATCATCCATATTCCGGAAAGCTTCTATAATTTCATGCAGGTAGCGATAAACCAACTCTTTTCCTTCCTCCTCAGATACCTCGCGAATACCTGCAATTTCCTTACCTGCTTTCGCAACGTAGGAAACGCTGCGGCTCTTGCGTTCCAGCCGCTCGATAATCTCCGGCCGGAATTTCGATACATTATCAGAAGTAAGCAGACGATGATATGCCTTATCCACAATATTTGTAATATAATCATTGAACAGCGCATCCATGATCTCTGCCACCGTACTGTGCTTTGTCAGCTCGTCAATATAGTGTTTAATATTCGAATTCAGGTTTTTAAGTCCTGTAATCAAAAGATCCGTATTTTCCAGAATCTGAAGAAGCACAATCCCCGGATGGTCCGTACTGCTGCGCACCAGGCTGTAAATCGTATAGATATATCCCTGGTACTCTATCTGCTTTCCATCTGCAATTTCCAGCAGGGTTTTCATAATACGCACAGCGTATTCCTTGAAATTTACTCTCTGCACATAGCTTTTATCCGTCTCAACCTCTATCCAGCCGTAATACTCCAGCCTGCGCAAAATGCCATTTGCTTTTCCTCTGCTGTCCGAAGCCTGAAATTCCTCTTCCACGATCTCTGCCGCCGATGTCTGTTCAAAATAATACTGCAGTTCATCCACCAGCACCTCCCTCTCCACACCAAAAGAAAGCTGATGTTCCATGACGGAAAACAGCTTACAAATGCATTCCCAGTATACAATTCTATTTGGTGAAGAAAGGGGAACAAAAAAATTTCCCTGTATAACCTTAAACATCGACCGCTCCTTATCTTCTGCAGTATCAATCCAGAGGTATAATATACCTGTCCATCCAATTTTCAATATCATGCCCTGCAGAACTGCTTTCTCTCATAAACGTTTTTGTCACTCTAATCATATCACTTTAATCCGCGAAAAGATAGCTGATATGATTAATTTTATCTATTGCATCACCTTTTCCCACAACTTGATATATCAATGCACTCTTTTTAAATTACTGAGACACTTCCCAATCTGTTACTCACTCTCATTTTATATAACAGTCAAAAACCTTTCGCTTTTCATAAACCACATCAAAAGCGAAAGGTTTTGCTAAATACAGCTTCTCCTCATAAAATAAAAATATCAAGCCTGAAAAGTGAACTTTTCCCGTTCCTGATGCCGGTATTTTTCCCTTGTAGCCATTCCGCCGCGAATGTGGCGCTCCTGTTTATTCACGTCCAAAACCACACGGGCCTCTCTGGCAAGTGAAGGATTGATCTGCTGAAGGCGTTCTGTACAATCTTTATGCACCGTCGATTTGCTAACTCCAAATTTTTTCGCTGTCTGCCTCACTGTCGCTTTCTCTTCAATAATATAATTGGCAATCTCCACTGCCCGCTCTTCGATATAATCTTTCAAGGATAAGCCTCCGAAGACGCTGTTTTTACAGTGTATGCGAAAGGAAAAGTGGTTATTTCTAAATTCCACGCCTTTTTCTGTTTACCAATTATCCGACGATTCTGAACAATGTCCGAATCTTCTGCACCTTCAAACCGTCCCCAATATCAGTGTCCTTTTTCTGCAAGGTTCTTCTGAAAAAGTATACGCGCTTAAAAGTCTCTCCTCTGCCTCCACTGCCTTCTTTGTGGAATTTGCATGCAATACAGCCAGGGTATCACCTTTTTTCACATAATCTCCTACCTTCCGGCAAAGCTCAATTCCGACAGACAAATCAATCTGGCTATCCTTTATCTTGCGCCCGCCTCCCAGTATCAGAGAACAGATCCCTATCTCATCACATTGAATATGTGAAATATACCCTTCACGTTCTGAAATAACCGGCTTCTGAATCTGTGCTTGCGGCAGACTTTCCGGATGATAAACTTCCTCTCTGCTCCCACCCTGAGCTTCTACAAATTCTGCAAGCTTTTGAAGCGCCTTTCCGTTCTCTATCGCTTCAGCGGCCATTTGCTCCGCACGCTCCATATTTTGTGCCTTTTGTCCTGCGATCAGCATCCTGCTCGCCAATGCTTTTACAAGCTGTGTAAAATCCTCCGGCCCTTCACCTCTGAGTGTAGCTATCGCCTCTTTGACCTCCAGCGCATTGCCCACAGCAAAGCCCAGCGGCTGGTCCATATCCGTGACGAGGGCTGATGTGCGGCGTCCTGCATTTCGGCCGATTTTTACCATCTCCCGCGCAAGCGCAAAAGCCTCCTCCTCGGTCTTCATAAAAGCGCCGCTTCCCGTTTTCACATCCAAAACAATGGCATCTGCACCCGCCGCCAATTTTTTGCTCATAATAGAACTTGCTATCAGTGACAGATTATCTACCGTTGCCGTCACATCGCGCAGTGCATAAAGTTTCTTATCAGCAGGAGCCAGCTTCGCGGTTTGACCCATGATAGCAATTCCAATTGTATTTATATTATTTATAAATGTTTCTGTGGAAATTTCCGTGGAAAATCCCCTAAAACTCTCAAGCTTATCGATCGTTCCTCCTGTATGTCCCAGTCCTCTGCCGCTCATTTTGGCCACTGGAATCCCACAGGCTGCCACAAGCGGCATCAATGCCAGAGAAGTCTTATCGCCTACTCCTCCGGTAGAATGTTTATCAACCTTCACACCCTGAATCACCGACAAATCCAGCCTTTCCCCACTGTCCGCCATTGCAAGGGTCAAATTTAATGTCTCTTCCTCATCCATACCCCGAAAATACACCGCCATCATCATTGCCGACATCTGATAATCCGGAATTTTATCCATTGTATATTCTTTTATCATCCAGCAGATTTCTTCCTTTGAAAGCTTACCTCCGTCTCGTTTTTTCATAATCAGATCATACATACGCATAGTCCCGTACCCCCTTCACCACTAAAATAGTATCACGTTTCACCGTCCTGCACAACGCCGGAACCGCCGCAAATATTTTATCTTTAATATAGACACACCTTCCACAAAAGGGTTATAATAGGTTCGGTATTTTACCTTATTCCAATCAATGAAAGGTCAATCTACGTATGGAAATTTCAGTTATTCTCTCTCAAATGATACAGCTTTTTCTGATTCTCTCTCTGGGTTATTTCTTATACAAAATTAATCTCTTCAATAAAGACATGAATCAGCGTATCACAAGGCTTCTCCTGGACGTGACACTTCCAGCTACCATTTTAAATTCCGTACTCTCTCAGGCGGAACGCCCTTCCGGAAATACAGTGTGGATGGCATTTCTCATCGCAACATTGATGTATCTGATACTGCCTGTCATCAGTTATCTGCTGGTCAAAATTCTTCGGCTGCCCAAATCTGACCAGGGCATGTATATGTTTATGTCCACCTACGGTAATGTTGGATTCATGGGCTTTCCCGTAGTCCAGGCAGTTTTCGGGGCTGAATCCGTATTTTATACGGCCATTTATAATGTCCTGTTCAATATAAGTTGTTTTTCTGTGGGAATTATTATGATTCACTATGGAAACTCCGATAAGACAGATAAAGCATCCCTGAACTGGCACGCGTTGCTTTCGCCCAGCACCATTTCTTCCCTGGCTGCAGTAGTTATCTACGTGCTGAACATCCGTTTCCCGGAAATCATCTGCAGCACAGTCAGTACGGTCGGCACGGTTACTACACCTCTTGCCATGATGTTGATCGGTTCCACTCTCGCCACTATGAACTTGAGAGAAATCTTCGGAGACTGGCACGTCTATCCTTTTACCATAGTGCGCCAATTTTTGCTGCCATTACTGCTCTGGCCTCTGCTGTCAAAGCTTATCACCGATTCCTGGCTGCTTGGCATCACCTTTGTGCTGTTTATCATGCCTGCCGCCAACACCTGTGTATTGTTTGCGACAAAATATCACCGCAACGAACAGCTTGCAGCAAAAACTGTATTCATCACCACATTTATGAGCATAATAACCGTACCTCTGTTACTGCTTATCTGTATGTAGCATCAGAGGCTGCCGCCGGCAGCTCCCTACTGATGCAACGACAACCAGACGAACTACGCCCTGCGCGTTTCGCCGGTTAATTGAAAAATACCATTTCCTCTGCAGGCGGTTCACAGGATACAACCTGACTCGCATAGAGCACAGGACCCTTACCTCTATAAAACCGGTCATATTCAAACGCAACCTTTGCTGTCACCTGCACCCACTCTCCGTGACGCAGGTGTATGGCAAGCGGAGTTTTACAGATATATCCTATCATCTGCATATCATCTGCGCAGCAGGTCATCGCTTTCCTTCCCGGCACGAAATATTCCGCATCCTTTTTCTTGCTCTTCATAGCCCGCGCTTTGAAACGCACCGTTTTACCCACATATTTCTGTGGGTTGTCATCCATATCCACATAGAAAATACCGTAATCTACATCCTCTATGTCAATAATCGGTGCATCCATATCATAAGGAGTACTTTCTTCAAAAAGATCAATTAAATTTCCGTCTTCATCTTCAAAACTGATATCGCAGGCAGGATTAACCACCTTAATGCCGCGTCTGTAATTGGCCAGAGGATCCTCCGATTTGCAGCGATTGAAAATAACCATATCCGCATTCTGAACCATTTCCGAAAACAAAGACTGCATATTATTGCGGTAAATCTGATAGGTGCTGCCATCTACGATCACAATTTCCTGAGAAATGCCCCATCCAAGCGGAAGCTTCATAGCACGCAGTTTATTTACCCCCCAGAGCGGATTATACTCAAGAAGGACCCGTTCCGGATGATATTTCCGGTGCAGCACACGAAGATTCTCATATGTGAAATCCTCTGGTTCCTCTATGGTTTCAACCACTGTATTGTATTTCAGCAGATCCTTCCCGTCATACTCCTCCTCTCCTTCCTCACAGGTAATGAGAAGCGTCGTTCCGTCAATCTGAAAATAGTCCTGTCTGGCAGTAAAATTCAAAAACGTGGTTTTTCCGCTTTCCAAAATACCCGTAATCAGGTATACCGGTGTAGAAATATTAAAATCACTCATATCTGTTCACCTTTTCCTTATTTACCAAACCACAGCTTTTCCAGTTTCTCCTCGTCAAGCTTAGAGCCAATCACACAAATTCTTCCCGTATACTCCGCACTGCCTTCCCGGACGTCAACCTCCTCCGGTACCATATCGAAATATGTCCACACGCCCTCTTCACTCTCAAGCATACCCTTGGCACGCAGAATGATACCATAAGAAGTATCTTCAGACAAAATGCTCAAAATCTCTGCTATTTCTTCTCTGCTGTATTTACGCACGGTTTCTCTGCCCCAGCTTGTGAACACTTCATCTGCATGATGGTGATGATGTCCTTCATGGTTATGCTCATGGCATCCGCAGGTACAGCCCTCTCCGTGATCATGGTGATGTTCATGGTGATGACCATGTCCTTCATCGCCGTGATGATGCTCATGGCAGTGATCCTCTCCATCGTGATCGTGGTCACAATGCTCATGATGACCGTGTACATGGCTTTCCTCTTCGTGATCATGGTCACAGTGCTCGTGATGATGACCATGTACATGGCCTTCTTCTTCGTAATCATGATCACAGTGTTCATGATCCTGTTCTTCTTCCACATGTGAAAGATCAATTTTCACTCCCTCGATGGTATCCAAGATTTTCTTTCCGCCCAACTGCTCTACTGGAGTTGTAATAATCGTAGCATCCGGATTCAACTCACGTATCAAGGTAATAGCCGCTTCAATTTTTTCCGGAGTAGCTTTTTTCATATCAGTACGGCTCAAAATAATCGTTCCTGCTGCTTCTACCTGATTCTTGAAAAATTCCCCGAAATTCTTCAGATACATTTTGCATTTAAGAACATCCACAACAGTAACTGCACTATTCAGCTTCACTTCATCGTCAAGGTTAAGATTTTCCACCGCATGAATGACATCAGAAAGCTTACCCACGCCTGACGGTTCAATTACGATTCTGTCCGGATGATATTTTTCTACAACTTCTTTTAATGCCGTGCCAAAATCACCCACCAGGGAACAGCAAATGCATCCGGAATTCATTTCTTTGATTTCAATTCCTGCATCTTTCAAAAAACCGCCGTCAATTCCGATTTCGCCAAATTCATTTTCAATCAATACGATCTGCTGGCCTTTGAAAGCATCCTGCAGAAGCTTTTTAATTAAGGTCGTCTTTCCTGCACCGAGAAAACCAGAAATAATGTCAATTTTTACCATAATTACCACATCTCCTTATCCATCTACAAAAGCGGACGAAGTATCTGCCTTCGTCCGTTTCTTTGTCCATGACAATAGAAAGTTTACAAGGCACTTTCTATTGATTGTTCTTAGCTTATTTTAAGTCGGGTAATATTATACAACCGAAATACAATTCTGTAAATCCTTTTCTTTAGCACACACTTTTTTCCCGTTTCCGGCACAACTACTGCGCTAACCTTCGTTATCAGATTCCGACCATATCCATCGGTAAAACAGTTGAACTGCTTGGGGATGCAGAAAAAATAGTTCTTGAAATTTATAATCACGTCATTGCCGAAAAGGCCAAAAACCCCTGAAAATCCAATAAAAAAAACACCGTCCCCGGTGCTCCTCTTCATTCGTCATCGAAAACAGTGCTTTAATGCGCGATCAGGGGTTCGAACCCTGGACACCCTGATTAAGAGTCAGGTGCTCTGCCAGCTGAGCTAATCGCGCTTATTCTTTTGTTATGTTCGTACTCCTCGAACGCAAGACATATTATAATATACGGTTTTACAAATTGCAAGCTTTTTT
>ERZ809224.1494-NODE-1494-length-16808-cov-5.389244_pt1 | contig 16808 bp, 11 predicted proteins | sample MGYA00520513_ERZ809224 | MGnify/ENA primary metagenome ERZ809224 (study PRJEB31576, sample SAMEA3212658) | Homo sapiens | biome: human-gut; feature: human gut; material: fecal | place: Sweden | collected 2012 ...
GGGTGCAGGCTCGGCGGCAGGCGCGGGCTTCTCCGCTGGCTTTGCGGCGGCTCTTGCGGCGTTGTTCTCCGCCATAAGGCGCTCGCGAACCTGGGCTTCGAGTTCCGCCATGAAGTCGGGATGCTCGCTGATATAATTCTTGACGTTGTCTCTGCCCTGACCGAGGCGGTTCTCGTTATAAGAGAACCACGCGCCGCTCTTATGGATAATATCATATTTGACGGCGAGGTCGAGTATTTCGCCAACCTTGGATATGCCCTTGCCGTACATGATATCGAACTCAGCCTCTTTGAAGGGCGGAGCGACCTTATTCTTGACTATCTTAGCCCTTGTGCGCGAGCCGATGAACTCGTTGCCGGGGCCTTTGAGCTGCTCTATCTTGCGGACATCGATACGGATAGAAGCATAGAACTTCAGCGCACGACCGCCGGTTGTGACCTCGGGGTTGCCATAGACAACGCCGACCTTTTCACGCAGCTGGTTTATGAAAATTATAATAGTATTCGACTTTGAAATCGCGCCCGCAAGCTTTCTGAGAGCCTGCGACATAAGGCGCGCGTGGAGACCGACATGGGAGTCGCCCATATCGCCCTCGATCTCCGAACGCGGAACAAGAGCCGCAACGGAGTCGACGACTATAACATCGATAGCGCCCGAACGGGTCAGGGCTTCGGTTATCTCGAGCGCCTGCTCGCCGTTGTCCGGCTGAGAGACGAGAAGAGAATCGACATCAACGCCGAGATTCGCGGCATACACGGGATCGAGCGCGTGCTCGGCATCGATAAACGCAGCCTCGCCGCCCATTCTCTGAGCCTCGGCGACAACATGGAGCGCGAGAGTGGTTTTACCGGACGACTCGGGGCCGTATATCTCGATTATTCTGCCGCGCGGAAGTCCGCCGATGCCGGTGGCGGCATCGAGGGTAACGGAGCCGGTCGAGATAGCCTCGACATTCATTGCCGTGTTCTGGCCGAGTCTCATTATCGAGCCCTTGCCGAAATTTTTCTCTATCTGCGATATCGCAGTTTCAAGCGCTTTCTGTTTATCTGCCATGTTCGTTCCGTCCTTTCGGGGAGCTGAAATTTTGTTCGTACAAATGTTCTGTTCTTATTCTACATCATACCCCTGCAAAATGCAAGGGTATTTTGAAAATTATTTTGATCTTGCAAGAAAAGCGATGTTTATGGCGTGGTCGCCGACACGCTCGAAGTCGGTTATGGTGTTGAGATAGAGCATACCCGCTTCGGTGTTGCACTCCTTGCGGTTGAGGCGGAATATATGCGAATCCTGGCATTCGAGGGTCAGGTCGTCGATATGCTCCTCAAGGTCGGAGAGTTTCTTTGCCTCGTCGTCGCTGAGCGACTGGTTATCAAACGCCGCCATCGAACGCTCAAGCAATGTAACAACACTGCCGCAGAGCTGGTTGAGCTCCTCCCTCGCGGAGTCGGAGAACTTGAGCCCCTCGCCGATATTGTGCTGAGCCGCTTCGGCGAGGTTTATCGCATGGTCGCCGACGCGCTCGATATCGTTTATCGCGTGGAAAACGCGGGCGATATAATCCGAATCGCTGTCGGTTATATCAAGAGCGTTGAGCTTGACGAGATACGAGGTTATATGATGGTTGAGGTAGTTTATGATCTCTTCGTTTTCTATAACCTTGTCGAGATCTTTGTCGCTGCGGTTTATGAGCGCGTGGGCGCTTGTCTCAAAGTTATCGCGCGCGAGCTTCGCCATGCGGGCGACCTCCTTGCTGACCTGCATGACAGCGAAGGGGGGCGTATTGAGCAGACGGTCGTCGATGAACTTGCAGTGCATCTCGCTCTCGCTGTCGTCCTTGCCGGGAACGAGCAGGCAGGAGAGCTTGACGAGAACTTTCGCAAACGGGAACATAACAACGGTCGAGACGATATTGAATACGATATGCGATATGGCTATCTGCGCCATCGGGTCGGGCGACAGTTTCTCTATCCACTCGACATAGGGAGTGAGCAGGGCGATAAGAATGAATATACCCGTGCCGATAAGATTGAAGAGCAGGTGGATAACTGCGGCACGCTTCGAGTTTTTCTTCGCACCGACGGTCGAGAAGAGCGCCGTGAGGCAGGTTCCGATATTCTGACCGAAGAGGACGAAAACGGAAAACTTGAGCGGCACGAGTCCCTGCATGGCGAGAGTCTGGAGCACACCAACAGACGCCGAAGAACTCTGGAGCACGGCGGTCATGACTATGCCGAGGATAATACCGAACAGCGGGCGCAGCGGCGACTCCGAGACGGTGACGATAAAGTTCATGAAGCCTGCGCTCTCTCTGAGCGGAGCCATGGAATCGGACATCATATCGATGCCGAGGAAGAGCAGACCGAAGCCCGTGAATATTGCGCCGAGGTTCTTGACAACGGTCTTTTTCGACGCGAGCATCAGTATAACGCCGACGAGCACCGACGCCGCCGCGACGCTCGAAAAGTTCAGCGCGATGAGCAGTGATGTGACGGTAGTACCGATATTCGCGCCCATTATGACGCCGACCGCCTGCGCGAGCGACATCATGCCAGCATTGACGAAGCCGACGACCATGACGGTCGTTGCGGTTGACGACTGGATTATCGCCGTGACGACAAAGCCGACGAGCACTGCGAGGAAGCGGTTTCCGGTAAGCACTTCAAGCATTCTCTTGAGCTTGGCGCCGGCCGCGTTTTCGAGTCCGTCGCCCATCGTCCTGATGCCGAATAGGAACAGACCGAGTCCGCCCGCCATCGACAGAATATTAGCTACGCTCATATTTCAGTCCCCTTATTTCAGTTTTCCTGTCCATTTTCATTTTCCTGTTTATGAGACTCAAAGAAAGCCAAAATCTCACATATATATCTTATCAGCTATTCCTGCAAATGTAAACCGCAAAAATAAATTAAAGCGGCGGAACACGGGTTTATCATCCGTATTCTGCCGCTTTTTGATATCAAATTTTCGCTTTTCTGCGTTTTGTAAAAATTGTCAGCACAGTTAAAAGCGCCGGGAAAAATATGGCGCAGAGTATGCCTTTTTTGAGATCGTCGCCGAATGCGCTCGCCATCATTCCGGCAAAAGTGGGTCCGGAAGAACAGCCGAGATCGCCGCCGAGCGCCAGAAGAGCGAACATCGCCGTTCCGCCGCCCTTTATCCCCGCGGACGCCTTGCTGAACGTTCCCGGCCACATGATGCCGACCGAGAAGCCGCACATCGCGACTCCGACAAGCCCGAGCACAGCGGAGGAGCTGAGCGCAATGAGCAGATAAGACGCCATGCACAGCGCGCCGCTGAAAATCATCATGCCGTCGAGGTCGATTTTGTCGCCGAATTTGCCGTATATCACGCGCGACACACCCATAAGCACGGAGAAGAGCATGGGGCCGGCGAGGTCGCCGACGGTCTTTGAGACGCCGAGACCCTTTTCCGCAAAGGTCGAAGCCCACTGGCTGACCGCCTGCTCGCTCGCGCCGGAGCAGAGTATCAGAAGCATGAATATCCAGAACATCCTGTTGCCGAGCAGCTGTTTAAAAGAGAGCCCCGTCTCCCCTTCTTCGATAAGCGGGGCTATCGGGACGCGGACGAAATTCAGGGTATTTACAGCCGGGACAACCGCCCAGATAAGGGCGAGATACTTCCAGTTAGCCGTTGTGAATATCGAGAAATAGAGCGTTGAAATGCCGACGACAGCGACACTGCCCCAGCAATAGAACGAGTGGAGCAGGCTCATCATCTTCTCTTTATTATCCGTCGGGCACGCCTCGACTATCGGGCTGACTATAACTTCGAGCAGTCCGCCGCCGACAGCGTAGAGCACAACGGAAATGAGCAGACCGACAAACGGCGAGGGCAGGATATCCGGCAGGACGGTCAGAGAAACAAGCCCCGCCGCCGCGGACACATGAGCCGCAACAGCCGCCGCGCGGTAGCCTATCTTATCGATAAAGAACGCGGAGAGCAGGTCGATTATGAGCTGGAGAATAAAATTGACGGTTATCAGCGCGGTTATCTTTGAAAGCTCGATGCCGTAGCTCTTGTTAAAAGTCAGAAACAGCAGGGGCACAAAGTTGTTGACTATCGCCTGGACGACATAGCCCGCGAAGCAGGCGTTGACGGTCGACTTATAGTTTTTCTTCATGAAGCCGCCTTCCTTCTGCGGCGCGGGATAATGAACTCACGCACTAACATTATCACGGACAGGGTCAGCGGGAATATGACGGCGCAGAGTATGCCTTTTTTGAGGTCATCGCCGAAGAAGCTCGCCATCATTCCGGCAAAGGTCGGACCCGCCGAGCAGCCGATATCGCCGCCGAGGCAGAGAATAGCATACATCGCCGTTCCGCCGCCGTGGAGTGCGGAGGACATCTTGCCTATCGTGCCCGGCCAAAGTATACCCGCAGACAGTCCGCACACGGCGACGCCGACAAGCCCGAGAATTGGCGAAGAGGTCAGCGAAATGAGAAAATAAGAAGCCGTGCAGACGCAGCCGCTCAGGAGCATCATTGAATCGAGATTTATCCTGCTGCCGAACTTGCCGTACATAAAGCGCGACACGCCCATAAGAATAGAGAAGAGCATGGGGCCCGCAAGGTCGCCGACGGTCTTTGTGAGCCCGAGCGCCTTTTCAGCGAAAGTCGAAGCCCACTGGCTGACCGCCTGTTCGCTCGAGCCGGCGCAGAGTATGAGCACCATGAATATCCAAAACGCCTTTGTTTTGAGCATATCCTTTATCGAGAGCTTCTCCTCGTCCTCGCCGACGACTGGCGCTATAGGCACGCGGGCGAACATAACGGCGTTGACTATCGGGAGAATCGCCCATATCAGCGACATTATCTTCCAATTATCCGTCGAGAACAGGGCGAAGAACAGGGTGGATATGCCGACCGCCGCGACGCTGCCCCAGCAATAGAACGAATGGAGCAGGCAGAGCAGCTGATTGGAATTTGTTGACGGGCAGGAGTTGACTATCGGATTTATCGTGATATCCAAAAGACCCGCTCCGACTGCGTAGCAGAACACGGAGATAAGAAGCCCCGCAAAAGCCGAGGGCAGTATCTCCGGCAGAATCGTCATGAAAATAAGACCCGTCGCGCACATCGCATGGGCGAGTACCGTTGAAGCGCGGTAGCCGATGCGGTCAACGAACAGCACCGCCGTCAAATCAACAAATATCTGAATAAAGAAGTTCGCGGTGATTAAAACGGTTATTTTCGAGAGCTCTATGCCGTACTGCGCCTGAAAGGTCAAAAACAGCAGCGGCGCGAAATTGTTGACGACCGCCTGAACGACGAACGCCGTAAAGCTCGCCGCAACCGTATGTTTATATCCTATCCTTTTCATTTTCGTTCCCCCAACAGAGAATTGCACACAAAAGGCATTTTAGCACAAAGCGGAAGTTAAATCCATAGATTTTAAAAAAAGAGCAAGGTGCTCAAAAATTGCAGAAATGCGGCGGCGAGTTAGGTCATAAATGCAGACAAAAAGCGAACCGCCGGACAAAAGCCCGACGGCAGCTATAAGAAATGTGCAGTTTTCGGTATCAAAAGGAGCGACGCGCAGACCGGACGCCGCCCCGCGAATTCCCCGCCGGGAAGTTAATTTATTTTTTGAAAGGGATGGTCTGCTTGGCGGGGATAGGGAGTAAGCTTATTTACCGAAAAGCTTTTTGAAGAGGTTGATTATCGCGCGGAAGGGAGCGAGGATAATATCAAAGATTGTTGCAAAAACGCCCTTGCTCTTTGCCTCAATTTCAAAAGTATCGGAAACAGTTGAACCGTCAGCGTGCGTTATCGTAACGGTTACAGTTGCGCTGCCCTTGGAATTCGCCTTAACTTCGCATGACGTTCCGTCTTCGGACGGAGTGAGAGTGATACAGTCGGATGAAGTCGACCACGAAACGGTCGAGCCGTCGGAAAGGTTGCCGGAATTGATTGAGATCGTCGCAGTTTTTCCTTTCTTGATTTCCACCGTCTCGGTCTGCTGCGCTACACGCTCAACGAGAACCGACGCGCTTTGGCTCTCTCCGCAAAGTACCTTTTCGCCACCTATATCCTGATAGAACTTAATAATATAGTCGTATCTTCCGGCTTCCGAAACAGTGTTGTCAACAAACGAAGTGTTACCGGAATCGGTTTTTCCGATATAAACATATAATTTTGCTTCATCGAGTTTTCTGTACACCTCGTATGTCGAAATTCCGTCTATTTTATCCCAAGCCAGTTCTATACTGAAGCCGTTCGCAGCATCTGTGTAAGTAACCGCTCTGGTCTTCGGCGAGCTGCTGTTGGCTCTGATGTTGATATCAAGCCTCGGATCTTTCGGGATATTGCCGGACATTATCGTGCATACTTCCTGAGAATACTTACTGTAATATGTTTTTCCGTTGTATCTGACAACAGTTCTTGCAGAATAATAGCACTTTGTTGTTCCGGGATTTTTATCGGTAAACAGGTTTACTCTGTCAACATCTGAAATAGTCCCTATCAGTTTCTTTCCGCTCTCACCCTGTCTGCGTCTGTATATCTCAACAGTGGTCACTACGCCGCTTTGCGATTCATTGAATCCGGTGCTCAAGAAGTAGTTATTCTTAACTCTCACATCCACTCCGATTGCGCCGACCTTGCAATATATCTCAGGCGTTTCGGCGGGATTCGCCAAAGTGGTATACTCTTCGCTCCAATCGGAATATTCTATCTTTCCGGTCGTCAGCTTTGCATATGTTCTGACCCTGTAGGTATATGTATCGCTGTTGCTGAGAGTTATCGAGTGCGAAGCGGACTTTGCATACGGATTTGCCAAATCGGCAAGCATACTGTAGCTGCCGTTGTTTTTCTTATACTGAACCTGAACACCGCTGACCGGCTTAAACCCTGCCGCATACGAAGGAACATTGAAGTACACCGTAGCTTTGCCGCTTAAATCGATTTTTACCTGCGTTATCGTGCTGGCATATTTCGGGCTGGTCAAAATATTCTGGCAGAGTGTATCATACATCTCCGGATAATCGGTTTTCAGATAATTGTCTGCAAAAATCCAGGATATCGAGATAAGATCTATAAACTCTTTGTTGCTCTTCTGTATGCTGTTGGTGCAGCGTTCTATTTCGTCATACTTCGCATTTCCGCCGTTAATCCAGTTTGAAACGCCGTTTATGAGACCGTCGTTGCAAGCGGTTTCGCAGAATTTGCGGCCGTTTTCGGCATCGAGATTGAGAACAGAGATATAGAGTCTGACGGAATCTATATACGCATTCGCCGCCTCTGTGGTTTTGTTTGCCGAATACTTTTTCTGGAGGGACAGCGACGCTTTTCTCGCTATGTCAACAAACTCGACCGTGCTCTTGGCAAGATAATAGTTGTCGCGCGTGTTTCCGGTTGAGAAAAGCATATTGCAGATGCCCTCGCCTACCGCCGCACCGATTTGAACTCCTTTGATAATCGGTCCGGCTATCGGAACCATATTCGCCAGATCGCCCCAAAAATCGCCTACAAACTCTTTCAGAACGGTCACACCGATTCCCGCCACCGATCTTACCATAGTGCCGCTGAGGGCATTCATCTCGCTCACGCAATAATTTTTGACGTTGCTGAGCGCCGTGCGCATATCCGAATCGGTCGACTGGGCGTACATCTCATCAATAACGGCTTTCAGGCTTTCGCGCATTCTCGCGACCATCATGCAGTTGACAAAAGCATTTATTACTTCTTTCGACGACTTTGCAATTTTCAGCACCGAATCGACGCATGTCAGAAGATCGCTAAGACAGTTTACCGCACCGACATCCTGCTGATAATCCTCATACGCCGCTTCAACAAGTGCCTTTGTCTTTGTCTTTCCGTTTGAAGTATCCTTGCCGTACTTATTGTAAAAATCTTCAAAGGTTTTTATGCCCTCTGCGCCGTATATCTTTTTTGCCGCGCTGTTAAGGGATTTAGTCCAGCCCACAAGATCGCTCGCGGCAGAAGTCGAAATGATATCACTGAACTCCGGGCTGCCGAGAACATCCCTTATTGCGTCAAAGATAATCAGCTCGCGCTGCTTTTCCTTTTTGAGCGCAATTTCAGCCCCATTCGCGGGATTGGAAACGCATTTAACGCCGTCCCAAAATTTAAAAGCCGTATCGCCCATCTCTTCGACTATAGTTCTCGTTATGGGCTTATAACCGTTGTAATACCATGAAAGCTGCTCATGCTCGGGAGTTTTTTCTTTTCTGTTTCCGCTCCAAATGTCAGCGATGTAGATCGGCTGGTTGAAGGGGGCGGAGCTGCCGGGTTCGTTATTTGTGCTACCATGCTCTCCTGTACAGTTGTAGTGGATAGTAGCGTTGAGGAGATTATCATTGTAAGAGTCAACACTTATAGCTTTCCACTCATCTTTTGATCCGGTGTAGTAGACGTCTTTGAGGCCGGTGCAATTCCGGAAAGCCGAGTCTCCTATGCTTGTTACGCTGTTGGGGATTGTTATGCTTGTGAGGCCGGTGCAATCGTCGAAAGCGCTCTCTTCGATGCTTGTTACGCTGTTGGGGATCGTTATGCTTGTGAGGCCGCTGCAACCGTAGAAAGCCCAGTCTCCGATGCTTGTTACGCTGTTGGGGATCGTTATGCTTGTGAGGCCGGTGCATTCGAAGAAGGCCGAGTCTCCTATGCTTGTTACGCTGTTGGGGATTGTTATGCTTGTGAGGCCGGTGCATTTGTAGAAAGCCGAGTCTCCTATGATTGTTACGCTGTTGGGGATTGTTATGCTTGTGAGGCCGCTGCAACCGTAGAAAGCCTCGTATCCGATGCTTGTTACGCTGTTGGGGATTGTTATGCTTGTGAGGCCGGTGCAACCCCAGAAAACATTGGGTCCGATGCTTGTTATGCTGTTGGGGATCGTTATGCTTGTGAGGCCGGGGCAAGTGGTGAAAGCATAGGATCCGATGCTTGTTACGCTGTCGGGGATTGTTATGCTTGTGAGGCCGGTGCAATTCCAGAAAGCATGATTTCCGATGCGTGTTACCGACTTTCCGTCAATTTTAGACGGTATTGTTATTGCGCCCTTTGCCGATTTGTCACAGCCGGTTATTGTGACCTTGTTGTCCGAGCTGACCGCATAAGTATAAATGCCATATGTTGCCGCCTCGGCTTTGGGCGCAAAAAGGCTTGCGAAATCAACGCCCACAAGCTCGTTCAATGGCGCGACGCCGAGCACCATGATGAGTGCAAGGGTCAGCGCCAAAAGCGATTTGAAAATATTTTTTCGCTTTGTTTTCATTGTTTTTTACCTCCGTTTTGTTTTTACGCATTATTTTTTACGGCAGTGCCGTTTTATACCTCGGTTGTGCTTTACGCCCCTTTGGCAGAATTCTCTCAATCATATATTAGCACTCTGTCAGAAAAACACAATATACTTAGTATAATTGACGGGTTTTGAGGATAAATAACCGTCTTAAATTCTCTATTTCAATATTATTCGCTGTCGATCGGCGTTTCATGTGCTTTCGGTGTCGTATATATTTATACTCTATATATCGACAATTGTCAACATATTGAGCATAAATTAAAATGGCGTTGAGGTGATTTTGTGATTACTTATGAGCCGTTTTACAAAACCATGAAAGACAGAGGGATGACGACATACAAGCTGATAAGGGATTTCAACATCAGCCGCAGTCTCATAGACCGTCTCAAGCACAACAAGCCGATAAGCACCGTGACGTTAAATGACCTGTGCAATATTTTAAACTGCGATGTCGACGGAATAATGCACCATGTTCCGGACGAGCCCGACAAAAGCAAATAAGCTCCGAAGCCGTTGCCTCGGAGCTGCTTTTTATATGCCGTTTCTACGATCATAAAAGTAAAAATCCCCGAAACCGTTTGATTTCGGGGATCTTTATGGAGCTGCTAACCAGATTCGAACTGGTGACCTCATCCTTACCAAGGATGTGCTCTGCCACCTGAGCCATAGCAGCGAATGGCGACCCGGAACGGTCTCGAACCGTCGACCTCTAGCGTGACAGGCTAGCGCTCTAACCAACTGAGCTACCGGGCCAATTTGTCGGCTCTCACCGAACGCACATTATAATAACATAAGATTCCGGGTTTTGCAATACCTAATTTTAATTTTTTTTGCGCCGATGGCGGTTTTTTTGACACAGTTTGTCTGATATTCTGATTTTTTGCCAAAATATGCCGCGTTTTATTTCTTATTTCCGCTCCCGTTTGCGAATCTGCCGTAGCGGCGCATCGGCAGAGCACACGCCGCGACGCCTATCACGCCGAGAATAATCCAAAAAACAACCGTCGCCGTCCAGCCGAATTTTTCGGACACTGCGCCGAAGCCGTAGGTCGATATCGCGCTGCCTATATATGTGCAGCAGTTGAATATTCCGCCGACCGTCGATGCGCGCCCGAATTTCGCAAAGTGCACCGGTATGAGCGTCATAAGCAGATGGTTCATGGCGGCTATTATTGTAGTAAACAGCGCCAGGAGTATCACGCAAATGGCGATAGGATATTTGCCGACAAAGACTATGCCCGTCAGCGGTATCAGCGTCATGGCGAAGCCGAACGCCGACGTTGCGGCCTCGTTGAGCCTGAACACCTTCTCATAAAGCTTCGTTCCTATCCACGCGCCGCTGAGATTGATTATCGGCATAATCGCCGACAGCAGCAGCGAAAACGAGGCGGAGACATCATATTTTTCGGTAATAAGCGTGGGCACCCACGAGCTGACTCCGTCCTTCAGCATACCCTGGACGAGCACGCCGACGCATATGACCGACGCACCGGAAATCATAAAGAGCTTGCCGAGAGAGATTTTTTCGCCAGTATTCTCATGGACGGGAAGCGACGGCTTCTCCCCTTTTCCGAGGATTTTCGAGGTCTTTTTCGCGCATATGCGCCAAAAGACCAGCACGCAGGTTATTATTCCGGCAGGGATATAAAACGCAAAATGCCACGACGCGAATTTTATCGCCGCCGCAGATATCACATAGGAGAGCAGGCTGCCTATCGGGAACGACGACGCTATGTGCAGACACGCGCGGCTGCGCTGCTCCTCCGGCAGGACGGTGGCTATTATATAGAGCACGGGTGTCCAGAGCATGGACTGAACTATTCCGTTAAGTCCCCAGATAATGCTCATGGTGATATAGCTCGACGAGCACAGCGGCATTATAATATTGGCGCACACCGTCCCGGCGAGCCCCGTGCCTATCATTTTATAGGGAGACACGCGGTCGCCGAGTATTCCGCTGAATATCTGACCCGCTCCGTAGCAGAAGAAATAGACCGTGCCGATAAATCCGGCATGGGGCTTTGAAAACACCCCGTCGGCGACTATGGCGGTCAGCGCGGCGGTATAGTTTATTCTGCCGAGATACGAGGCACAATAAGCCGCCCAGCAGGCAACAAAAAGCAGCGTGCCCGCCGAAAGTATTTTTTCTTTGTTCCTGGGCTGTTCCATGACTCTCTCCAAAACCGTGATGAGGCAATTATAACACCCGGTTATTTTTTGTCAACGGTCTTTTTGCCGCAACTTGTTGAGTTTGGAAATATTATGTGATATACTTAACAATGTATGAGGCAACATATTTCAACGGCTTACAGGAGAGGCAAATGAAATCTATCAAAGAAATTTACAGAATCGGACGCGGCCCGTCAAGCTCGCACACCATGGGACCCGAGTCCGCCGCCAAGATGTTTATAAACGAGTTCCCGTCGGCGGACAGATATGAAGCGGTTCTATATGGTTCGCTCGCAAAGACAGGAAAAGGTCACGGCACGGACAGAGTTCTGCGCGAGACCTTCGCGCCCCGCGTGCTCGACATAAAATTCGACATGACGACGACCGACATCCCCCACCCCAACACGCTCGACTTCGCGGCGTTCGACAAGGACGGAAACGTCATCGGCAAGCGCAGAGTCTGCAGCGTCGGAGGCGGTGCGATAGAAATTGAGGGCAGAAAGGACGCGGAGCCGCCCGAAGTCTACCCATTCAAGAATTTTGCGGAGATAAAAGAATACTGCAAGAAAGAAAATATCCGTATTCCCGACCTGGTTGAAAGATTCGAGGGCAAAGGAATCTGGCATTATCTCGACCGCGTGTGGATCGTCATGAACAGCTGCATCAAGCGCGGACTTGCCGCCGAGGGCGAGCTGCCCGGCGGACTCGGCATAATGAGAAAGGCTTATATGCTCAACAACCGCCGCCACATGGACGAGAGCCCGGAGACGCGCGAAAACAGGCTCGTTTGCGCCTACGCCTACGCAGTCAGCGAAGAGAACGCCTCCTGCGGCGAGATAGTAACTGCCCCGACCTGCGGTGCGTGCGGAGTTCTGCCCGCAGTTCTGCGATACACGGCGGACAGGCGCGGATTCTCCGAAAATGAAATTCGCAGAGCCATTGCGACCGCCGGAATCATCGGCAACGTTATAAAGACGAACGCTTCGATAAGCGGCGCGGAGTGCGGATGCCAGGCGGAGATAGGCTCGGCGTGTTCAATGGCGTCGGCTGCGCTCGCGGAACTCTACGGCATGGACACGGATCAGATAGAATACGCCGCCGAGGTTGCGATGGAGCACCATCTCGGACTCACCTGCGACCCCGTCATGGGACTCGTTCAGGTGCCCTGCATCGAGCGCAACGCAGTCGCCGCGATGAGGGCGATAAACGCAGTGAGCCTTGCAAACTTTTTGACATACACAAGAAAGATATCGTTCGATCTGATAGTCGAGACGATGTATCAGACGGGCAAGGATCTTTCAAAAATATACCGCGAGACGAGCGAGGGCGGACTCGCCAAGCTCTATAAACCCGCGCAGAAAAACGAATCCACGGAGGAAATAAAATGAGCAAGCAGTTAAGACAGCCTGCAGCGGGCGACACCGTTGCAACGATAAAGACAAACAAGGGCGACATAAAAGTCGTCCTCTTCCCCGACGCCGCGCCCAAGGCGGTCGAAAATTTCACGACCCATGCGGACAACGGCTACTATGACGGGGTTATCTTCCACCGCGTTATCCCGGATTTCATGATCCAGGGCGGCGACCCGCTCGGCAAGGGTATCGGCGGCGAGAGCATCTGGGGCAGACCGTTCAAGGACGAGTTCAGTCGCGACTACCACAACCTCAGAGGTGCGCTGTGCATGGCGAACGCAGGTCCGAACACGAACGGCAGCCAGTTCTTTATCGTTCAGGCTCCGTCAGTTGACGAGCGTTTTATCCCGCAGATGGAACGCCTGCCCGATATGTTCACGGACGAGTCTATTGAAGACTACAAGGCAGTCGGCGGAACTCCGTGGCTCGATTTCAGACACACCGTGTTCGGTCAGGTGTTCGAGGGCATGGATGTTGTCGACGCGATAGCCTCGGTTGACCGCGATTCCTCGGACAAGCCGCTCGAGGATGTCGTTATAAATTCCGTCGAAACTCAGACGCTTTGATTTTTGCTCTTTACTTTCAAATTTTAGTGTGCTAAAATATATACATGTACGCGGAGTCAAACCCAATATGACCGCGAAAAGGAGTAACTTTGATGAACGGCAAGCTGAAAGACAGCAACGTTGATTTTCTGTTCAAAGCGGTTCTCGCCCTCGAGAATATCGACGAGTGCTATGATTTTTTTGAGGATCTCTGCACCGTGACCGAGCTCAAGGCTCTTTCGCAGCGCATAGTTGTTGCGAAGATGCTCAGCGACAAGCAGGTTTACAGCGAGATAGTCAGCAAGACCGGCGCAAGCACCGCCACGATAAGCCGCGTCAACCGCTCGCTCAACTACGGCTGCGACGGATACGAGAAGATATTCGAGCGCATCGACGCCGCAGAGGCCGAGAAGAAAGACTGATAATGAGCGAATATTCATTCTTTGCCCGTTTTTATGACGAGCTGACGCAAAATGTTGATTACGAGAGAAGAGCAGAGCATTTTTCTGCTCTTCTGCTTTCATATGGGATAAAAAGCGGAACGGTTCTCGACCTCGCCTGCGGCACGGGCACTTTAACTTCACTGATATCCGCGCGCGGATACGACATGATCGGCGTTGACTCAAGCCCCGATATGCTTTCTCAGGCGCAGAACAGGGCTTTTGAAGAGGGGCAGAACATTCTGTTTCTCTGCCAGCAGATGCAAAATCTCGACCTTTTCGGAAAAATCGACGCCGCACTCTGCACGCTCGACAGCATAAATCATCTGACCGAGCCCGATGATGTCAGAGAGACATTCCGCCGACTCGGCACATTCATCCGCCCGGGCGGGATGTTCATATTCGATGTGAACACGATATACAAGCACCGCGAGATTCTCGCGGACAACTCGTTTGTCTACGAATACCCGGATGTTTTCTGCGTCTGGCAGAACAGCCTTGACGATGAGACGGACACGGTGGACATCATGCTCGACTTTTTCGAGGAAAACGAGGACGGGACATATGAGCGCACGAGCGAAGATTTCAGCGAGCGCGCATATAGTCTTGACGAGCTCTCAAAGTGGCTCGACGACGCGGGATTTGACATTGAAAACATATATGACGGCATGACAAATGAACCCGTCAGAGAAGATTCCGAGCGCGCGGTGATTGCCGCGAGGCGCAGTAAATAACAGGAGGACAAAAATATGGGCAAGCTTATACGCTGCATTTCCGAGGACGGCACGCTGACCGTTATGGCTGCCGACACAACGGATATAGTAAACAGGGCGCAAGAGATCCACGGCACATCCGCCGTTGTTTCGGCGACTCTCGGCAGGCTGCTGACGGCGGCGAGCCTCATGGGCAGTGCGCTCAAAGGAGCGGACGATTCCGTCACGCTCAGAATAAACGGAAACGGCCCTGCGGGCACCGTGCTCGCGGCGTCGGACAGCCACGGCAACGTCAGAGGATACGCTGTGAACTCCGTTGTTGAGCTGCCGCTCAACGACAAGGGCAAGTTGGATGTTTCCGGCGCAGTCGGCAAGGACGGCTTTTTGACCGTTATAAAAGACCTCGGACTCAAGGAGCCCTATGTCGGTCAGGTGCAGATAGTCAGCGGCGAAATCGCTGAGGACATCACGAATTATTTCGCAACGAGCGAGCAGATACCGACCGTCTGCGCGCTGGGCGTGCTCGTCAACCCCGATCTCACGATAAGAAAAGCGGGAGGATTCATAATCCAGCTGCTCCCGACCGCCGACGACACGATTATAGACAAGGTTGAGAAGTGCATCAGCGACATTGAGCCTGTGACGACAATGCTCGACAAGGGGCTCTCCCCCGAGACCATCTGCCGCACCGTGCTCCCCGCTTTCAAACTCGACGTGCTCGACACCTCGGAGCCGGAGTACAGATGCGACTGCTCGCGCGAGCGCGTCTCCCGCGCGCTGATAAGTATGGGCAGAGATGAACTCGAAAAGCTCAAGGAGGACGAAAAGACCGAGGTCTGCTGCCAGTTCTGCGACAAAAAATATGTGTTCACGCCCGCAGACATCGACAGGCTGCTTGAAGAGAGCAAGGGAAAAGAGGATAAATAACGAAAGCCTCCGCGAGCAACAATGCTTGCGGAGGCTTTTATGATTATTTTAATACGGATAAGGCACGAGTCTTTTAGAGTCACGGCGGTATCGGAATCAACAAGAATTTCTATATTCTCCGGGCTGCTGAGCTGCATCATAAACTCACGGCAAGCTCCGCACGGGGGCAAAATCTCTCCCATTTTTGTTACTGCAACAACTTTTCTTGCGGCATACTCCCCGTAAGATATCATCGTCGACAGCGCGTTTCGCTCCGCGCACATACCCAGCGAGCAATCGGTGTCGATACACACGCCTGTATACACATTCCCTTTATCGGTCAGCACGGCGGCACCCACCCCGCCGGAACACATTTGTTCCGATATCACTTTCGGCACTGCGACAGCAAGCGCGGCGGCATATAATTTTTCCCATTCCGTTGTCATAGAATCACCCTTTCGTTTTACTGCGCATTTTGCTTTGCGGTGTTGATAGAGGAGATGAGGAGCCGTTTGAGTTCAGCACACATTTCAAGAGCGCTTTTGTCTTCATAATAGCCACTCTCGATAAGCAACTCAAGCCAATACTCACTTTCGCTGCATTCCTTAAGCGCGATTTGAAGCCTCGCGATAAAATCCGCTCTGCTATGAGCATAAAAAGCTTCACGAATATTTGCACCGACACTTGTCCCGCTACGAATAAGTTGGTTTGTCAGAACACTTTCTTTTTTGGTGCGCTTAATTTCGTTGCAAACTTTGATAATTTCAAGCGCAAATGCTTTCGATTTCACAATAAGTAAACTTTCCGCCATAATTTTCCCACCGCACTTTTTAACTATTCACTATTACTTATTACTTACCAAAAATCGACACGAACAGCGCCATAAGTGAATAGTGAAAAACTAATAAGTAATAAGTAAAATCGACAAGACTAAGTCGTCTTGTCGATTTTTGGAGGCGCCACCCAGATTTGAACTGGGGCATCGAGGTTTTGCAGACCTCTGCCTTACCACTTGGCTATGGCGCCGTATTGAATTGTACGCTCTCTCTGTCAAAAAAATGCCAATTAAATTTAATTGGCATTAAGAGAATGGAGCGGATGACGAGGCTCGAACTCGCTACCTCCACCTTGGCAAGGTGGCGCTCTACCGGATGAGCTACATCCGCACAGTTGGTGCCTCCGGCCGGAATCGAACCAGCGACACGCGGATTTTCAGTCCGCTGCTCTACCAACTGAGCTACAGAGGCAAATATATGAAAACCGGCATAGCCGGATTTCGGCGAAATAATGGCGACCCGGAACGGTCTCGAACCGTCGACCTCTAGCGTGACAGGCTAGCGC
>ERZ809224.1497-NODE-1497-length-16802-cov-11.514301_pt1 | contig 16802 bp, 12 predicted proteins | sample MGYA00520513_ERZ809224 | MGnify/ENA primary metagenome ERZ809224 (study PRJEB31576, sample SAMEA3212658) | Homo sapiens | biome: human-gut; feature: human gut; material: fecal | place: Sweden | collected 2012 ...
GTTCGAGTGCGGGGACGCCTCCGCCCTGGCCGCCCAGCTGGAGGAGGAGGGGATCCGCCCCGATGTGGTGGTGGTGGACCCGCCCCGGAAGGGGCTGGCCGCCGACGTGGTGGACACCATTGCCCGCATGGCCCCAGAGCGGGTGGTGTACGTCTCCTGCGACCCTGCCACCCTGGCCCGGGATGCGGGGCGGTTCCGGCCCCTGGGCTATCGCGCCCTCCGGGCCGAGGCGGTGGACCTCTTCCCCCGCACCGCCCATGTGGAGACGGTCGTCCTACTCACCAGAGGATGAGCAGGTCGGCCCCTTTGCATGGTCTGAAGGGCCGCCCGGAGTCAGGCGTCCCGTTGCGCGCTGGCGCGGATCTTTCGGACCTCCTAAACCAGGACCGGCTCTACCGCCCTCCAAGCGCGCAAGCTGCCTTTCCGGCACTCTCCGGCTATGGGATCCCAGCCATCTACACCTTGCATTCCTGACACCACACGGATATAATTGGGATGCCGCCGCGCATGTCCGTTCTGCGGCGTCACGCAGAATTTGCGAACAGGGAGGATCCGCTTTTGGATTACGATTTGCTACTCAACGGCTGCTGTGAGATTGGCTGTCGTCTGCTGGGGTGCGGCGCGGAGATCCACCGGGTGGAGGATACTGTCCACCGGCTCTGCACCGCCTATCAGGTGGATAGCGAGGTCTTTGCCATTCCCAACTGCCTCATTGTCAGTGTCACAGACTGCCATGGCAAGATTCATACCAGAATGCGCCGGGCGGAAGCCCAGGGAATTGACATTGAGGCGCTGGAGGGATACAACGCCCTTTCCCGCCGTCTATGCGCCGCGCCGCCAGAAGATCCCGGGCAGATCTCCATACAGATCCGCCAGGTGGAACACGGCCTGCGCCGGTATCCTCCGGCGCTCACTCTTTTCGGATACCTAATCGGCGCCCTCTCCTTCGCCCTCTTTTTTTCCGGCGGATTGACGGAGGCTGTCGCCGCCGGAATCTCCGGCCTGATGGCCGGTTTCTGCCTGCTCCTGCTGGGCCGCTTCCAGGTTAACTTCTTCATCAGCACCCTGGCGTCCGGCTTTGTTCTGGCCTTCTCCGCCTATGCCCTGCTCGCCCTCGGTCTGCCGGTGAACATCCAAGTGGTGATCACCGGTTCCATCATGGTACTGGTCCCCGGCCTGGTATTCACCAACTTCATGAGCGACCTGCTCACCGGGGATATCATCGCCGGCCTATCCACCTTCGCCCGGGCTGTACTCACTGCGGGAGCCATTGCTCTTGGTACCGGCGCAGCGCTGGCCATCTGTCTAAACCTATGGACGCTCCCTGTCAGCACAGCAGGGGTCTATAATCACTCCCCTATCCTGTACTGCCTGTTTGCTTTCCTGGGCTGTCTGGGCTTCTGCTTTCCTTATAACGTGCAGGGATTTGGCGGCTTCCTGTGCTGCCTGGGCGGCGCGCTGGGCTGGGCAGTCTATCTGGCTGCTCAGGCCATCACCGGCAACCCCGTCTACCTGCCCACCCTGTTTGCCGCCATGGCTGTGGCCGTCTACGCAGAAATTATGGCAAGGTTGCGCAAGTGCCCTGCCACCTCCTACCTGGTGATCTCTTACTTCCCCCTGGTTCCCGGCTTCACCATCTACCAAGCCATGGATTACGGCATCCAGGGCAATACTCAACTGTTCCTGGAAACCTTTATCCGCACCTTTGGCATCGCCGGCTGCATCGCCCTGGGGGCTCTTGCAGTGTCCACCGCCATGCGGATCCTTCAGCATTACAGAAAGGGGTGCTAAGCACCATGTCCCGGTATGAAACCGTACTCCTGGATGCCGACATGACTCTGTTTGACTTCCACCGCTCGGAACAGGAAGCTCTGCGAAATACCCTGCGGGCTTTTAACCTTCCCTGGACTGACTCGGTTATTCAGGACTATTCCAAAATCAACTCCGCCCTCTGGGATGCCTTTGCCCGGGGGGAGATCGACCAGGACTTTTTGGGCGCGGAACGCTTTGCCGCCTTGATGCGTGTACACGGCGGCAGTGCCGATCCCAGAAAAGTCAACCACAGCTATGAACTGGCCCTAGGCAATACCGCCTATCTCCTGCCCGGAGCAGAGGAATTCTGCCGCACCCTGAGCGGACTCGGGTTGACCCTGGCCATCGCCACCAACGGCCTGCCTGCCGCCCAGCGGGGCAGGTATGAGCGCACCAGACTGAATCGGTATATCCCCCACCTGTTCATCTCCATGGAGCTCGGTGCGCAAAAGCCCCTCCCTGCATTTTTTGACCAGATCTGCGAGGCGCTGAACCTCCATGATCGGAGCAGAATGGTCATGGTGGGAGATGGCCTGACTACTGATATTCTGGGCGGAAACCAGGCAGGCATTGACACCATTTGGTACAATCCTGGCCAACTTCCCCTTACAGGAAACGCCCATCCCACCTATACTGCCGAATCTTATGATGATATTCTGCATTTTCTGTCTTAATATTCCTTTTTCTTGCAATCTTTCCGCAACACAACTCCCTGTTTTGTAACCCATTTGTAGTTGATTCCCCCCATGTCGAATGGTATAGTTATGTAGACTTCACAAGGGGGTTTTGTCGAAATGAATCCGAAAATCAAATCCATTGCCTGTTTCACCGCACTCACGTTGTCTCTGTCGCTGCTGGCCGGCTGCGCGGCCGCTGGAGATGGCCCCGTCCCCACGCCGGACACCCCATCCAATCCACCCGCCTCTCAACCGGTATCCACCCCGGACCCCACCCCCACACCGGAACCTACGCCCGCCTATCCCCTCTATGAGTTCGGCACCCCCCTGGAGGAAAGTGAACCCGTAGCAGACGACAGCTTTTTTGATACCGCGGTTTTCCTGGGTGACTCCCGCACCGAGGGCCTTCAGATGTTCAGCGGATTGAAGAACGGAACGTTCTATTGGGCCCGGGGCATGAGCGTGTTTCATGCCGACAGCGAGGACTACAAGGTCTTTGAGGTGGACGGAGAGCAGCTTACCCTGGTAGGCACCCTCAGTAAGCACCAATACGAATCGGTGTACATCATGATCGGCATCAACGAGCTGGGTTATCCCGCCGAGAGCTACGAGACGGGGATGGCCACCCTTGTGGACAAGGTGATCGCCGCTCAGCCCAACGCAGTGATCTATCTTCAGACCCTGCCTCCGGTCAACGATGCCGTGGCACAGGCAAATGGGCTGGCCTCCTATATCAACAACGCGCAGGTAGATCTGTTCAATGAAGCCATCGTGCGGGTCGCCAAGGAAAAGAAAGTAGTCCTGCTGGACACTGCCTCGGTCTACCGCGGCCCTGATGGACAGCTGCCCGCCGAGTTGGCCTCTGACGGCGCCCATTTCGTTTACAGCGGCTACACCATTTGGGCTGATTATCTGCGTTGCCATGTGATGGACCCGGAACGTTATTTCTACAACCGTTCCCTGCCCACCGGAGAGGAGGGTTAACCTCATGAAGCAGCGTTTTTTCCGTATTGGAGTCCTAGCCGTCGCCCTGTCATTTTCCCTGGCCCTGTATGCATGCGGCGGTCCCCAGGAAGCAATCTATACCACAGCGGACGCCGAAACATTGCTGGCCAGCGGCGCCTTTGACGAGTCCATGGCTCCGGTAGATGGAGACATCGTAGCTGTGCTGTACGGCATTGATGCCTCCACCGTGGAAGAATGTGTCAGCTACCTGGCCACCAACACCTCGGTAAGCGCCGATGAGCTGACCATCCTGGTCCTCACCGATGGGCAGGCGGCCCAGGCCGCCTTGGAGGCTTGCCAGGCCCGGGTGGAGAGCCAGATCGCCGTCTGCGAGAGTTACGCTCCTGCCGCAGTGCCGCGCTTGGAAAGCGCTGTTATCCGCCAGGCCGGTAATACCGTACTACTGGCGGTGGGCGATCCCGAGGTCCTCCCTGGCGCGGTGGACGCCCTGCACGCCTGAAGATTTATCCCGGCTTCGGGGATCTCTATCACAGAAAGAACACGCCGCGGAAACTCCCGCGGCGTGTTTCTCTGTCTCTTATTCAGGTTGCTCTGTCTTAGAGTCCCCGCCATCCGCCGGCTCCTCTGGCTGGGCGGAATTCTCCGGTTCGGCGGGCTCTTTCGGCCCGGAGGGCGCCGCCTCCGGCGCCGGTTCCTCCGGTCTGTCTGTCTCCTCCGGAGGGGCCGGAGGCATGGGGATGGGTTCACTGGTCATGTGGATGGACCGGGCGGGGGGCTCGATGTCGCCGCTGCGGGTCACCGTCTGGGTTGAAGCATAGGGATCATCCACCAGGGCGGGATCCCGCCCCTCGATGATGGCCACCATCTCCGCGCCAGTGATGGTCTCCTTCTCCAGCAGGTAGGCCACAACCTTGTCCATGTCATCCCGGTTGGCCTTAATGATCTCCACCGCCTGACGGTAGCACTGGTCCAGGATATCCTTCACCGCCTTATCCATCTGGGCAGCAGTGTCCTGGGCACAGTCCATGCCATAGCCGCCGTCCAGGTACTGGTTGCGGCGGGAGGCCAGCGCCATCATGCCAAACTCGTCGCTCATGCCAAACATGGCCACCATGTTCCGGGCGATGCCCGTGGCGTCCTGGATGTCCTGGCTGGCCCCGTTGGTCATGGTATTCATCACCACTTCCTCGGCGGCCCGGCCGCCCATGGACACGGTAATCTTGGCCATGAGCTCATCCTTGGTGCGCAGTTCGGTCTTGTCCTCCTCGGGCATGAGCAGGGTATAGCCCAGGGAGCCCTGGGTGTGGGGCACGATGGTGATCTTCTGTACCGGTTCGGTGTTATTCTGCTTGTAGGCCACCATGGCGTGGCCCACCTCGTGATAGGCCACCAACTTCTTCTCCAGCTCGGTAAGCACGCTCCCCTTCTTTTCCGTACCCGCGATGACCAGCTCGAAGGCGGCCAGCAGATCCTCCTGGGTCACCAGACGGCGGCCCTTGCGCACCGCCCGCAGGGCGGCCTCATTGACTAGGTTGGCCAGGTCCGCACCCACGCAGCCGGCGGTGGCCAGCGCCACCTTCTTCAGATTCACGTCCTCGGCCAGCTTGATGTTGCGGGTGTGCACCTGGAGGGTGGCCAGGCGGCCGGCCAGGTTAGGCCGGTCGATGATGATGCGCCGGTCAAAGCGGCCAGGGCGCAGCAGGGCCTGGTCCAGTACCTCGGGCCGGTTGGTGGCGGCCAGCAGGATAACACCCTTTGTGGGATCAAAGCCGTCCATCTCCGCCAGCAGCTGGTTCAGGGTCTGCTCCCGCTCGTCGTTGCCGCCCAGGCGGTTGTCCCGGGATTTCCCGATGGTGTCGATCTCGTCGATGAACACGATACAGGGGGCCACCTTGCTGGCCTCCTTGAACAGGTCGCGGACACGGCTGGCGCCTACGCCCACGAACATCTCCACGAAGTCGGAGCCGGAGATGGAGAAGAAAGGCACGTTGGCCTCCCCCGCCACCGCCTTGGCCAACAGGGTCTTGCCGGTGCCCGGCGGGCCCACCAGCAGTGCGCCCTTGGGCAGCTTGGCGCCGATCTCGGTATACTTCTGGGGGTTGTGGAGAAAGTCGATGATCTCGGTGAGGGATTCCTTCGCCTCATCCTGGCCGGCCACGTCCCGGAAAGTAACCCCGGTAGATTTCTCCATATAGACCTTGGCGTTGGCCTTGCCAACTCCGCCAATGCCGCCAATGCCGCCACCGGCCCCCATTTTTTTGAACATATACCGGTACAGGAACACCATGGCCACCACCAGGATGAGGGTGGGCAGCACATAGCTGATGACAGCGGACATCATATACTGCTCGTTGGTAACCAGGTCCTCGTAACCCTTGACGTCGTGCTCAATGAGCAGGTCGATCAGCCCATCGTCGTTGATGGTGGTCAGCGGGGCACACTGGAAAGTGACGGAGTCCCCGGACAACCCTTGCCCTCCGGTGATCAGGTCCAACAGGTCCGTCCCGCCATTACCCAGCCGGTCCTGCAACTCCTGGGCGTACTCCGTGAGGGGGGGCGTGCCGTCCTTGACAGTGAAATAGTAGACGTTGGAGCTCATCTGCACCTCGTCCACATACCCCGCAGCTACCCAGTCCCGGAACTCCGTGTAGGACACCGTGACCCTCCCCGAGGAGCGCATGGAACTCATGCAGGTGTTCAGTAGGATCACCAGCAACAGCGCCCAGATGACAATGCTTAAAAAACTGAGGGACGACTTCTTCTTGTCGTTGTTATTATTGTTCTGATTGCCAGGTTTATTAGGCCCAGCCATAGGCACACTCTCCTTTGCTTCCAGGGATCCGCTTCTCTTTGGGGCGTAGGGCTCCCCTGCCGCAGCTTCCCTGCTCTCCCCGCACCATCTCTCACATCCGCAGGCAGCGCCGCTCCCGCCCTTTGAGCCTCTGTGGAAAAGCACAGGAATCCACACCCTTGCAGATTCTGTGGTTTTTATTGTAACATACTCCAAAAATAAAAACAAGAAATGTTCGTGACAGCGTTGTAAACTTTCTATGACCGCTTTTGACCTTCTTTTTCTGGAATACCTGGCACGTCCCCAGGTTATTTCCCTCTTTTGTTTTGGTGAAAACCATGATATGATAGGAAAAATAATTCGTAAGGTTTGGGCGGCCTTGCCACCCGCGCCGATATAAGGAGATAGACCATGAAGGAATACACGCACCGCCGTTCACCCATGCTGGAGCAGGAGCGCGCAGACGGCATCATTGAGGGCCGCAACGCAGTGATGGAGGCCCTGCGCTCCGGCGCGGCCATCGACAAGATCTATATTGCCAAGGGCGACACAGACAACACCTTGGGTTATATCGCTGCCGCCGCCCGGAGCCGGGGCGTGGTGGTGGTGGAGGCCGACCGGCGCAAGCTGGACGGCATGAGCCGCACCCACAGTCACCAGGGCGTCATCGCCGTGGCCGCCGTGCGGGAGTACGCCAGCGTAGAGGACATCCTGGCCGCCGCCCGGGAGAAGGGGGAGGCCCCCCTGCTGGTGGTGTGTGACGAACTGTCCGATCCCCACAATCTGGGGGCGGTCATCCGCACCGCTGAATGCGCTGGTGCCCACGGAGTGGTTATCCCCAAGCGCCGCTCTGCAGGGCTCACCGCCGTGGTGGCCAAGACCAGCGCCGGGGCGGTGAGCTACCTGCCTGTGGCCCGGGTGTCCAACCTCACCACCCTGCTCAAGCAGCTCAAGGAGGAGGGCCTGTGGATCTTCGGCACCGCTGCCGACGGGGCCACCCCTCTGTACCAGGCCGACCTGAAGGGTCCGGCCGCCATTGTCATCGGCAGCGAGGGAGACGGCATGAGCCGCCTGGTGCGGGAGCAGTGCGACTTCCTGCTGTCCATCCCCATGCGGGGGCAGGTCAACTCTCTGAATGCCTCCGCCGCCGCCGCGGTAGTGCTGTACGAGGCCGTACGCCAGCGCATCTGATCCCCAGGAAAGGAGTGCCGCCATGTCGGAACGCAAAGACCCCCATTCCAAGGAACCCTCCTATTCCGTAGATGACATCCTGTCGGAGTATGGCAGCGGAAAATACGGGACCGCGCCCCAAAAGGTCGTCCCTTTCCCGGATGAGCGGACGCCGGAGCCGGAATCCCAGACGGACAAGCCCTCAGACCAAGCCCCGGGGGGGGCTTCCGAAAAATCCGGGCATTCCCAGTCCATGGCGGAGATCGTGCCGGAGGGACTGGGCCGCCACATCGCCGCCCGTCTGTCCACCCTGCTGCGCCGGGCCGATCACTACGCCGACCACATGTATGACCAGGCCGAGCCAGATGAAGAGACGGTCAAAGCAGAGAAATATATTCCCGGTGTGGACCGGGAGGAGACGCCGGAACCTCCGCCCTCCCGCCGAAAACCCCGCCGCCCAGTGCGTGTGCCGCCGGACACCGCCCCCGCCGACCTGGCAGAGCACTGGAAGCAGGGGATGAGAGGGCGCGCCGTCCGCACCTGGCTTTCCTTTTTGTTTGCCTTGGCCGCTGCCGCCGTATCCCTGGAGCTGCCCTTTCTGGATTGGTCCTCCGTTCCCATGCCCACAGTGCGCCTGGCTGTTCTGGTCATCCTGCTGGCTCTGGCGGGACTGCTGTGCTGGGAGGTCGCCGCCCGCGGCTTGGTCCAGTTGGTGTCCTTGCGCCCCGGAGCGGAAACCCTGGCCGTCCTGGCCTGGCTGTTCACGCTGGCGGACACGCTGGCGCTGCTGGCCTCTCAATACCGTCCCGGCCTGCCCTGCTGCGCTGTCACTGCCCTGGGCCTGGCCTTTTCCTTCTGGGGAGACACCCTCCACCGCAAAGGAGACTGGCTCAGTGCCAAGACCGCCTCCCTCACCCGCACCCCTTATGTCGTCACCCTGGACGACGGCAAGTGGAGCGGCCGGCCAGCTTATACCAAGTGGTCTGGTTCCGCCATTGGCTTTGGCAGCCAGCTCCAGATGGAGGACGGGTCCCAGCGGGCCTGGCGTGTGGCCGCTCCCCTGCTTCTGCTGGCCTGCCTGCTGTGCCCTCTGATGGCTGCGGTAGGCTGTGGCGACCCAGGCCGTTTCCTTTGGGGAGCTTCCGCCTGCTTCACCGCCGCTTCCTCCTGGTCTGCCCTGCTGGCCTATGCCCTCCCCTATCACAAGCTTGCCCAACGCCTGCACAAGGTTGGGGCCGCCCTGGCCGGATGGCCAGGGGTCTCTCGCTGCCGGGCCGCTGGCATCCTGATGACAGACCTGGACCTCTTTCCACCCGGCAGCGTCCAGGTAGCCCAGGTGCGGGTATTCGGCGGGGTGTCCACAGAAAAGGTGGTGGCCTATACCGCCACCCTGCTGCGGGTATTTCAGTGCGGCCTTACCCGCCCCTTCCACGACCTGCTCCGGGCTCAGGGCGCCATCTACCGGGAGGTCTCCCATGTGCGCCCCTATGAAGGAGGCTTGTCCGGAATCATCCGCAACCAGGAGGTGCTGGTGGGCACCGCCGCCTTTATGCACCTGATGGACGTAGCCCTACCTCAGGGTCTGAACATTAAGCACGGGGTGTTCTGCGCCATCGATGGGCAGCTGGCTGGCATGTTCCCGCTGAACTATGCCATGAGCCCCGCAGTCAACCCCTCTCTGTCTGCCCTCATGCGCGCCGACGTCTCCCCCATCCTGGCCACCCGGGACTTCAACCTGATTCCCGCCCTGCTGGAACAAAAGTTCAAGCTGCCGGTGGATAAGATGGAGTTCCCCCCGGTGGAGCGTCGTATAGAGCTGTCTCAGCAGGATCAGGAACACAGTGAGGTCCCCGTCGCCCTGCTGTGCCGGGAGGGCCTGAATGTCTACTCTGACGCGGTGGTGGGCGCCCGCCGCCTGCGCTCCACGGTAAGACGGAGCCTGATCTTTGCCCTGGCTGGCGCGGTGGTGGGGGTCTGTCTCACCTTTTATCTCACCTATGTGGGGGCCTGGGACTCCCTCACTCCGGCCAACTTTCTGATCTTCATGCTGGCCTGGCTGGTACCTGAGATGCTGCTGGCCAACTGGGTCAACCAGTTCTGAACGCCTCCGGAAGGCGCTTTCTCCCCTCACCCCATGGCCCCGAAGGTCCCGGCTTGCCGGGGCCTTCTTGACTTTTTCCCGTGGTTCACTATATTCTGAAGTAATGAGACCCACCCGCAAAGCGCTTCAAAAGGAGGATGTACCATGATCCGAGTCGCCATCGTGGAGGATGATCCCGGCTACACCCGCACGCTGGAGGAATACCTGAACCGGTATGCCGCTGAGCACGGCATCAGTTTCGACCTGCGTTGCTTCTCCGATGGGGACGAGATCGCCGAGGGGTACCGGGCTGGGTTTGACATCATCTTCATGGACGTGGAGATGCCCTTCCTCAACGGCATGGACGCCGCCCGGGAAATCCGCCGGTCCGACCCGGAAGTAGTCATCATCTTTATCACCAATATGCCCCAGTATGCCATCCGGGGGTATGAGGTGGCCGCGCTGGACTATGTACTCAAGCCGGTGAGCTATTTCGCCTTCAGCCAGCGGCTGGAGCGGGCCATCCAGCGCCTGAAGAACCGGGAGCAGAAGTACATCGTCCTGCCCGTGAAGGGCGGGATGCGCAAGCTGGAGGTATCGGATATTTACTATATTGAGAGCCAGGATCATGAGCTCACCGTCCACACCCGCGCCGGCGACTTCAGCACCGGCATCACCATGCGGCAGATGGAGGAGACGCTGTCGGGCCTGCACTTCTTTCGTGGCAACAACAGCTACCTCATCAATCTGGAGCACGTGGACGGGGTGCAGGACGGGTGCGCCGTGGTGCGGGGCGAGCTGCTGCGGCTCAGCCGTCCCAGAAAGAACGCCTTTCTGGAGGCGCTGTCCAACTATATGGGCGAGGTGCTGAAATGACGCTGCCTGACATCCCCCGGCTGTATACTGCCCTGGCGGAGTGGTGCGCCTGCATGGTGTATATCATGGCGGTCCCCCGCCGGCTTCGGAGCTGGAAGCTGCCGCTGTGGTCCGGAACAATCCTTGTCGTGCTGTCCGTATTTCTCGTCCTGACGGGCGATCTGTCCATCGGCTTCTGGCTGCCCTGCATGGCAGCGGCAGTGGGGTTGATGTACCTGCTGCTGGCGGTGTGCTGCCAGATCAGCCTGCGAGATGCAGGCTACTACTGCATTCAGGCCTTCGTGCTGGCGGAGTTTGCCGCCTCCCTGGAGTGGCAGCTGTACTGCTTCCTGCTCTTGAACCGGGACCACTCCTTCTGGTCCAGGGCCGCTCTACTTCTGGCGGTCTACGCCGGCGTGTACCTCCTGGCCGGTTACCTGGTCCGGAGGCTGTACGCCAAGATGCCCGTGCTGGGCTCCACTTGGAGGGAGCTGGGTTCCGCCGCCATCATCGGCCTGGCCGTCTTCGCCCTGAGCAACCTGAGCTTCCTGTCCATCCGCACCCCCTTCAGCGGGCAGTATGGCCCGGATATGTTTAACATCCGCACCATCATGGACCTGGGCGGCCTGGCTATTCTGTACGCCCACCACCTGCAGTGCCGGGAGCTGCGGGTGAGCCGGGAGCTGGAGTCCATGGAAAACGTGCTGCATAAGCAGTACCAGCAGTACCAGCTGTCCAAGGAGAGCATCGACCTGATCAACCGGAAGTACCACGACCTCAAGCACCAGATCGCCGTGCTGCGGGCCCAGCCCGACGCCGTCCAGCGGGAGGCCTATCTCACCCAAATGGAGTCAGAGATCAAGACCTACGAGGCCCAGAACAAGACCGGCAACCAGGTGCTGGACACGGTGCTCACCAGCAAGAGCCTATACTGCACCCAGCACGGCATCACCCTGACCTGTGTGGCGGACGGTGCCCTGCTGAACTTCATGGACGTGATGGACCTAAGCGCGGTGTTCGGCAACGCCCTGGACAACGCCATCGAGTGTGAAGAGCGTATCGCCGAGCCGGAAAAGCGGCTGATCCACGTGTCAGTGTCCGCCCAGCGGGGCTTCGTCCTCATCCGGTTTGAGAACTACTGCGAGGACGCCCCCAGCTTCTCCGAGGGGCTCCCAGTAACCACGAAAAAAGACCAGAACTATCATGGATATGGCCTGAAGAGCATCCGCTACGTGGCCAAAAAGTATGGCGGCACCGTCACCATCCGAATGGAGAAACAGTGGTTCGTGCTGCAGGTCTTGCTGCCCCGCCCCTGCTGACCACAGGGGCGGGCGTACCGCATTCTGGGACTGTTTTCGCCATTTTGCGCACCAGAGCCGTTTTATCTTGTGCACTTTGACATATATCATCTACAATCTGCGGGGAGATTCAAACAATCTGCGCAGTCTATACGCACGGTCTCCAAAAATTTGCTAAACTCTGGGTACGAGTAGGGCTCGCTGTAGGCAATCTGGTCCAAATGGATTGGTTTTGCCTGAACGGTCCCAATTTCAAGATTGAAGGGAGGCCCAGGGAAGAAGAAATCGCTCACCTCACAGCCGGGACGTATTCCCGTCCCACGCAAATCGTCAATGTATGGAGGTCGTTATGAAACGAAAAGTGGCAATCTTGCGCGGCATGGCCGCAATCATGGCGTTTTTATTGTTTGTTACAGTATCAGCTTCAAACTTGATGTTTTCCTATGCGGGAGTTATCAATAGTGAATTCAACGTTAACACAAGTGTTACCGTTGAAACGGATAGCTCTTCCGCAGATAATCTCTTCTATTACGATACTCGGTATGGCACCGATATCACAAATAAACAAGCCGCGTTGCAGGTAGAAATGGATGCTGCGACAGAAAACATACGGCAAGCGGAGGAGGGCTCCGTGCTGCTACGCAATGAAAATCACGCCTTACCTCTTGAAGTGGGCAGCCGAATTACAGTATTCGGAAATGGTTCCTACAATTCTGTGGGCACTTCCAGCAGCACCGCCTTTGAGGCGATCCCATCCGTCAGTCTAAACTCCGCGCTTCAGAATGCATACGGCGCAGATAACGTCAACCTTATTCTGTCTGAAAATGTGTATTCTGGACTCGGCTCTACCTCCAACACAGAGGTTGTTGAGGCTTTAATTGGTGATGTAACAGCATACGAAGATACTTGCCAAACTGACTTCAATGATGCGGCTATCGTCATGTTCTCCCGGATCGGCTCAGAGAGCAACGAAAGCGCAATGTACACAGAAGGCACGCGTCACTATTTAGGTTTACAGCCCAATGAGCAAGACCTGTTAGCTTATCTTCAGGAAGAGAAAGCTGCTGGTATCTTTGACCGGATTATCGTGCTCATCAACGCGGATCAGATGATGGAGCTTGACTGGCTGGACGACTATGATGTTGACGCCTGTGTCCTGGCTGGCTTGCCCGGTGATGTTGGCTTTACCGGACTTGCCAATATTCTGACCGGAGAAGCAACCCCCTCCGGCCGCACGGTGGACACCTACGCTGCGAACTCTCTCTCTGCGCCTGCCATGACTTATGCTGGGGAAAATACGCAGAGTTGGGCAAATGTAGATTGGGTACACAGTAATAGCGGAGACTATAGCGCAATGAACACCAGCTATATTGACAACTATGTTATCTATGCGGAAGGTATCTATGTCGGGTATAAGTATTACGAGACCCGCTATGAAGACGTGGTAATGGGGACTGGAAACGCCGACAGTACAGTGGGGTCTTCCACTGGCGAGTCATGGAGCTATACAGATGAAGTGGTTTTCCCCTTTGGCTATGGCCTGTCCTACACTACTTTTGAACAGGAATTGCTGGGTGTGACGTACCAAGCAGAAACCGATGAGTATCAAGTTCAGGTCCAGGTTACAAATACCGGAGATGTTGCCGGAATGTCTGTCATCGAGGTCTATGCACAGACTCCATATGGAGATTACGAAAAGGAGAATCTGATAGAGAAGGCCGCCATACAGTTTGTCGGCATGGAAAAAACAGAGTCCCTGGAACCGGGGGAAAGCGTCACTGTCACTGTTCCTGTGGACCGCTATATGCTGGCCAGCTATGATAGTCATAATGCCAAGGGATACATTCTAAGTGCAGGTGACTATTATCTGTCTATCGGTGAAAACGCCCATGATGCGCTCAATAATATTTTAACGGCCAAGGGTTATACGGTCTCCGATGGTATGGACTACGATGGAGATGCTTCCAAAGTCCATTCTTGGAATCAAGCAGAATTGGATACAGAAACCTACAATCTCTCCCGCTTTACCGAAATGGAAGTAACCAATGCATTTGACAATGCCGATCTCAATTATTATGGGATTGATTTTACCTATCTCTCTCGGGCAGACTGGGAAAGCACTTATCCCATCGAGCAAGTTGCAATCGAAGTTACCGAGGAAATGCTAATCGATCTGGATTCTGACTGGTATGAACAGCCAGAGGATGCTCCATCTCCTTCTGATTTCACTCAAGGAGCTGACAATGGATTGACTTTGGCTGATATGAGAACAGTACCATGGGAAGACGAAGAGACCTGGGACGCTTTATTAGATCAGATGACCATTGCTGAAATGGCCAGTTTGCTCTCCGACAACCGGGGCAACGAGGCAATTGAAAGTATCGGAATGCCTGCCCTTCAGCGAAATGACGACGGAATGGGCGTAGGCGGTACGCTTACGGCCGTTGGAAGCAGCGCCCTTGACTGGGTGTCTGAGGTTATGACTGCCCGCACCTGGAACAAAGATCGTTTCTCCTCTCGGGGCGAATTGCTGGCTCTCGAAGCTACTTATAGCGGCATCAACGAAATTTGGTATGGCGGCGGAGACCTACACCGTACACCAATCGGCGGCCGTAACTGGCAGTATTACTCGGAAGATGGCAATTTCGGCTATATCGTCGGAGCATATGAAGCCAAGGCCATGCAGGATATGGGGGTCATCTATGCGATCAAGCATTTTGCGTTGAACGATCAGGAAACCAATCGAGGCGGGCTGGCAACATTTGCGACAGAGCAAGCGATTCGCGAGATCTATCTGCGCGCCTTTGAGGGGGCCTTTTGTGAGGGCGGGGCCATGGGTGTAATGACCGGCTTCAACCGAATCGGCGTCAGTTACAACGCTACAAATCAAGGGCTTTTAACTACTGTGCTCCGGGGTGAATGGGGATATAAAGGCCGTGTTACTACAGATGGCTTTGGTGTAGATGTGCTCTATCAGCACCATTTTGCAGAGCAGCTTGTTAACACGGTTACTTATTGCTGCGTAGATGCGGGAAACTACTGTGCCGGAATCGAGGCACTAATTAATGCAGGGGACGGATATCTCCTTCAGTGCCTCCGTCAAGCCACAAAGTACAATCTATATGCGATTAGCCGCACCATTGTCCAAAACGGTTTGAGCAATACCACCGTAGTCGTCCAAATCGTCCCGCTGTGGCAAACCGCATTGTTGACTGCAACTGCTCTATTCGCCCTAGGTTTCGTCGGCTGTACGGTTGCTTCTGCTATTTTCATTCAGAAGGACCGCCGGCGTCCAGATGGACAGGAGGTTTAATGGACATGGATAGAAATCGAATGAAGCATATGGGACTTAGTCGAACTTTCAGCCAATGCAGCGCTGTGCTAAGTCTTGCAACATTGCTTATTTATAGCATATATGGCTTGATTTACAGTTACTTTGACCTGGTTGTATTTTTATCCTTGGCACTGGGTGTTATATGTGCGCAGGTGTACGTAATCGTACAGCGTGGCTGGAGCTGTCTGCTCAATCTTGTCTCTGTTGCCTTCCTTTCTTTCGGTGTTGGCCTGTTCTTTCTGAACAGCTACCCTGTTTGGGCAGATCGTTTGAACAATATTGACATGTATGGCTCGCGGGGAACCTTGGTCCCGATCGTCTCCATCATCTTGCTGTTATTCGTCTGCATTCTGCTTGGGATTATATCCTGTTTCTCTCTGGATCGAAAGGATGTGAAGAAATGAAAAAGCGTACCGCACTTCTCATCGGTGGCTTAGCCCTTTTTGTCCTGCTCTGTTCGGGCTGCACCTCCGCTTTTACCAATGCGGAAACTTATTTTTCTAATACAGGAGATATTCTTTCCATCCTGTTTGACAGCAACCAGTCCATAAATCCCAATGAAAGCACTACCGATTCGGCCGCAACGCAACTGGATACTCCAAGCAATTTTACTCTGGATGCTGATGGGAACTATTCCTTTGATGGTGTGGAAGGCGCTGAATACTATCTTCTCTATTTCTGCGCCCCCACCGCAACTGAAGATGGCGACGATTTTCTCTATTCCAGTCAGAACATCCCGGCGGAGAATGGAACCGGGTCTTACAGTGGGAACGTAAACGATTTGATCGACTATGCCTATGGCTCCTATCTGGTAAAAGTATTTGCCTTTCCAGAACTGGGGGATGCGAACTACTCTATGTCGAAGGCTGCCACTGCTGAATACACAGTATCCGGCGCTATGGAAGCGCCTCAGATTGATTACTTCTGGAATACCTTCAACGGCACCATGGAGCTGCAGTTAACGAATATAGACCACTATACCTATCAGGTCTATCCAGACCAGGTGGAAATTATCTTTACAAATCTTGATAACAGCACGGATCAGGTCACGGTGTCTCTGGAGTCCCCCTCCCCAGGCCACAGCTCCATTTCCACTGATCTGCTGACCCGAGGAACAACTTACCACATTTCTGCCATAGCTAGCAGCAGTAGCGAATATGTAACCAATGCCACTACGGAGGCTGTATCTGTAAGTGAGTCTGTCACCTTGGATAATATCAACGTCATTACGGATGGGTTCTATTATACGGATAACATCAAAGGGGAACTGGTATATCCACGAGTTACTCTGGCTTTTGATTTGTCAAACGGCGGCTCACTCGGCGCTCCGCTGGGTACTTATGGACAATGTCGCTTTCAGGTCACTCCGGCCACCCCAGCTTCTGGTGCCCAATACTCCTACGACCTTCAGATTGAAATGGATGTCTGGGATAACATGGTGTGGACGATGGCAGGTGCGTTGACTCTGTATGAAGACGGCACTCTCCTTCTTGAAGAGTTTGGAATGCAGGGTCCGGTTCCCTCATCCTCTATTTCTGGTTTTTGGCTCGACAATGGAGACGGAACCGCTACTTTGTGTTATGATCCCAGCACAGTAACCGTCGGCTAAAGTGCCAAGATCCTTGCCCCTCAAAAGGAATCTTTATCCATGGATATAAGACAGTATATCAATCGAATGACCTTAGAGGAGAAATGCTCCCTGCTCTCCGGCGGCTCCCAGTTCACCACCAAGGCCGTCCCGCGGCTGGGCATCCCCGTCATCTTCCTCTCCGACGGACCCTGCGGCGTGCGCAAGCAGGCCGGGGCGGCGGACCACCTG
>ERZ809224.1502-NODE-1502-length-16772-cov-9.084585_pt1 | contig 16772 bp, 5 predicted proteins | sample MGYA00520513_ERZ809224 | MGnify/ENA primary metagenome ERZ809224 (study PRJEB31576, sample SAMEA3212658) | Homo sapiens | biome: human-gut; feature: human gut; material: fecal | place: Sweden | collected 2012 ...
AGGCAACAGGTACGGCGATGGTAATTATATTGTTTTATAAATACTCGGTCTTAAATCCGGAGGCCTGACAATACTGATCGACCTTTGACCCCTGGTAGCATCGAATCGTGGCAGAACGGTTGATGATCCACTCGCCGATGAAATCAGGATCGTGGCGGATTTCCAGATACTGCAGGCGGTTGCAGCCGTGAAAAGCCCATTTTCCGATGAAGCGCACATTTTTCGGGATGCGGACATAGGTGAGCTGAGTGCATTTGAAGAAGGCACTTTCCTCGAGTATCTCCAGAGAATCCGGGAGTGCGATCGACGGAAAACCGCAGAAGTAAAATGCCTGTCCGCCGATCCGTCTGAGATGCTCCGGGAACTGGATGGTATCCAGGGATTTGCACCGGTAAAATGCGTGGTCGTTAATTTCGGTCAATCCCGGGGGGAGGATCAGCGTGGTAAGCGATTTGCATTCAGAAAATGCGCGCTTCTGGATTTTCTGTACCTGACTTTGCGGATGAAAACGGACTGATCGGAGCTGACGATCCTCCTGAAACATTCCCTGCGGGATGGACGGAGCCGAGCTTGCAATCTGTGCTTTGGTGAGGGCATCGCAGCCAGAAAAGGCATCGCAGCCAAGCTCGGATACCTGTGCAGGGATAAAGATATCCTGTAAAGAGACGCAGCCGTGGAAAGCGCGCGATCCGATGCTGCAAAGCCGGTTCGGAAGCTGTACCTTTTCAATGATGGAGCGGCGCTCAAAGGCTTCGGTTGCGATTTTTCGGACATGCGCCGGAATCCGCGTTTCCGATGCGAGATAGAGATGCGCATTGTTGCGTGTGACAATGTGCTCCTTTGATGAGTAAGAATGGTAATACATAAAAAACACTCCTTTGCAGATGAAAATAAAGTCTTCCGCAGATGAAGTGTTCCAGTAAAAGAAAAAGCAGTCCAAAAAAACCATGCCTGAAACTACCTGTCGCAGAAGAAAAATAAGAGAGAGTGGAACACAAATAAGACCACCTCTCCATTTTCCCATTGCGTGTAGGTAATGGCAGTAGCCTTAAGCAGGTATTCTGACTCACGCAGTAGCGTTGCGGCTCTCCTTCTCACAGAATGATTCTCTGCAATGGATGTGAACGGCAACTACACGTATACAGCAGCACGACTGTTCAGGATTTTCACCTGATTCCCTCTTGGCCGAAGACCCGGTAATGAATACCGTAGTCAGCGGAACTTAAAGCCGGTAATTGTTCTAGTTTATTTAATTGATTTTATCATACACACTTTTCCAGGAAAATGCAAGCCTAAATATTTTCCCTGGACGGTTGACAAATAAAATCGGATGGCATATAATGCCAAAGATGTCCACTGTTTTGTTGCGGCAAAGCAAAGGACACCTGTATAATTGCACAGACTGGCATGCTTTGTAAACGGGTGAGATTCCCGTACAGGAAGATGCGCTGCCGTATAGTCGGCGGACGGACCTGCCGGGAGAATAAGGATAGAAGAATAACGTGTTCCGCATGAAGAACAGCTATCAGGTGACAGAAATCCTCAGGAGATGAGAGGAGGTTTTTCTGTTGCTTTTTTTTGTCCTTTTGTGGGAAATACAGGAAAGAGAACGTCTTTGCGGCAAGGATACAGGAAAGAGAACGTCTTTGTGGCAAGGATACAGGCTGCGGAACGTATGCGGGGGATTTACGGAGATTGATAAAAGAAAGGAAGGAAAGAAGAGAATGATCAGAAACAGAAAGTATCTTGGCAGGCGGGTGCTTGCAGTATTACTTGCGGCATCTGTTGTGTGCAGCAGCGTACTGCCGGCAGCGGCAGAAGAGCTGGTGTCTCTGGATGTGGCAGAAGAGAGCGGAATGCTCATCGATGCAGCAGAGGACGACACATCAAGTGGGGCAGACGATGCAATCATGGATGAGGACGTACCGGAGAACGGCATCGCAGATACGGAAGAGACAGAGAGCGGATGGGAGGAAGCAGACGGTCTGATCCTGCAGATGGAAGAGGTCGAGGACCCGGAGCTGGTCGAGGAGGCGCCGATGGCAGCCGCTTCCCATACGATCACGAAGGCAGAGGAGCTCCCGACGAACATTGAGTCAGGTGAGACCTATGTACTGGCTGCGGATATTACGCTGGCGGCAAATCAGCAGATCGAAACACTTGCCGGTACGCTGGACGGACAGGGGCATACGATTACGCTGACGGGAGATGCTCTTGCGAAAGAAGTGTCCGGAACGATCCAGAATCTGGGTGTGGCAGGAACGGTGACAGTGACTAGTGGATATAAGGGAAGCATCGCAGAGACGCTGACCGGAACCATTCAGAATTCTTATTCAACGGCACAGCTTGATGCCGGATGGAATACGGTAGGCGGAATGGTCGGTATTCTTGATGGCGGACTGGTGCGCAACTGCTATTATGCGGGCGAACTGGAAATGATGAATGGGGGAATTGCAGCAAATGCAGTAAGTACGACTGCAAAACCGCAGGTATCGAACTGCTATTTCCAATCGGGTACGATGATAGAAACCATTGCGCTGAATTCTAGCAACGCAGACGTTTCAAACTGTGCAGCAAAATCCGCAGATGAGTTAAAGACAGAAGCAACAGTTGTGCTTTTAAACACATCGATACAATCAACCGGTTACGTCTTTGCAGTGGCTGCAGACGGAGGCTTTCCGGTACTGGTAAAAGGAAACGCCGGGGGAACCGTACAGATCACCTGGGAAGGGCTGGAGTCGGCATTGGAGAAAGCAGCTGCGCTTGAGGAGATGCAGCAGGAGTACACAGAGGATACGTGGAAGACGCTGAGTGATGCCGTAGCAGCCGGTAAGGAGCTTCTTGAGAAAAAAGAGGCAGAGGAAGTCGCGCAGGATGCGATCAATGCAGCGGCGAAAGCGATCACCGATGCGATCACAGGGCTGAAGCGTCAGCCGACGGTAGCACCGGTAGCGATTCCAGAGAATGCGATTCAGATATCCTCGCAGGCAGATTTTTCCAAAATGGATTATGCCAAGGGAAAATATTTTGTGTTGACACAGGACATCACCATTGACAGTCATTATCAGGAAGAGAGTTCTTATATGAACTTTTCTCCATTTGCTGGTGTGCTGGACGGTCAGGGACATACGATTACCTTTGACAATGCCGGGGCAATTTTTGGCAGTCTTTCAGCAGGAGCTGTAGTACAGAACATCAATGTAAAAGGCACGATGACCGGAAGTGCCAGCAGTGTGACAGGACCGTTCGGAACGTCTGCATATGGCGCATCGATCCTGAATTGCCGTAGCGATATCAGCGGCAGCAATGTGGCCGGTTTTGTCGGTAAAACCGGTGTGTCCATGGGCACAACCGCTGCGGATGACCGGACAGGCGTAATTGCCAACTGTATCGCAATCGGAGATACCGGAAATGGAGCACTCTGCAACAGCAGCAGCAATAAAAACGGAGCAGCACTGGTCCAGAACTGCTACTGGATTGATACGCTGGGCAGTGGTTCAGGCGCAAAATCCGAAGAAGATATGAAGACGATGGAACTCGTCAATACGCTGAATGCGACGAAGGGTGCAAATGGCGTTTCCTGGGGACAGGGCAGTGACGGTTATCCATATTTCGGTGCGAACCAGTCTTATACACCGGGCAGTTATGAGTGGCCGGAAATTGGCGAAAGCAAATTCCCGGTAGCCTTTCAGGCATATAATGCGCAGCAGGCATTCACAGTCGTGGATGGTCATCTGGAATTGTCGCCGGATGCGGTAAATGCAAGCGGAAAGATTGCGGGTACATTTTCTCTGGAGGGCTATGAGGTTCCGGAGGGTAGTAGCCTGAGCTGGAGCTTTTCTAAGAAAAAACCGGAGAGTGCTTTTGGCATTTATGATGAAGGGGTATTCAGTGTTTATGGCACAGGAACCGCAGTGCTGATGGCAACGCAGCATAATGCAGATGGAACAAGTGAGGTGCTGGCATCTGTAGCAATTCATTCCACACGGCGGCAGATGACGGATATCAGGCTTTACATTGATGATGCCGATGTGACGAATGGCAGCTACACGGTACAGGGCTCGGAGTATAAGGAGATTCGGGTCAAGGCGAAGTACAGCGGAAGCGACGAGTATCAGGACGTATCAAATTCTGCATTTACTTATACGGCGGATGAGAATGGACAGAAACTCTTAGGCAATCGAGTGACGTCTTCCAGCGGATTTTTCTTTAAAGAAGCAGGAACCGCAGTCTTCACGGTTGCATACAGAAATCAGCCGGATGTGGTGTATAAGACGGTGACGGTGACATCCGCGTATGTACCGGTAGAGTCTGTCGTACCGGCCATTTCCGGTACAAAGACAATTCACAGCAGAAACGCAAACAGCGACGGTCAGGAGACCGACGGCAGAGTCGCATTTAATCCGATTCTTGGCTCGGCTATTGTGACTCCGGCAAATGCGACGAATGCAGATAAGGTGGAGATCACAAGCGACGATCCGGACGGAACGATTGCTTACTATACAAGTGGTGAAAAGGGATATGTACCGAAGCAGGCCGGAACGGTCACATTTACCGCGACAATCGAAGATACAGATCCGGCGACCGGAAAGACAACGACTGTTTCCGGAAGCAGTACAGTGACATTTGAATACAAAAACAATGTAAAAGAGATTTCCCTGAACGATGCGGATAAAGAGGTTACGGTAGAGGCAGGAACAACAGGAAATGAATTTACTGTCAATGTCACGGGTGAGCTGGATGAAGAGGGCTATGATGTGACGGAACCGGCACTGAAATGGACTTACAGTGAGCGTGGCATTGCACAGGTGCTTCGCACCGGAAGCGGTTACTGGAAAAAGAATGTCGGATCAGAGAGTGGCTACAATGAGAAGGATCCGGACTATGGAAATTATCTTCCGACGGCGAAGTATCAGGTCATGGGTCTTTCAGAAGGTACAGTAGTCGCTACCGGCACTCCGATTGATGCAAAGAACGATGTGAAGCCGGTTACGATTACGATCACTGTTACAAAGGGCTCCACAGAGATGCCGAAGTTGGAGCAGATCGCACAGGACAGTGCATCCGCTGCCACAGACTATATTATCGGAAAGCGTACAGAGGGATACGAATACGGAGATGAATGGCTGATTTATGCACTGCTGCAGAGAAATGCAGATCCTGGCGCAGAGAAACTGGATGCGTATTATGCATCGGTGGAGGCAGCCGTAAAGAGCTGGAATAACGAAAAGCCGACCGATCTTGAGCGTACTGCGCTTGCACTGACGCGGATGGGAAAAGACATTACGAATGTAGGAGGGGTCAACCTTGCGGCAATGATCTACAATTCCGATCGGCTGAAAGAAGGATCTAATGAGGCAATTTATGCGCTGCTTGCGCTGGATGCGGCTGATATCGCAATTCCGGCCGATGCAAAGTGGAACCGTGAGGCAATCATTGCAGAGGTTCTGCGCTATCAGAATGCAAACGGAGGCTTTGGTCTGACAAGCAATAAAGGCGCAAGCGTCGACATGACGGCAATGGCATTGCAGGCACTTGCAAATTATCAGAATCGTCCGCAGGTAAAGGCGGCGATCAACCGCGCACTTGCTTATCTGAAGAACGAACAGAAGGATGATTTCGGATATGGCACCGCGGAGTCGACGGCACAGGTATTACTGGCACTGACCTGCCTTGGCATCGACCCATCTGCGGCTGAGAATGGCTTTGGTACACCGAATTTCAATCTGATTACAAATCTGAAGAGCTACCAGCAGGAGGACGGTGGATTTTCTCATCTGCCGGGTGGAAAATCGCAGGAGATGTCTACGGTACAGACATTGCAGGCACTGGACGCATATCGTACGAAAAATGCAGGCTCCTACTGGAATGTAAACGGACAGAAGCAGACCATCACGGTTTCCATGTTCGGAGATTCCGTACATGACAGTGACAAGGATGGAATGATCCACAAGCTGGACAAGAACAACCTGACGATGTGGGCTGCAGCGGCAGAATATCGCGTGAAGACAGGTGCAACTGCCATGGATGCGATCGACGCGCTTCTGGCAGCAAACGGTATGACCGGTAAAAAGAAATACGGCGGCACTTATCTGGCTTCGGTTACGACCAGAGACGGCATCACACTCGGAGAATTTACAAACGGAAAAAACTCCGGCTGGCTGTATCGCGTAAATGGAACAGATCCGGGAGTGGGAGCCTGCGACTATGAGCTGCAGGACGGCGATGTGGTCGTGCTCCACTATACAGATAACTGGGAAAAAGAGAATGGTGACAATCCGACTCCGGAGCATACCCATACATGGTCCGGCGTAATTACGACACCGGCAACCTGCACAACAAACGGTGTAAAGACATATACCTGCAGTGGCTGCAAGGAGACAAAGACCGAGGTGATTCCGGCGATGGGACACAGCTTTGGTGCATGGACAATCAGTTCACCGGCAACGGTATTTGCACCGGAGCAGCAGGAGCGCAGCTGTGCAGTATGCGGTACGAAGGAGACCCGCACAGGGGAAGGCCTCCTGACACCGACAATTCAGGTAAATGCGCAGAAGCTTCTGTTGAAGGTAAAGCAGAAGACGACGGCCTTTAAGGTAACCGGACTCGCAGCCGGAGATTCCGTTGTATCGTATACATCAAGCAATACGAAGGTATTTACCGTATCGAAGAACGGTGCGCTGACGGCAGGCAAGAAGCCGGGCAAGGCAACGCTTACGATCACGCTTGCGAGCGGACTTGAAAAGAAAATCCCGGTTACGGTGCAGAAAGGCACGGTAACGACGACAAAGATCACCGGACTGAAGAAGAAGGTGACGTTAGAAAAAGGCAAGAAGCTGACATTAAAGCCGGCGCTGACCCCGATTACTTCCCAGCAGAAGTTTACGTACACCTCTTCAAACAAGAAGGTGGCGACCGTCAGCAAGAAGGGCGTGATCACAGCGAAGAAGTCCGGAACCGCGAAGATTACGGTGAAGTCGGGTAAGAAGAAATTTGTCGTGACCGTAACGGTACCGAAGACAAAAACGGAAAAGATCACTGGCGTACCGGAGACGATCAGCCTGAAGAAGGGGAAAACCTATACCTTAAAGGCAAAACGTTCCCCGAAGGGAAGCGAGGAGAAGCTGACCTACAGCTCTTCAAACAAAAAGATCGCAACTGTAAGCAAGAACGGTAAGATCAAGGGCGTAAAGAAGGGAACCGCAACGATCACGGTGAAATCCGGAAAGGTGACCGTGAAGTGTAAGGTGACCGTAAAATAAGTGCGTAAAAAGTGGCACAAAAAAAGAAGAAAGATGTTTGACGAAACCGGCAAAATACCCTATAATACTTTATACAGAATGTCCGGCAGCAGCCCGTTGCCGACTGCATAAAGAAGTACGGAGATATCTCCGCCATGGAAAGCCATTCTGCAATCAGGTGAAAGTCCGGAACAGGTTCGTGCACTGCCGTAATAGTCGGCGCGTAGCGGCTTTCCATACAAGATAGAACAGGTATTGCACCAGGAACGTCTATTAGGTAACAGAAGATCCCGCTTAAGGGATTTCTTCTGTTGCCTTTTTTTATTCTTTTTTCGGATCAGTCGGAGCAAAGGAGGCGACATGACACATTATGGCAGTGGGGCGGCGGACAGGACTATTTTAAAGGAGGAAGTATATGAGAAGGAAACAAAACTGGAACCGGATCATGAGCATGCTTATGGCGGGTCTGATGCTGGCACAGACACCGGCTATGGCACTGGCAGCGGAGATGCCGCAGGAAATCGTAGATGAGGCAGAGCTGATTTTAGAGGAAGAAGCGGGCGCAGAAGAAACGGCGTCGGTGGAAGCAGCCGCCACCGAAACGCTGTCTGTTGAAGGAATTGAAGAGGTCGCTTCCGAGACAGATTACCCGGAGTCGGAGGAGACTGAGATAGCAGATAGCACCTGGAATCTGGCAGCGGACGAAACGCAGACTCCGGAGCAGGCTGCGCAGGAGTATCTGAGGAAAAATTTTATTGATGGAGAGAATAAGATTATTACAAACGGCGGAGCCGGCATAGTAAAAAGCGAGGATGGACTTTCTTACGAGGTAGGACGGAAGATTCCGGGAAGCGGAAGCAAGATTACGACGATCGCGTTCCGGTTTAGAAATGATGTATATCAGACCGCCTGGTATATTTCGGAGAATCCGTATGTTGCGAAGAAAGGTCCCACGGTCAGAAGCCGCAGCATTACAAGACCATCCGCAGAAGAGGGAGATTACTCCTTTACGGCGACCCTGAAGCTGTTTGACAAAGCGACGAATAAGGAAGAGATCAATGCCGGTACAGCGACGGCGCTGGCAGAGCAGGAGTTTACGATCCGAATCGTGGCAGAAGAGCCGGACTATTATATGAGCATCGTGGTACAGAGCGAAGATGGTACGCCGATTACAGATGCTACTGTGACGCTGGAAAAGGGCCGGAGCGCGGTAAAGGCAGAGTCCGACGGCTCGTATAAGATGGAAAGCGGCGAGAGCTATACGCTGAAGGTAAAAAAGGACGGATACAACGATTATACCGAATCTGCGTTCACTTTTACCGGAAATCCGGAAAAGACCAGAACCGAAAAGCAGATCACGCTTACGCCGATCGTCCTGCGCACCATCCGGTTTGAAGTAAAGGATAAGGCAACAAAGGCACCGATCGCAAATCCGACAATCCAGGTAAAGCAGGGGTATTATACCACTGTTAAACCGGAAGAAGATGGAAGCTATCGGCTAAACGACGGTACAGCCTATAATTATACCGTGGAGGGTACGAACTATAAGACCGTAAACGGCAGCCTTACCCCAAGTAAGGATGAAGTGATTACGGTTGAGCTGGAGAAGGATATCCGTACGTATTTCGTTCGCTTTCAGGCGATGGACGGCGAGCAGGCGGTCGCAAACGCGACCTGCAAGGTCGAACGAGAAGAAGAGGATGACTGGACCGGAGATACAGAATGGGTAGAGGTGAAGGCAAATGCAGACGGCGCTTACGAGCTGTCGAAGTTTGAAACCTATCGGTATACAATAAAGGCCGAAGGGTATGAGGATGTCGTTACGAATTATACGCCGTCCGGAAGCGAGGAGACGATTGCGGTTCCGGTAGCGATGAGCAAGGCTGCAGGAGCCATTGATCCGAAGGATCAGGCAACCGTGGATGAGGCAGTTAAACAGTTTGATAATGAGCTTGGTGCACTGTTTGCGCAGTATGGCAATGCCACAATTGCGGATCTGATGAAGAAAAAATTCGAGGATCCGTCCGGAGGATATACGAAGCTTGATAAGATCGATCAGGTAAAGGTCACGGTGAAGGCAACCGATAAGCCGGAGACCATCGGTACCGACGGTGTGATTCATTACGTTGCTTCTGATACAATTCCCCAGTACGGAATAAATTCGGTGAATGTGTCGGTGGAACTGCAGTTCGAATTAAACGGCGCAAAGGCAGTGACGAAAAGCCGGTCTGTCATGGTCGGCTGGGATCAGAAGCATTTCGAGACAAAGATGCAGGAAGAGGCAAAAGCGCTTGACTGGGATAAGATCAAAGGCAGCAATGTCTCTGCAGATGAGGTTACGGAAAATCTGAATCTGGTGCGGTGTATGGGAAGCAGCGCGCAGCAGGTATGGTCGGAGATTGAGTGGACCAGCTCAGATGAATCGATCATCCGGTTTGAGAAGCCGTCCATTGATTCGATGATTTATCCGATGACAGGTGTGGTGACACGACCGGCAAAGGATACGAAGGTAACGCTGACAGCGACCTTTAAAGCGAACGGGATCATATTGAACAGCCGGCTGGAAAAGGTCGAAGATTTTGAAACCGTCACGAAGACCTTTGAGGTACTGGTGAAGGGAGAGCCAAAGACGGTTCTGACAGAGAAGGAGCTGCTGGCGCTTCTGGATACATATTATACGGCAGACCGCATTACAGACAGTGTTACGAAGGAAGTGGCAGATCTTGCGAACTGCAAGGGCGATCTTCAGCTTCCGAGATATACCAGGATTAAAGATGAGAAGGATGAATTTGTATTTAATAACAAGGAAATCACCGTCACCACAGATAATCCGGCGATTACGATTTCCGGATACCGCGCAGCGGTCGATCGCTTCAGCAAGGAGCTTACCGGTGATCTGATCGTGACGTTCACCCGTGACGGCGTGACAGCGGTAAAGAGGATTCCGGTGACCGTAGCAGAGCTGACGGAAGCGGAGCTGGAGAAGGATCTGGATGCAGAGCTTGCGATGATGGAGCAGGCGAAGCTGCACTATTTTGACGGAATCAATGACGGACAGTATGCCGATAAGGATTCCGTTACCGGTAATCTGCATGCATTTTCAGAAATGGTGCTGGATGAGAACAAAAAGCCGGTATGGATTTATGCAGTAAACCAGAAGAAGGGGAACGGTATCATTGCGGATGACTATCAGAAGGATCCGTGGATTATGGAAGGCCTTGGCTATAATAAGTTCAAGTCATCCAATCCGAATGTGATCGCTCATGAGAATCTGCTTGTGACACGCCAGAAGACCGATACGCAGGTGACGATCACGTCCTGGTTAAGCAGTGAGCGTTATGGAAGATTTGCAGAGAAATATCCGGAGAATGAAAAGCTTCAGAAGCTGTATCATCAGGAAATTTCGGTTACCGTTACGGTGCTCGGAACACAGGTGCCGCAGGAAGCTCTGCAGGAAGTGACCGATGAGGCGCAGAAGCTGGCAGACGGCATGACAGAGGGCAGCGCACCGGGTGCTTATCCGGAGGGAACCAGGGCGGCACTGCAGGAAGCAATTACAAAGGCACAGGATGTGCTGAAAAATCCGGATGCGACCGAGCAGGAGGTACGCACTGCAATCCGGGAGCTGAAGGATGCACTGGAGCATGCAAAGGCGGCACAGAATGCGAAGACGGCAAACGTGACGGTTCGCATGAACGAGGAAAATGGCACACCGTCCGCGGCATACCGGATTACCGTAAAAGCGGATGATGCAACAGCCTATGGCTATAAAAAGCCGGAAGCACTGAAGAACGAGGTAACGGCAGCAGATGCGCTGTATGCGGCGCATGCAAAACGGTACGGTGACGCATTTGCAAAGGATCCGTCACATTATCTGGTGATTAACAGCAAGGGCATGATCAGTACCTTGTACGGAAAGAAGACCTCGAATCTCGGATATGCGGTCAATAATAAGTGGGTGGCAACCGGGGCAAATGAGACCGTGCTTGCAGATGGCGATACTTTCAGTATCTTCCTTTACAATGATCCATCCTACACAGACCGTTATTTCTATTTTTCCGAGCTTCCGTCCAAAGCACAGTCCGGTGCTGATTTCACAGTAAAGGTACGCAGTTATGGCTATGATGAAAGCTGGAACACTGTGGATCAGGCAGAAAATGGAAGTACGGTTGTGCTCAAAAATACGACAACCGGAGAGCGGACAGAGGCAGTGACGGATGAGACGGGTACCGCTGTGCTGCGGGCGCCGTCAGCAGGCACGTATCAGCTGTACGTTGATAAGACGCCGTATGCGTACTTTATCGCACCGATGGAGGAGCTGCAGATCGAACAGGGCGCAGAGCCGGTTCCGACTCCAACTCCGGAGCATACCCATGCATGGTCCGGCGTAATTACGACACCGGCAACCTGCACAACAAATGGTGTAAAGACATATACCTGCAGTGGCTGCAAGGAGACAAAGACCGAGGTGATTCCGGCGATGGGACACAGCTTTGGTGCATGGACAATCAGTTCACCGGCAACGGTATTTGCACCGGAGCAGCAGGAGCGCAGCTGTGCAGTATGCGGTACGAAGGAGACCCGCACAGGGGAAGGCCTCCTGACACCGACAATTCAGGTAAATGCGCAGAAGCTTCTGTTGAAGGTAAAGCAGAAGACGACGGCCTTTAAGGTAACCGGACTCGCAGCCGGAGATTCCGTTGTATCGTATACATCAAGCAATACGAAGGTATTTACCGTATCGAAGAACGGTGCGCTGACGGCAGGCAAGAAGCCGGGCAAGGCAACGCTTACGATCACGCTTGCGAGCGGACTTGAAAAGAAAATCCCGGTTACGGTGCAGAAAGGCACGGTAACGACGACAAAGATCACCGGACTGAAGAAGAAGGTGACGTTAGAAAAAGGCAAGAAGCTGACATTAAAGCCGGCGCTGACCCCGATTACTTCCCAGCAGAAGTTTACGTACACCTCTTCAAACAAGAAGGTGGCGACCGTCAGCAAGAAGGGCGTGATCACAGCGAAGAAGTCCGGAACCGCGAAGATTACGGTGAAGTCGGGTAAGAAGAAATTTGTCGTGACCGTAACGGTACCGAAGACAAAAACGGAAAAGATCACTGGCGTACCGGAGACGATCAGCCTGAAGAAGGGGAAAACCTATACCTTAAAGGCAAAACGTTCCCCGAAGGGAAGCGAGGAGAAGCTGACCTACAGCTCTTCGAACAAAAAGATCGCAACTGTAAGCAAGAACGGCAAGATCAAGGGCGTAAAGAAGGGAACTGCAACGATCACGGTGAAATCCGGAAAGGTGACCGTGAAGTGTAAGGTGACAGTAAAATAAATATTGTTCCGTAAGGAAATATATAGGCCAACTGGAATTGGCGAGGACGGTGCTTCGATTCTGTGTAAAATGCAGAAGCGGGCACCGCCTTTTGTGACGTTTCACCATAAAAGTAAAATGGCGGCGAAGAGGCAGCAACAAGGGTATATCAAAATACAAGGAGGATATTTATGGAAACAAAGCGGAAAAAACGTCTCCTGAACGCAGTCATGGTCATCCTGATCCTGGTCATCGCGGCATGCGGAGTGCTTGCAGCAGGCAGTATCCGTGGCTGGTTCGATACTGGGACGGAAAGCTGGATCACAAGTGGACACATCAGCGGCGTAGCCAGCATCGAGCGGAACGGGATTGGCTACAGCCTGCAGGATGGACAGGGGATCAAAGAAGGAGATGTCATCGAGACAAAGCAGGGATCGACAGCATCTCTGCAGCTCGGCAAGTCCAATACAATCGTACTAAATGAAAATACGGAATTGACGGTTACATCAGCCGCGTCGGATGCCGTAGAGCTCTCAGTCGACAAGGGCGAGCTGTTTGCGGACATTCCAAAGGCTGGTAAATCATTTGTACTGAAGCTGGATGAGCATGAGGCAAAGATTGGCGACAGCGTATTTTCCGCGAGCGTCCAGACAGGCAGCGTGACGCTTGATGTCTATATGGGCGAGGATGATGCAACGGCTTCGGACGGTACAGCAGAGACCGTCGCATCCGGTGAGCGGCTGCAGATAAGCAAAAGTGAGGATGGCAACGTAGCTGCCTCCGTACAGAAGCTCAGTGCTGACGCGATGAATGAATTTGCGATCGTACAGGCACAAAAATGTGACAGCAAAAATGAACTGTGTTTTTCCGTAGCGGAACTGCAGAAGGTGCTCGATGACCGCGCGGCAGAGAAGCAGGCGGCGCTGGAGGCGAGCCTGAATGCGGAGAAAATTACGTTAGATGCGGCCAAGAAGGCCGAGGAATCTGAGCAGGAATCAGAGTCGGAGACTGGTGCGGCTGTAGAGCATTCGACACAGTCAGGAGACGGACAGGCAGATGCTTCCGGCAGCGATACGGCTGAAAATGGAAATTCGGTGGAGGAATACACCCCACAGAAGGACAATTCCGCATCGCAGGGCGGAGAGGACGCAGGCTCCGATATACTGGAGTGTACGATCGAGATCCGCTGCGACACAATCCTTGATAACATGGAGAACCTGACCGCAGGTAAGGAGTCATATGTACCGGCCAACGGCTGCATCCTGAGCACGAGTACCGTAGAATTTGAAAAGGGAGAGACGGTCTATGACGTCTTATCCCGCGTCTGCTCTTACGCGGGCATCCAGATGGAAGCATCGTGGACTCCGCTTTACAACAGCTACTATGTCGAGGGCATCAACAACTTATATGAATTTGACTGTGGCAACCAGTCCGGCTGGGTGTACAAGGTAAACGGTTGGTTCCCGAACTATGGCTGTTCCGCTTACTATCTGGAGGATGGTGATACGATCGTCTGGACATATACGTGCAACGGTCTCGGTGCAGACGTCGGTGGCGGTATGGGCTGATGGAGGGCAGGTGAAAGAAATGAAGCAATATAAAGGACTATATCGGCTCTTAAATGTGACGATGGCATGCTCGCTGGCGGTTAGCCTGCCACTATATCCGGTGCAGGCAGAAGAAGAAGCGACACAGGTACAGAAAGAGGCGGCAGCACAGAGCGTACCAAAGGAGACACAGGCTCCGGTGCAGACAGAAGCAAAGGCGACAGAGACAGAAGCGGCTGTGAGGGCGGAAGAAGAAAAACAGACGTCCGGCATGGAAGCTGGCAGCGCATCGGCCGGGGAAGGCGCGCAGGATTCCTCTGTGGCTGATTTCGGAAAGGATAGAGCGACTGCAGGTACGGAACATGCGACCGAAGAAACGACGTCAGGTGAGCCTGCGGATCATGTCGGAACAGGTACAGAAAAAAGCTCCGAAGCGGCCTCTGAGACCGGGGCAGAGTCTTCCGGTCAGGATGTGACGGATAAGAAGGATACAGAAGCCGGGACTACCGAAACGGAGTCTGATTCAGAAAAAGGCACAGAAGCGGATGACAAAAAGAAGGATGAAGATAAAAAGAAGGATCAGGCTGGCGAGACAGACCCGGCGCTGACGCAAACACTTTCCTTTACCGTGGGCACAAAGGATGGCACAGCGCTTCCGGTTTCTGCGATCCGGACACCGGCGCAGATCACCTGTCAGGGTGCGACGCATCCGGTGGACTATGCGGACGGTATTTTTCAGGTGACAGTACCAAAGGGGACGGATGGCCTTCAGCTTTCCGTGCAGAAGACGGGAAATGACTGCGGGACGGGTCTGACGGATCTTTTATTCTTTGCACGTTGGGGTGGGTATTTTACAGAATCCAAAAACAAGTGGCAGCTCTGCCCGTACCTTTTGGATGGTGATACGGCACTCTACAGTGCGGCGCAGTTATCCGGCGTGGTCGTATATCCGCTGCAGCTGCAGGATGGTACCTGCACGCTCCCACTTGAAAAATTTATCTTCAAAGGATCCGAGATGAGCGTTGAGCAGCGCACGGTCTACGGTATCACCGATGAGGACGGGACGTATGCGGAGATCGCACTTGGTGTACTCGGCGCGGACGGGACGATGGTGGTACGCGCAGTGTTGCTTGTGAAGTTTGCTGAGGATAGCGACCGATCAGAAACGGATTCAAGCGAAGAAAAACCAGAATCATCTGAAAACAATTCCGATGAGAAAAAAACAGCAAAAGATCATGTAGAAGAATCTACGAACGAAAGCGAATCAGAATCTGAGACAGAAAGCGGGGCTGCATCCGCAATAGAGACGGAAACGGAGCTTTCTACAGAAGCTTCTTCGGAAGTCATCTCCGGTATCGCCCTCTATGCAGCTCCTGCACAGATTTCGGATGTCTACACCTCGACCGGGCAGGAGCTCGCCGGATCGGCGAAGCAGTCGATCCCGTCGATCGGCTCGATCAATGGGGAGTGGCAGATTTTAGGTCTTGCACGGAGCGGGCAGGAGGTCGACGCTTCAGTATACAGCCAGTATAAGGCAAATGTCATTCAGGAGGTAAAAGAGAGAAAGGGCATCCTCCATGAGAAAAAGTATACGGAATACTCCCGCGTCATCTTGGCTCTGACGGCACTTGGCGAGGATGTCACGAACATCGGCGGGTATAACCTGCTGGAACCATTATCGGACTTCGACCAGACAGTATGGCAGGGCGTGAACGGCGCGATGTTTGCTTTGATCGCATTTGATTCCCATAACTATGAGATCCCGACGGCGCCGGCCGGGAAGACACAGACGACGCGGCAGAACCTGATCCAGTACATTCTGGATCACCGCACACAGGATGGCGGCTGGGCGATGTCCGGCTCGGTGGCAGACCCGGATCTGACCGGCATGGGGATTCAGGCACTGGCTCCGTATTATGACAGCAATGCACAGGTAAAGACAGCGGTCGATACGGCGCTGCAGCGCCTTTCCGACCTTCAGCTCTCCGACGGCACGTATGCATCTGCCGGAGAGAGTACGGCGGAGAGCTGTTCGCAGGTCATCGTGGCACTCTCCTCCCTTGGGATCGATCCGAATACGGACAGCCGGTTTATCAAAAACGGCAAATCCGCTATGGATGGCCTGCTTTCATTTTCTGTCGCAGGCGGTGGATTCAGGCATTTATCCTCCGGTACGATAAATCAGATGGCAACGGAACAGGGCTACTATGCACTGACGGCTTATGAGCGGTACAAAAACGGGCAGAACCGGCTCTATGATATGACGGATGTGGCGGGAAAATCGGACTATGACAAGACAGCAGAGGTGCAAAGGCTGATCAAGGCACTTCCGGCGGTATCGAAGCTGGCATATGAAAATGTTTCCTCCGTGCGCACAGCAGTGGCCCTTTACAATTCATTAAATGAGACACAGAAAGCCCTGGTTACATCAGAGGAAAAGGCGGCCTTGCAGCAGGCATCGGCAAAAGCTGATGAGCTTGAGGTGTCGCATGTAAAGGAGCTCATTTCTGCGATCGGGCAGGTGACGTTGGATAAAGATAAACAGATCACCGAGGCGAACACGGCCTACAATTCCTTAAGTGAGGAATTGAAAGCGAAGGTTGGCAATTACAGTGTGCTGGAAAAGGCGCTAAAGGAGCTGCAGAAGCTGAAAGCAGGCGCATCCGG
>ERZ809224.1504-NODE-1504-length-16762-cov-4.982103_pt1 | contig 16762 bp, 21 predicted proteins | sample MGYA00520513_ERZ809224 | MGnify/ENA primary metagenome ERZ809224 (study PRJEB31576, sample SAMEA3212658) | Homo sapiens | biome: human-gut; feature: human gut; material: fecal | place: Sweden | collected 2012 ...
TATAGTATATGTTGTGATTATTTCCCTTACGGTAATTGCTGGGGCACAAGCAATTTATAAATATGGAAATAAACGTAAAAAATAATGATTAAAATCAAAGTTGGAATTTATTATGGGATTATCGTCTTGGATATTCTTATTGTTATTAGAAGCGGTCAAGTTGAGCAGAGGTGTTAACTATGGGAAAAGTAATAGTGCTCGCCTGTTCAGATACAGAAGATCATATTCTGAGCAGGATTATGGCTGTCCTAGAAGATGAACAGGTCATTGAATACGTTCCGATATCGTCTGTTTCTGTTCTTTCTTTTCCCGGATTGGAAATCAATTCAAAAGAGCAGACAGTATACTGTAATGGAGAGCCAGTGTCTATGAGCCACCATGAGTTTTTCACTTTGCATTATCTGGCACAGCATCCTAATTGGGTATTCAGTAAAGAACAGATTTATGAAGCGGTGTGGAAAGAGTCTGGTGATGGTGGGGCGGCGGTTGTGAACATAATAAGCCAGATACGGAGGAAGATTGGGAACAGATACATCAAGACTATTATTGGCAGTGGGTATAAATTCGAAGTATGAGTATGAGAAAGCCCCACAGTTGGCATCTACGGATATGGATGTGTGGCTACTGGTTTTTAATAAAATGACCAACTATATGAATTGGATTTAGAAGTGCGGTATGCGAAATAAGTGGGAAAAAGCATGGATATAAAAGCAGATAGTTTTTGTGTTAATTACATACGTGTGAATAGCAGTTCACAGAAAATTCACAGAAATTATTAGCACTCACTCTTGACGAGTGCTAATAAAAGTGCTATAACACAGATAGAACAAAGGAGAAGGAAAGAAAGGAACCAGAAAATGGTTCCGGTTTCTTCCCAATCATCCCCAGTTCCAATTAACAAGATGTTTTTAATTAGGAAAAGGAGCGATGACTTATGATGACACCTAGTATTTTTGGAGAGAATTTATTTGACGATTTCTTTGATGACTTTTTTGATTTCCCGTCCTTTGACGATAAGGCGATGCGTAAAGCGGAGCGGAAACTGTATGGACGCCATGCGGCGAATATGATGAAGACTGATGTGCAGGAACATGACAACCACTATGAGGTGGACATTGATCTGCCAGGCTTTAAGAAAGACGAACTTTCCCTGGAACTGAAAGATGGCTATCTGGTAATCAGCGCAGCGAAGGGGCTTGATAAGGACGAGAAGGAAAAGAAAACAGGCAGATTTGTCCGCCGGGAGCGTTATGCAGGCAGCATGAGCCGGTCTTTCTATGTCGGCGAGGATGTAAAGCAGGAAGATATTCATGCGAAATATGAGAGCGGAGTATTGAAACTGAGCATTCCAAAGGCAGAAACAAGGAAGCCGGAGGTTGAAGAAAAGAAATATATTGCCATCGAGGGATAACGGCACCTCTTAATATAAATTAAAACCAGGCAGCCCGGAGTTCGGCACGGTGTGAAACCGTCCGGCTCCGGGCTTTTTTTGTTTGTGGTAGGAAAAAAGCCTGACCTGTGGTAGAATAATGGCAAACAGAGGAGGCAACAGAGAATGGATAACGATTTAGAACGATTTTTAATCGCACAGCAGACTTATTATCAAGCTGCCTTGCAGGAGATAAAATCCGGGAAGAAGCGCAGCCATTGGATGTGGTTTATTTTTCCGCAGATAGCGGGGCTTGGCTACAGTGAGACTGCCCGGTATTATGCTATTAAGAATATGGAAGAAGCGAAAGCTTATATGGAAGATTACACGCTTGGAACGAATCTGATCGAAATTTCGCAGGCACTTCTGGAGATAAAATCCAATGATGCAGACGAAGTGATGGGCTGGCCGGATAACCTAAAGCTGAAATCTTCCATGACTTTATTTGCTCTGGCAAAACCGGAATGTGAAGTGTTTCAGAAGGTGCTGGACAAGTTCTTCCACGGGGAACGGGATCAGAAAACTGTGGAGATTTTGAGAGGATAATTTTTGAAACTAATAAATGTGCATGGTTTTATAGCACAGATTTAAGATACAGATCGAGGAGGAACTGAAATGGGACTTGGTTATGATGGATTTGATATGGGTTTCGGTGCATTTGAAATTATGTTTATTATCGTATTTGTGATCGTCATTGGAGCCTTTATTGTAACGGCTGTGAAAGGAATCAGTACGTGGAATAAAAATAATCAGTCTCCGCGTTTGTCTGTATCGGCAGTGATTGTATCCAAGCGGACAGAGGTTACGCACCACAGCCATGCAAATGCTGGTGATGTGACTGGAGCGCATGGATATAGTACATCTTCTTCTACGTGGTACTATGTGACATTTCAGGTTGAAAGTGGAGATCGGATGGAGTTTTCTGTTAACGGCTCAGAGTATGGTATGTTAGCAGAAGGAGATTGTGGAAAATTGTCTTTTCAGGGGACAAGATATTTATCTTTTGAACGTAATGAAGGATAGATGAGGAAGCCTTTGAAAAGAGCAGAAGGTACATAACCATTAGGGACTGGATTGAAGATAAGGTTTGCAGAATAATAGGAGCAAAAAGAATGGAAGCGATTGATGCAAAACAGGTTTTAGAAAAAGTTATGGCAGAAAGCCTTGGTTTGCTGGAATATGAATATATCATGAAAACGATTTGCCAGACAGATGTCTCAAAGAATATGGACTTTCAAAGAAGATTTAATCATTTTTATAAAGTTAGACGGAATCAGGATTGGCGTAAGAAGTATTATGAAATATTTGAGAGAAGTAAGGCGGAAAAAGATGAGGTGACCTTTGAAAATATACTTTGCAATATTTATGTGTTTACGGATAAGACAGAGGCATCCTTTGCCAGCAAGATGCTGGCAACGCTGAATCCGGATAAACCAATCTGGGATAGCAGGGTTTTGAGTTTTCTCGGTTTAAAGCCTACAGGTAAGAGTGATAGTGACAGGCAGGATTCAATCATTGAAGTTTATGGAAAAATAGAAAATTGGTACAAAAAATATCTGAATACCACAGAGGCAAAGGAAAATATCAGGATATTTAATGAAATGCTGCCGTGCTATTCATGGATCAGCGATGTGAAAAAGATTGACTACATAATTTGGGGATTGGCTACATGAGATTAACTTGGAAAAACATATAAAAATTCAGTCAATTCAATAATTTAACGATAGGGTGCATTTTCAACATCAAGGGTGCAAATTTAACGATTCCTATTCAAAAAACGATAGTATCGTTAAATTTTTGCCTTCCTGCTCACGAAAAAGATACAATCCCTACTCGAAAAACGATAACAGCACTTACGAGGGTGCATCTAGCATTACAGAAAACGCCCTAACCATGGGCGTTTTCGTATACTCAAAAAACGATAGCTCCGATTTTGAAATTGTATCAATTTGATTACGCAATATGGTGGTACGTTGCCCCGACTATTGTGAACACGTTTCTGGAGCAGTACGATCTGACTGGAAAGACGATTATTCCGCTGGCAACTTCGGGCAGCAGCGGTATGGGGAACACAAACAAAGAACTGGCTGTTTCCTGTCCGGGAGCAGAATTAAAGGAAGGAAAGCGATTCCCTGCGGATGCGAGTGCGGAAGAACTGAAGGCGTGGGCAGTAGGATTCGGGATTTAAAGAAAAGACCGATAAACTTATCAAGATAGACCCAAGTTCTGTGGCAGGGAGGCATTGACACTGCTAAAGGAGAGCGCAGAGCGGACGGAGAACGTGACGTTTTGATGAAAGATGGGTTGCTTCGGATGTCGGCGTTTATGGGATATTTTTATGAAGCGTATTAAAAAAAGCTGCTGGCACATGAGAAATGTTTCATGTATCAGCAGTTTTTTTCTATCGCAGCAGCGGCATACTGCCTGTGAGCTTGTACGCGGGAAATCACTGGAGGAAATCAATGGTAAGCGATCAAAAGAAGCAAATCATTTTTCGAGTTACCAAAGTATCTGAAAGAAGTTGCCGGCGGCAGCTTCTGTAGGCGGCGGTGAATATCAGTCTATAACAAGGAGAAAATGTCATGGAAATACTAAAATGCGAAGGAATCAGAAAAGTATATGGTTCGGGCCAAACCCGGGTTACGGCTTTAGACGGAATTGACCTGTCTGTGGACAAAGGCGAATTTGTTGTCATTGTGGGTGCATCCGGTTCAGGAAAATCTACGCTTTTACATATTCTTGGCAGCGTGGATCGGCCGACAGAAGGAAAAGTTGTGGTGGAAGGAACGGATATTTCTACCTTGAACCGGACACAGTCGGCTATTTTCCGGCGAAGAAAGGTGGGGCTGATCTATCAGTTTTATAATCTGATTCCTACACTTACCATTCGGAAAAATATTCTCATGCCGCTTTCTCTGGACAAAAGGAAACCGAACCAGGAGTATTTTGAACAGATCGTAAATACATTTGGCATTGCTGATAAACTGGACTTTCTTCCAGGCCAGCTATCCGGCGGACAGCAGCAGCGTGCCGCCATAGCAAGGGCTTTGATTTATCGTCCGGCCCTTTTACTCGCTGATGAGCCAACCGGCAACCTGGATCAGAAAAACTCAAAAGAAATCATTGATATGCTGAAATTATCTAACCGCAATTTGAACCAGACAATTCTGCTGATTACCCATGATGAAAAAATTGCACTGGAAGCAGACCGTATTGTAACGATAGAGGACGGGTGTATCATTAGCGATCATTTCCGCAGTTCCGCCGAATGGTATCATGGTATCCTTCATGGGAAACGGAGGTAAGCAAAATGTGGAAAGATTACTCAGCAAGCTTTATTAAAAACAACCGCGCTTCCAGTGTATCTATTATGGTTGCCGCATTTATTTCGGCGTTGTTTTTGTCTTTACTTTGCAGCCTGTTTTTCAATTTCTGGAACTATGACGTGGAACAGATTGTTTTAGAAGAAGGTGACTGGCAGGGACGTATCACAGGTGAGATTGATGAAGATGATTTGACTATGATACAAAATTTTGCAAACGTAAAAAAAGCGGTGGTCAATGAGACACTATCGGAAAAACCAGATATTGTGGTCGATGTGTATTTTCAAAATGCCAGAACCATTTATCAGGATATGCCGCTCATCACAGGGAAGCTTGGACTGGATGCAGACGCAGCATCCTATCATGAGCTGCTTCTGTCCAGATATTTGATCCACGATCCGCAGGATGCAGAACCGCCGCTTCTGATGGCCTTTTATCTGGTTATACTGATTATCATGTCTCTGGCTCTGATCTTGATTATCCACAATTCTTTTGCGGTGTCCATGAATGCGAGAATTTACCAGTTTGGGATTTTTTCCAGCATTGGAGCCGCACCGGGACAGATCCGCGCCTGTCTGATGCAGGAGGCAGCAGCTCTTTGCGCAGTGCCGATACTGGTTGGAAGTATGATCGGAATTGGTCTTAGTTCTGGAACGATACAGGGAATCAATTTATTAGCGGCAGATGTGACCGGACGGCATGAAGCTGTTTTCCAGTATCATCCTCTGATATTTGCGACCGCCATTCTTGTATCCGTTCTGACTGTGCTTATTTCTGCATGGCTGCCGGCGAGGAAGTTAAGCAGACTGACACCGCTTGAGGCGATACAGAATACAGGTGAACTGCGGTTGAAAAAGAAAAAGCATTCCCCCATCCTGTCATTGCTGTTTGGAATGGAAGGTGAACTGGCCGGAAATGCACTGAAAGCACAGAAGAAAGCGCTGCGTACATCCACACTGTCTTTAACCCTCTCATTCCTGGGTTTTACCGTTATGCTGTGCTTTTTTACCCTTTCCGGTATCAGCACAAGCCACACCTATTTTGAAAGATATCAGGACGCATGGGACGTGATGGTAACAGTAAAAGACACGGGAATAGAGAACATAGATCAAACGGAAGAAATCAGAGGATTACAGGGAGTAAAGAGCAGTATTGTGTATCAGAAAGCTGAGGCAGTATGTTCCATTCCGGAAACGGATATCAGTGATGAAGTGAACGCATTAGGCGGCCTGGAAGCAATGGCGGGAAGCTCCGTAACTGCGGGAGGGGGGTCTTATTTGGTGAAGGCCCCTATTGTGATTATGGATGATGCAGGATTTCAGGAATACTGCGAGCAGATTGGAATAGTGCCGGAAGTGAATGGAACGATTGTGCTGAATTGTATTTGGGACAGCATAAACAGCAATTTCCGTTATAAAGAATATGTTCCTTTTATCAAAGAGAAACAGAAAACAATCACTTTACAGAATGCCGGAAAAGCAGAAAATTCAGTGGAAATCCCGGTACTTGGATTTACACGGGAAACTCCGGTTTTAAGGGAAGAGTATGCGAACTATGCCCTGGTGCAGTTTATTCCCTTATCTGTGTGGAAAGAAATCGCCGGACAGGTTGGAAATGCAGAGTCAGATGCCTGTATCCGGGTGCTTGCCGAGGACGGAATGACACTTACGCAATTAAATGTATTAGAGACGGATATCGTGCAGGTTATCAGCCGCAAATATACGGTAGAAAGCGAAAACCGTCTTCAGGAAAAAGTATCAGATGAAAATATGCAGAAAGGCGCCATGTTCATTTTGGGGGCGTTCTGTATTTTGCTTGCTGTCATTGGAATTGCAAATGTATTCTCTAATACATTAGGGTTCCTGCATCAGAGAAAGCGAGAATTTGCGCAATTACTTTCTGTTGGCATGACACCGGAAAATATGCGGAAAATGTTCTGTATTGAAGCACTGGTCATTGCCGGCCGTCCGCTGCTGGTTACATTGCCCCTCACAGTACTGTCTGTTGGTTTTATGATAACAGCAAGCTATCTGAATCCGATGGAATTTTGGGTAAAGGCTCCGATCGTGCCGATTGCAGTATTTATTCTGGCTATCTTCGGTTTTGTTTTTCTGGCTTATTATATTGGCGGAAAAAGAATGCTGAACTGCAATCTGGCCGATGCTCTGCGAAATGACAGTGTAGGATAGTACCTCTGTTCCCGGGCCAAGAAGCTGGTTGACGAATGATAAAATGTGTTATACTATGATAAAGATGTACAAAAAGGACTTTTTCGTAAAACTCCAAAATTACTGTGCATTGTAAACCAAAATAAGGATAAATAAAATGAGAAAACTAGCATTAAGCGATGAAATTTTATTAAAAATCGAGAAACCGGCACGATATATCGGAAATGAAGTCAACTCCGTAATGAAGGACAGAAATATCCCTGTTCGTTTCTGTATGTGTTTTCCGGATGTCTACGAAATCGGTATGTCTCATCTGGGCATACAGCTTCTCTATGACATGTTTAACAAACGTGAAGATACCTGGTGTGAGCGAGTCTACTCTCCATGGACAGACTTGGATGCATTGATGCGGGAAGAAAATATTCCTCTTTTCGCTCTGGAATCCCAGGATCCGATTAAAATCTTTGATTTTCTTGGCATCACAATTCAGTATGAAATGTGCTACACAAACATCCTGCAGATACTGGATTTGTCCGGCATTCCACTGGCGGCGCAGGAGCGCACCTGGGAGGATCCGATTGTCATCGGCGGCGGTCCATGCACATACAATCCGGAACCGCTGGCGGAATTTTTTGATATGTTTTATATCGGTGAAGGTGAGGTTGTCTACGATGACCTTCTCGAGCTTTATAAAAAAGCCAGAAAAGAAGGGTGGACAAGAAAAGCTTTTTTACGTCAGGCTGCTTTGATTCCAGGCATTTATGTGCCTTCTCTCTACGAAGTCGAATACAGAAAAGACGGGACAATCGCTTCCTTTTATCCCATCGAAGAGGGCATTCCAAAGACCATAGACAAGCAGATTGTCATGGATGTTACACATACCACCTATCCAAAAGCTCCTGTTGTACCTTTCATCAAATGTACTCAGGACCGCGTCGTTCTGGAAATTCAGAGAGGCTGTATCCGCGGATGCCGGTTCTGTCAGGCGGGAATGATTTACCGTCCTACCAGAGAGCGTGATCTGGAAATGCTGAAGGAATATGCATCCGATATGCTGAAAAATACCGGCCACGAAGAGATTTCTTTAAGCTCCCTAAGCTCCAGCGACTACTCCGACCTGGCAGGTATCGTCAATTTCCTGATCGACGAATTTGGGAAAAAAGGCGTTAATATTTCCCTTCCTTCTCTGAGGATTGATGCTTTTTCTCTGGATGTTATGAGCAAGGTTCAGGATATCAAAAAGAGCAGTCTGACTTTCGCCCCGGAAGCCGGCTCCCAAAGACTTCGAAATGTCATAAATAAAGGCCTTACGGAGGAAGTCATTCTGGAAGGAGCGGCCGAAGCCTTCCGAGGCGGCTGGAATAAGGTCAAGCTGTATTTTATGCTGGGACTTCCCACTGAGACAGAACAGGATATGAAAGATATTGCTCATCTTGCAGACAAAATTGCCAGACGTTACTACGACGAAGTACCCAAGGACAAAAGGAACGGCAAATGCCAGATCACGGTCAGTACTTCCTTTTTTGTTCCCAAACCATTCACGCCATTCCAGTGGGTTGCCATGAACAACCGCGATCAGTTTCTTGGCAAAGCCAGGATTGTCAATCAGGAGGTCAAAGAGCAGCTCAACAGAAAAAGTATCAAATACAACTGGCATGAAGCCGACGTAACGGTTCTGGAAGGGATATTGGCGCGCGGCGACCGCAGAATTTCCCCTGCTATCCGCATCGCATACGAAAACGGTGCGCTCTACGATGCCTGGGGAGAAACCTTTGATTATGACCGCTGGATGAATGCTTTTAACCAGCTTGATATTGACCCCACGTTCTACACGGAACGTGAACGCTCAAAAGATGAGATTCTGCCCTGGGATTTTATCAACATCGGAGTAACAAAAAAATTCCTCTGGAAAGAATGGGAGAGAGCCCAAGCGGAACAGGTGACAAAAAACTGCCGTGCAGGCTGCTCCGGCTGCGGTGCAAAGACTTTTGGAGGAGGTGTCTGTTATGAAGGTCAGAATTAAATTCCGCAAACAGGGTACCATGAAATTTATCGGACATCTGGATGTTATGCGCTATTTCCAAAAGGCTATACGCCGGGCGGACATTGATATCGCATACACAGAAGGCTTCAGCCCCCACATGATTTTATCCTTTGCAGCACCGCTGGGGGTAGGACTTACCAGCAACGGAGAATACGCCGATATCACTGTCAGGACACCGATCACTTCAGCCGAGGCGGTAAAAAGGCTGAACGCCGTCATGGTGGAGGGTATGGAAATCGTAAGCTTCCGTCAGGTTCCGGATGAAAAAGCCAGCAACGCCATGTCACTGGTGGCTGAGGCGGATTATACCATCCGCTTCCGCAAGGGCCAGGAGCCGCCGCTGGGATGGGAGAAGAAACTCACGGAATTTTATGCAAAGGATTCTATTCCTGTATTGAAAAAAACAAAAAAGAGCGAAAAAGAGATGGATTTGAAACCTCTGATTTATGACTTGAAGACGAATAACGGCAGCATTTTTATGACACTGTCCACTGGAAGTACAGACAATATCAAGCCCGAGCTTGTGGTGGAAGCCTTCTGCCGTGAAATCGGCTATGAAATGCCAAAGTTTGCTCTTCTGATCAATCGCGAAGAGGTTTATGCAAAAGGCCATATCCCGCTGGAAGATCTCGGTGAAGACATTGTCTGATACACTGATTATCACAAAAAAAGACGAACATACGGTCCTGATGGGCATTTTATCGGAAGGTCGGGCTGTGGAGCTCCGCCTTTCACCTCTTCAGGACGGGAAACGCTCGCTTGTAGGCAACATTTATATCGGAAAAGTACGCAAAATCCAGAAAAATATCGATGCGGCTTTTATTGAAATTGCGGGAAGGCAGCAGTGCTATTATAGTATCAGCGCCAATCCCAACCCGATTTTTACAAAGAAGGGGAACTCTCCGAATATTGTCGAGGGAAATGAACTGCTGGTGCAGGTCAGGCGAGACGGCTTAAAAACAAAGCTCCCTGCCGTATCAGGAAATATTGAGCTGGCCGGACAGTACCTGATCCTCACCGGTAATGACAATCAGATTGGAATATCAGGAAAACTCTCTTCCGATACACGAAAACGCCTGAGGGAATGGATGACTCCCTTCATCTCAGACACACATGGCTTTATCGTCCGCACCAATGCCGGTGAAGCATCCAGAGAGGAGCTGGAAGAGGAAGCGCATAAGCTCACAGATCAATATGAGACTCTGCTGCACAATGCACAGTACCGCACCTGCTTTTCCATGCTGAAGGGACCTCTGCCAGTCTGGATTGAAATGCTGCGTGACACTTATATTGCACATCTGGACGCAATCATCACCGATGTACCCCAGATTCATGCTTCTCTTGCCGAATATCTGCAGCAGTCTCATCCGCAACTTCTTGATAAGCTCAGACTCTATCAGGATGAACTTCTGCCTCTTATTAAACTGTACCGCCTGGAGCGTGATCTTGCGGAGGCTCTGCGAGAGCAGGTCTGGTTAAAAAGCGGCGGTTATCTTGTGATACAGCCCACGGAAGCACTGGCTGTCATCGATGTGAATACCGGAAAATACAGTGAAAAAAAAGCCCGCAGAGAAACCCTCAGGAAAATCAATCTGGAAGCTGCGGCAGAATCCGCAAGACAGATACGTCTGCGCAATCTTTCCGGCATCATCCTCATTGATTTTATTAACATGGAAAATTCTGATGATCAGAAAGAACTTCTGGAATTTCTTGATCATCTGCTTCTTAGGGACCCCGTAAAAACACGCCTGATTGATATGACAAAGCTTGAACTTGTAGAAATCACTCGAAAAAAAGTGCGTAAAACACTGCGAGAGCAATACATGGAGATTGAGCAGCCCAACTGATCGCATAACCGGACAATATCCGCACAAGTGCGGCTGTCTGGCTCGTTGCTCGCGGGAATAAAAGAAAGGAATCATGCATATTATGACTGTATTTGCACATTTTAATTTTAATGTACTGGATTTGAAGAAATCACTGAAATTTTACAAAGAAGCTCTTGGCCTTACACCGGTCCGCGAAAAGGAAGCCGCTGACGGCTCATTCAAGCTGGTTTACCTTGGAGACGGCATTACAGATTTCCAGCTTGAGTTAACCTGGCTTCGCGACCGCACAGAACCCTATAATCTGGGTGAATGCGAATTTCATCTTGCCTTTGACACGGACGAATACGACAAACTTCACGCGCATCATGAAAAGATGGGATGTATCTGCTACGAAAATCCGGCAATGGGTATTTATTTCATCACAGACCCTGACGGCTATTGGATTGAAATTGTGCCGAAAAAATAGAATTTTCCGCAAAATCTCAAAAAAACGGATTGACGTAAATCCTCAATCATGCTATGATATGTAGGATGCCGCATAAAGAGGTTTAAATGTCATGCCATTTGGCAGGACTACCGTATTTAGCGAGTAATGATAATAGGAGGTGCCATATGTACGCAATTATTGCAACAGGTGGTAAACAGTACAAAGTAGCCGAGGGCGATATCATTAACGTAGAGAAGCTTGGAGTAGAAGCTGGCGAGACTGTTACGTTTGATCAGGTGCTTGCAGTAAGCAATGACGGAATTAAGGTTGGCGCTGATGTTGCAGCAGCAACAGTTACCGCTACCGTAGTGAAGAATGCAAAAGCAAAAAAAGTTATCGTTTACAAGTACAAGAGAAAAACCGGTTACCACAAGAAAAACGGTCACAGACAGCAGTACACTCAGGTTAAGATTGAAAAGATTAACGGTTAATCCATATGATTACAGTTACAATCCATAGAAACAGCGAGGGTTATACAGGTTTTTGTGTTGTCGGACATGCCGGATACGCTGAAGAAGGCTATGATATTATTTGTTCCGCCGTATCTGCGCTGGTTGTCAATGCTGTCAATTCCATCGAAGCTTTCACAGAGGACAGATTTTCTGCCCGCGAGGATCATGGAATTGTAGAGCTGATTTTAGAGGGAACCGTATCTGATAAGACTGCACTGTTGCTGGACTCTATGATTCTTGGTTTGAGAGATATTCAGACACAATACGGTAATGAATTTATACGATTGAAAATCGAGGAGGTGTAGACCTATGTTGAAAATGAACCTTCAGGTATTCGCTCATAAAAAAGGTGTTGGTTCTACAAAGAACGGACGCGATTCTGAGTCCAAGAGACTGGGCGCAAAGAGAGCTGACGGACAGTTTGTAAAAGCCGGCAACATCCTTTACAGACAGCGTGGAACAAAGATTCACCCGGGCGTAAATGTTGGACGCGGCGGCGACGATACCCTGTTTGCACTGGTAGACGGTGTTGTACGTTTTGAGAGAAAAGGCCGTGACAAAAAGCAGGTTTCAATTGTTCCTGTAGATGCAGAATAATTGATGGTAAATGTGGCTTCAAATCGCATATGGTTTGAAGCCATTTTTTGATAACTGCCAAAACAGCAGCACTATTGGAAAAGGAGTATTTATGTTTGCAGACAGAGCAAAAATCTTTATCCGCTCCGGCAAGGGCGGAGATGGCCATGTGAGCTTCCGCAGAGAGCTTTTTGTTCCCAACGGCGGTCCGGACGGCGGAGACGGCGGCAAGGGCGGAGATATCATTTTTGAAGTGGATGAAGGGCTGAACACTCTGAATGATTATAGACATAAAGCCAAATACTGCGCAGAAGCAGGTCAGGAAGGCGGAAAAAAGCGCTGTCATGGAAAAAATGGCAGTGATTTGATTTTAAAGGTTCCGGAAGGAACGATTGTCAAGGACGCAGAATCCGGTAAAATTATCGCGGATATGTCCGGTGATAACAAGCGCCAGATTATACTGCGCGGCGGACGCGGCGGCAAAGGAAATATGAACTATGCGACGGCTACCATGCAGGCGCCCAAATATGCGCAGCCAGGCCAGAGCGCCAAAGAGCTGTGGGTACAGCTTGAGCTTAAGGTTATCGCAGATGTAGGATTAGTGGGCTTTCCAAATGTCGGAAAATCCACACTGCTGTCCAGGGTCACCAATGCACGGCCGAAAATAGCAAATTACCATTTTACCACCTTAAACCCTAATCTGGGTGTCGTGGATCTTGAAGGCGGAAAAGGTTTTGTCATCGCAGATATCCCAGGACTGATTGAAGGGGCTTCTGAAGGTGTAGGACTTGGACATGAATTTCTGCGCCATATTGAGCGCACAAAAGTCATCATTCATATGGTAGACGCGGCATCCACGGAAGGCCGTGATCCGGTGGATGACATTTATAAAATTAATGAAGAACTGCGCGCATACAATCCTCAGATTGCCAAGCGTCCGCAGGTTATTGCGGCCAATAAAACGGATGTTATCTATGCCCGGGATGAGGATCCGGTTGCACGTATACGAGCGGAATTTGAGCCAAAAGGTGTCAGGGTTTTCTCTGTTTCTGCTGTGAGCGGCAAGGGACTTAAGGAGCTTTTATATTACGTGCGAAAGCTTCTGGACACACTGCCGCAGGAAGCCGTTGTCTTCGAGCAGGAATTTGATCCCAATGAATACAATCCTGACGACAATCTTCCATACACGGTTACCAAATCTGAGGAAGAGGAGAACACCTATGTGGTGGAAGGTCCAAAAATCGAGCGTATGCTTGGTTACACAAATCTGGAATCTGAAAAAGGCTTCCAATTTTTTCAGAACTTTCTCAAAACCACAGGCATTCTGGACGAGCTGGAGGCAGCCGGCATCCAGGAAGGCGATACTGTCCGCATGTACGGCCTGAAATTTGATTATTATAAATAAACAGAAAGAGGAACCATTATGACAAGTAAACAGCGGGCTTACTTAAAAAGCCTTGCCATGACCATGGATCCGATTTTCCAGATCGGTAAAGGCAGTCTGACGCCGGAAAATACGGGTGCCATCGCGGAAGCTTTGGAAGTACGTGAGCTGATTAAAATTAACGTACTGCAGAACTGTATGGATGATCCCAGGGAGATCGCGTATACGCTCGCAGAGCGCACCCATTCTCAGGTTGTACAGGTTATCGGCAAAAAAATTGTGTTATATAAAGAAGGCAAAGACGACAAGAAAAAAATTTTACTTCCGCGCTGATGGGGAGGTTTCATTTCTTGAAAGAAATAAAGTCAAAAAAAATAGGAATCATGGGTGGGACCTTCGATCCCATCCATATCGGACATCTGATTCTCGGTGAAAATGCCTGGCATCAATTTGACCTCGAAAAGGTTCTGTTTATGCCTTCGGCTAATCCCCCCCACAAGCGTGAAAGGACAGGACGTGCCAGTGTGCAGGAGCGGATCGATATGGTCAGCCTTGCCATTGAGAGAAATCCTCATTTTGAGTTATCTCTGGAGGAAGCTTTCATGGAAGATTACTGCTATACAAAAGAAACTCTTGAGCGGCTTAACCGGGCTCATCCGGATACGGAATACTATTTCATCATGGGAGCGGATTCTCTGTTCTCTTTTGAGACATGGAAGGATCCGCAGGACATATGCAAAAGCTGTGTATTGGCTGTCGCTGTGCGGGATCATGTCATGGAGCAGAAATTTCAGAATCAGATTGAATATCTGACAGAAAAATACCATGCAAAAATTGAAGTGCTCACGACCCCGAATATCGACATTTCTTCCCATGATATCAGGCGCTGGCTTAGAACGGGAGACATCTCTCTGCGCTATTATGTGCCGGATGCGGTGATTTCCTATATTAAAAAGAAAAATTTGTATAGTGAGTGTGAAGAGTGATGAGTAACTACGATCTGATAAAAATGCAGGATAAACTGCAGAAAAAATTGACACCCGAACGCTACCACCATACTCTAGGCGTTATGTACACCTGTGCCGCGCTTGCCATGCGATACGGATGTGACATGGAGAAGGCGCTGGTAGCAGGCTTGCTGCACGACTGTGCAAAATGCATGCCAAATGACAAAAAAATAAAGATTTGCAAAAAAAATCATATTCCGGTTTCAGAAGCAGAGCTTGACAATCCTTTTCTCCTTCACGCAAAGGTGGGCGCTTTTTTGGCATATGACAAATATGGCGTGAAAGATGAGGAAATCTTGAATGCCATACGCTATCATACTACCGGCACCACAAATATGACACTTTTAGAAAAGATTACATACATTGCCGATTATATCGAACCCTCAAGAACTAAGGCTCCGAATCTGGATACCATACGGAAACTGGCATTCGTAGATATCGACAAGGCATTGTATGTGGTATTCCGCGATACTCTGCAATATCTTCAGCACACCGGACATGAAATTGATCAGACTACACGCCAGGCCTATGAATTTTACAGAGATCTTTATAACAAAAGAAAAATATAAAAAATTATCCGGAATCTCTCAATAACTGAACACAGATTATAGTGATACGGCAATTGTATAGTTTACGTAATTTAATTATGTAAACTATAAGAAGCATTTTTAACACTTTCCATACAATTGACAAACTTCAATTGTATGCACAAATACATTTAAGAAAGGAGGGGCTACTATGGAATCAAAGGAAATGGCAAAACTTATCTGCAGCGCACTTGCAGATAAGAAAGGCGAAGACATTAAAATCATCAACATTTCTGAAGTCACTGTTCTTGCTGATTATTTTATCATTGCCAGCGGAACAAACCGCAGCCAAGTTCAGGCGATGGCTGATAATGTAGAAGAAATACTCGGAAAAGCCGGGTGTGAACCGAAACAGGTAGAAGGCTATCAGAATGCAAACTGGATTTTAATGGACTATCGCGACGTAATTGTCCATATTTTCGATCGTGAAAACAGATTGTTCTATGACTTGGAACGTATCTGGAGAGACGGTAAGAGCATGACAGTGGAAGAACTGTAAACACCAGGCTGCCTTTACAGGCGGCCTTTTTGAGAGGAGAGAGAAAAACAAATGAAAAACTTTTTCACATGGTACAAAAAGCACATCACATCTGCAATTTTTACCGGACTTGTGCTTGGCATTCTGACAGGGCTGTTTCTGGCAGACCGTTTTACCCCTGTTCTGACAATCACAAATCTGATAGGCAGCATTTATATGAATGCACTGAATATGATGATTTTCCCGCTGGTTTTCTGTTCCATCATTATGGGTATTGCCAGCATCGGAAATATTAAAACAACCGGTAAGATTACTGGCTCTGCACTGCTGTATTTTATTCTCACAACAGCGCTTGCCAGCTTTATGGGACTGATTATTCCGCGGCTGATTCATCTGGGTGAAGGAGTAACCTTTGAAATGGCTGTCTCAGACATTGAAGCTACCCAGTTTACCAGCATCCTGGATACTTTAAAATCTCTTATCCCTTCGAATCCGGTAGCGGCATTTGCCAACGGCAATATGCTGCAGGTACTGGTTTTTGCAGTAATCGTGGGATTTGCACTGATTTCTGTAGGTGAAAAGGGCGAACCGCTGTTGAAGGTCATTGATTCTTTAAATGAACTCTGTCTCAAAGTTATCAGTGTAGTCATGTATTTTACACCCATAGGTGTATTCTGTACCATCGTTCCGGTAGTGGAAGCCAACGGTACCTCTACTATCATTTCGCTGGCAACGCAGCTCATCATACTGTACGTTGCATTTTTCGGATATGCTTTTGTGGTATATGGTTTATCTGTAAAAGTCCTCGGAAAAATAAGTCCTCTGAAATTTTTCCGTGCAATTATGCCGGCCGCACTGAATGCCTTTGGAACATGCTCAAGTTCTGCAACCATCCCTATCAGTAAAAGATGTGTGGAAGAGGAGTTGGGTGTCTCCAACAAAATCACCAGTATAGCAATACCGCAAAAGCATATCCGAAAAATGCAACGTACAGTATG
>ERZ809224.1510-NODE-1510-length-16709-cov-12.585625_pt1 | contig 16709 bp, 17 predicted proteins | sample MGYA00520513_ERZ809224 | MGnify/ENA primary metagenome ERZ809224 (study PRJEB31576, sample SAMEA3212658) | Homo sapiens | biome: human-gut; feature: human gut; material: fecal | place: Sweden | collected 2012 ...
TTTTATTCGCAAACTCAAATCGGCGAGAACAAAGGGCGACTACGTCGCTTTGTTCTTCAATAAAATGGGTCTGCTCCATTTTATTGAAGAATTAAAATTCATTTTCAAATTTTGCTGCTTTTAATGGGTTTAACTTAAATTCTATTTTGAACAAATTAAATTTAGATAAATCTTTATTCTCTAAACATTCAATATAAAAATTAAGAGCTTCTTCTGTTTTGCAAGCAGAAATAATGGCTGGGTTTAAGTCATATTTAAACATAACATTAAGAGCATATTTTAAAGCATCAAAAACTGATTTTGCTTCTCTATCTCTTATTAAAGAATAAGCTTCCCTAAACCTTGCTAAACTAGGATGCTTTGTATAATAATCTAAAGGCAAAATAAATTCCTTATTTATTACATATTCTAAAGATTTATATTCTTTTGGATATTTTTCCATATAAGATTGAATCTCAGAAACTGTATATGGAAGAAATACTTTGTTATCTTTTTCTGATATTATTAATGTATTGTTATTCTGAATATTTACTTCAGAAATTTCTTCTGAAATTTCTTCTAATTTTGAACTGTCTGAGTAATTAATTTCCTTAACAAAAGTATCAACTTCTATGTCTGCTAGTGAAATATCCTTTTTTATTTCTTCATATGTAGAAAAATAATTGTTTATTTTTTCTTTTAATATTTTTACATTTTCATCAGAAGAAAAATCTTTTTTTGATAGTGAGGCAAAATCACTATTAATATCAATTAATAAAGATTTTAAAGAATCTAACTTTTCTATATTGCCCGCAAATTTTTCTGAGATTTTATCTATTTCTTTAGAATAATCCTTTTTAGAATTTATCTTAGAAACAGAATCTGTTTTTGATAAAGTATCGAAAAGGCATGTTACTTCATTTTTTTTATTCTCTTGTTCTGCTATTTTTAAATTAAGAGCTACTAAATTAGCTTCAAAATTTTGCAATAAGTATAATTCATTTGAATTTAAAATTCCATCTTTTGTGATTGTTTCCAATTATATTCCCCCTATTAACCAAATATATAACTAAATATATTATAACATAAGTGAATAAAAAAGTATGTGACAAAAAAATAAAAAAAATATTACAAAAAAACAAAAAAAGACTTCTTTCTGTAACGCACCTGTAATAAAAAAGTGCTATAATCACAGTATCAATAAAAAATAAGGAGGGTTTCAAAAGATGAAAAGCAAAAAAAGAAATTATGTAATCGTAGTATTGGTGGTGTTATTATTAGCGTTGGCAGTAGGATATGCTGCATTTAGTGATACATTAAACATTACAGGTACAGCAAATGCAAAAGGTACATTTAATATGGAATTTACATCGGCAACAATTGATACAGCCACTGCTAAAGGTATTGATACAGCAGGATCATCTGCAGTAATATCACCTGAAAAAAACACAGTTACTGTAGTTGTAAAAGATTTAGCTTATCCAGGTGCAGGAACAAATGTAACAGTAGTTGCAAAAAATGCAGGTACAGTTCCAGCAAAATTAAATGGATTAAAATTTACAGGAATTGATGATACTGATATAAAAGTTACATTTCCAGACGGATTAGTAGAAAATGAAGTAGTACAACCAGGTGGAACATGTACAATTACTTTTTCTGTAAAATGGGATAAAGAATCAAAATTGACTACAGAAAAATCATTAACATTTACTGCTGAATTAGACTACGTACAAGAAACAACAGAATTTACAGGAACACCAGCACATTCAGATGCAAATAATGCATAGTAACATATAATCTAAGGGTGATTTATCAAAACTAAAATTACCCTTAGAGTGTGTTAAAACCAATTAGTATGAAGGATGACCAAATGAAACAAACAAAAATAGAAACAATTTTAATATTTGGAATTTTAATTTTATATTATGCTTTATCTCAAATATTTTTTATAAAAATGGGAAGCATATATTCTATAATAATAAATCCATTATTTTGGATTTTACTATGTGTGTCTTTAAAATTGTACATAAAAAAGACATATGCAACAGCAAAATTAAAAAAAGAAATTATAGATTATACTTTAATAGCAGTATTAGGGTATATAATTGTATATTTGATTTCAGGTTTATTTGTGTCATTTGGTAAAAACCCAAATTCTACCACATTAAAAGGTTTAATTATTAACTTTTGGGTAACGGGGTCTGTAATTTTAACAAGAGAATATGTAAGATATTTAATAATAAACAACACATATGAAAAACAAAAGAAAAAAGTTGGAATAGCCTTAATAATTATAATGACATTTTTAGAAGTGAAAACATTGAATATAACTGATATGAACATTTATTACATTTTTAAACAAGTAGCATCAGTTCTTCTACCAGCATTATCTAAAAATATATTATTTACATATTTAGCATATTGCAAGAATTATATAGCTGCAGTATGTTATGACTTGCTTATATATTTAGTTTTGTGGCTATCACCAATATTGCCCAATATGACTTGGTTTATGATAGCAATAATAGATATAGCAACACCAATAATATTGTTACTATATATAAGATATATAAAAAGAAAAAAAGACTATTTTAAATCAAAAGAAGGCGCAAGCGATTCTGAACCAAAATCAGTTATAGTTTTAGTAATTATAGTAATACTTGCTATATGGTTTGCGTTAGGAATTTTTCCAATAAAACCAATAGCAATAGCAACAGGTAGTATGTCTCCTCAAATAAATATAGGAGATATAGCAATAATAAAAAAATGTGGTCCAAACGATGTAAAAGTCGGGGACATAATAGAATACAAAATGCCAGATTTTACAGTTGTGCATAGAATTGTAGAAATAAAACAGGAAAATGGAAAATTCTATTTTGCAACAAAAGGAGACAATAATAGCAATAGAGATAAAAATCTAGTAACAGAAGATCAACTCATAGGAAAATGCTTATTTAAAATTAAATATTTAGGATATCCTGCAATTTGGATATCAGGTGTAAGAACACAAAACGAATTAGGTTTATAAGAAGGAGAGAAGGCAATTACTAATGAGAAAAAGGAAGCAGAAACTTAGAAAATCAATAAGAACTTTTTATATAGTTTTAGCTATTAGTGTAATAGCTTTCTGTTTTGCTACCATTTTTAATAAAATAGTTAAAAAAGATACATATGATAAAAAAGAAATGATTTTAACATATACAAACAAATTAAATACAACATATAATGTCGATTTGAAAAATAATGAATTTATAGATGAAAAAACATTACCAATGGATAAAACATATGTAACAGAATTGATAGATAAAATAAATATGAATTTTGATTTCTCATATGATGCTTCGAAATATACAGAATTAACATATTCGTACTCAATAGTAGGAGTATTAAATGGTGCTTATTCAAAAAATGGAACACCACAAAAAGTATGGGAAAAGGAATATGTTTTGTTAGAGAAAACAGAAAATAAAAAGTCAAATAATACAATAAACATAAAAGAAAATATTCCGATAGATGTAAATAAATATAACGATGAAATTTATAATTTCGAGCAGACATTAGGAATGGCAATTACAGCTAACCTTAATGTCCAATTGAGAGTTAATATAGATGGCAAAATAAATGATACACAAATAAATGATAATTATGTATCAAATATAGATATAGAATTAGGAGAACAAACAACAGAGATAACAGGAAAATTAACAGACGAAACAGGAGACACATTATATAAAACAACAACAAATAACAAAAATAATACAATTGTTATAACTGTAAATACAATATTAATAATTGCTGCATTAGTATGGTTAAGGTACATCTCAGTAAATACAACAAATCTAAATACAGTTAGAAACAATTATAAACTTGAATTAAATAGAATATTAAAATCTTGTGAGGACAAAATTGTAAAATTAAGCAGAAATATAGACTTAAATGGAAAAGAAATTATTGAAGTAAAAGATTTTGGAGAATTAATAAAATTATCAGAAGAATTGTATAAGCCAATTCTATACTGGAATTCTAATCAAAAAGAAGAAGCGGAATTCTTTGTTATAACAAACAATGTAATATATAAATTTATATTGAAGGTAAAATAGGAGAAATTTATAAGTATGGCAAAATACAAAAGGAGACATAAAAAGAATAGTGTGTTATTGATTGGTATTGCAGTTATTGCAATACTAATCTTTATAAGCACGGGTTATGCTTTGTGGTCAGATACACTTTATATAAACGGAACTGCAAATATAAAGTATAAGGAACCAAAATTAGACACAATAACAGTAGCTCAAACAGATGGAGAATATTTTGTAGTCAAAGATCCAACTTCTAGTATAAAATTCGTTAAAGAAGTAATAGGGACATCTGTAAATAATGGAGACGAAAAAATAGAAGCTGTAGGTAATTATGAGATTAGAACTTGGAATGTAAGTGGTAGAAATGTAAAGTTCAGCCTATCTTTTACCAATAATTATCCTGTGACAATAACAAACGGAAGAACAGAATTATTAGAGAACACAACAGGTTATAGTATTACAACATCGCAAACGGAAACTATTGCGACTAATGGAACAGGAACTTTTACAATTATAGTTACTTTAAAAGCAAATTCATCACTTTCAACAGGTACTATTAAATATAAAGTTTCATATAATGTAGATGGTGTAACAAGATATTTATATGTTACTATAACTTTCGAATAATTTGCAGTAAATAGTAAATATAGTAACAGTTATATTTATTTGACGGCATAATAAAAAAATAGTATAATAAAAGTGTAGCGTTTTTGCTATTAGTAGGTAAAATAAAAAAATAGGAGGAAATTACCAACTATGGGAAACAGCAGAGAAAATATCTTCTTTGGAGAAATGCATCGGAAAAAAGAAGATCCAGTGCAGGAGTATTGGAGAAACTATTCTGGATGGTCAATACTAGACATGAGAGATGGTGTTAAAACCATCAATATTCCAAAAAGTTTCCAAAACAGAATTGCTCACTTCAAAGTATATATGAGAGAAGAAGGTTACAAGATTCTTGGAACGAGAGAGTCTGCTGACCATATTTCTATCTCATATAAAGAAAAAGACTAAGAAACCTACGACCCTGTCATTAATTTGGCAGGGCATTCTTTTTGCAAAAGCAATAACATTTCAAAAACATTACAAAAATATTACAAAAACAATTGCATTTTAAAAAAGCATGATATATAATGATACAGAACTTTGAAAAAAATATAAAAGAAAGAGGGTTTTAATTTATGAGCAAAAAGTACGTATACCTTTTTAAAGAAGGAAATGCAGACATGCGTGAATTATTAGGTGGTAAAGGTGCTAACTTAGCAGAAATGACAAACTTAGGTTTACCAATTCCACAAGGATTTACAGTTACAACAGAAGCATGTACAGAATACTACAACGATGGTAAAAAAATTAATGAAGAAATTCAAGAGCAAATTTTTGCAGCATTAAAAAAATTAGAAGAAATGCAAGGTAAAAAATTTGGAGACAACAATGATCCATTATTAGTATCAGTAAGAAGTGGTGCTAGAGCATCAATGCCAGGTATGATGGATACAATATTAAACTTAGGTTTAAATGATGTAGCAGTAGAAGGATTTGCTGCAAAAACAGGAAATCCAAGATTTGCATATGATTCATATAGAAGATTTATTCAAATGTATTCAGACGTTGTTATGGAAGTTCCAAAATCTTTCTTCGAAAAAATAATTGACGAAGTTAAAGAAGCAAAAGGAGTTCATTACGATACAGAATTAACAGTTGATGATTTAAAAGAATTAGTAAAAAGATTTAAAGAAGTTTACAAAAACGCTATGAACGGTGAAGAATTCCCACAAGACCCAACAGAACAATTAATGGGAGCAGTTAAAGCCGTATTTAGAAGTTGGGACAACCCAAGAGCTATAGTTTACAGAAGAATGAATGATATACCAGGTGACTGGGGAACAGCTGTAAACGTACAAGCTATGGTATTTGGTAATATGGGAGAAACATCTGGAACAGGTGTTGCATTTACACGTAACCCATCAACAGGTGAAAAAGGAATATATGGTGAATACTTAATCAATGCACAAGGTGAAGACGTTGTTGCAGGTGTTAGAACACCACAACCTATCACAAAACTTGCAGAAGATTTACCAGAATGCTATAAAGAATTCATGGAAATAGCAAACAAACTAGAAAATCATTACAGAGACATGCAAGACATGGAATTCACAATCCAAGAAGGAAAATTATATTTCTTACAAACAAGAAATGGAAAAAGAACAGCACCAGCAGCTATTCAAATTGCTTGTGACTTAGTTGACGAAGGAATGATAACAAAAGAAGAAGCAGTTTTAAGAATAGAAGCTAAATCATTAGATCAATTACTACACCCAACATTTGACAAAGACAGCTTAAAAGAAGGAGAAGTAATTGGAGAAGCATTACCTGCATCACCAGGTGCAGCAGCTGGTAAAGTAGTATTTACAGCTGAAGAAGCTAAAGAATTAGGAAAAGGTGGAAAAGGTGAAAGAGTAGTACTTGTTCGTCTTGAAACAACACCAGAAGATATTGAAGGTATGGTAGCTGCACAAGGTATATTAACAGTTCGTGGTGGTATGACATCACATGCTGCAGTTGTTGCTCGTGGTATGGGAACATGTTGTGTATCTGGATGTGGAGATATCAAAATGAATGAAGAAGCAGAAGAATTTGAACTTGGTGGATATACATTCCATAAAGGAGATTTCATTTCATTAGATGGAACAACAGGAAAAATCTACAAAGGAGATATAAAAACAGTTGAAGCTAGTGTTAGTGGAAACTTTGGAAGAATAATGGGATGGGCAGATGAATTTAGAACATTAAAAGTTAGAACAAATGCTGACAATCCAAGAGATACAAAAAATGCTGTTAATTTAGGAGCAGAAGGAATAGGACTTTGTAGAACAGAGCATATGTTCTTCGAAGAAGACAGAATTCCAAAAATAAGAAAAATGATATTATCAGAAACAGTAGAAGCAAGAGAAGCAGCTTTAAATGAATTAATACCATTCCAAAAAGGTGACTTCAAAGCTATGTACAAAGAATTAAAAGGATTACCAATGACAGTTCGTTATTTAGATCCACCTCTACATGAATTCTTACCAACAGCTGAAGAAGATATCATAGCATTAGCTAAAGATATGGGTGTTACAGTAGAACACTTAAAAGAAAAATGTGCTGAATTACATGAATTCAACCCAATGATGGGACACAGAGGATGCCGTTTAGCAGTAACATATCCAGAAATCGCTAGAATGCAAACAAGAGCATTAATGGAAGCTGCAATCGAAGTTAAAGAAGAAGACGGATACGATATAGTTCCAGAAATAATGATTCCATTAGTTGGAGAAAAGAAAGAATTAAAATTCGTTAAAGATATAGTTGTAGAAACAGCTGAAAAAGTTAAAGCAGAAAAAGGTTCAGACATTGAATACCATATTGGTACAATGATTGAAATACCAAGAGCTGCATTAACAGCTGATGAAATTGCTGAAGAAGCTGAATTCTTCTCTTTCGGAACAAATGACTTAACACAAATGACATTTGGATTCTCAAGAGATGATGCTGGTAAATTCTTAGATTCTTACTACAAAGCAAAAATCTATGAATCAGACCCATTCGCAAAATTAGACCAAGATGGTGTTGGAAAATTAGTTAAAATGGCAGCAGAAAAAGGAAGAGCAACAAGACCAAACATCAAACTTGGAATATGTGGAGAACATGGTGGAGAGCCATCAAGCGTAGAATTCTGCCACAAAGTAGGATTAAACTATGTATCTTGCTCACCATTTAGAGTTCCAATCGCAAGATTAGCAGCAGCACAAGCAGCATTAAAAAATAAATAAGATTTATAATCTTAGAGGTGCATGATTGCACCTCTATTTTTTATATACTAGGAAATTTCTCATTTCCTAGTATATAAAAATGCTATAATCGCTATTGCCTTTGAGATTTCCTCATTACATTCGGAAACTCAAATCGGCGAGAACAAATGGCGACTAAAGTCGCTTTGTTCTTCTTAAAAACATTTTAAAATAAAACATTGACACAAATAAAAACAATGTATATTATAAATACAAATAATAAAATAAGGAGTGAACAAATATGAATAAATATTATTTTACTTCAGAAAGTGTAACAGAAGGGCATCCAGACAAATTATGTGATTACATATCAGATACAATATTAGATGAATGTTTAAAGCAAGACCCAAATTCAAGAGTAGCAGTAGAAACATTTGCATTTAAAAATATAATTACAGTTGCAGGACAATTAACAACAACTGCAAAAATAAATATAGAAGAATTAGTAAGACAAGTTGTAAAAGAAATTGGATATGATAATGAAAAAACAGATATGGATTATAAAACATGCAAAGTAAATATAGAAATAAACAAGCAAAGTCCAGATATAGCGATGGGAGTAGATATAGGCGGAGCTGGAGACCAAGGAATAATGTTTGGATATGCATGTAACGAAACAGAAGAATATATGCCATATGCTATTTGGCTAGCTCACAAACTTGCAAAAAAGCTAACTGAGGTTAGAAAAAACAGAGAAATAAATTATCTAAGACCAGATGGAAAAACACAAGTAACAGTAGAATACGAAGATGATAAACCTAAAAGAATAGAGGCAATAGTTATATCTAACCAACATAATGTAGATGTGGATATTGAAGAATTAAGAAAAGATATATACAATAAAGTAATTATGCAAGTAGTAGACAAAAACATGATAGATGAAAAAACTAAAATCTATATAAATCCAACAGGAAGATTCGTAATAGGTGGACCACTAGGAGACACAGGGTTAACTCGGAAGAAAAATAATAATTGATACATATGGTGGATATAGCAGACATGGAGGAGGAGCTTTTTCGGGAAAAGATGCAAGCAAAGTAGATAGATCAGCAACATATATGTTAAGACACATTGCAAAAAATCTTGTAGCAAATGGGTATGCAAAAAAATGCGAAATACAAATATCATATGCAATAGGGGTAGAAGAACCAATTTCAATACATATAAATACATTTGGAACAGGAACAAAAAGTGAAGAAGAACTAATAAAAATAATAAAAGAAAAATTCAACTTAACACCAAGAGGGATAATAGAATACTTAAATCTAAAAGATCCAATATATACAAAAACAACAAACTATGGGCACTTTGGTAAAAAAGAATTACCATGGGAAAAAATAATAAAAATATAAAAAATGTTTTTTGCTAAAAAGTGAGAAAGAAAGGAAATGTCCATTTCTTTCTCACTTTTACAAATAGGAAAATTTATTTGCTTTTATATAGGTCACTTTCATATAAATCATCTATATATACGCTCTTTTCAGGAGAGCCATCTAAAAAACCAATTTTGGCAATATCATCATTAACTTCTTGAATCCATACAGGCTTTTCTTCATAAAAAACTTCACTTAATTGTCTATGATTTAAAATCTCATTTAATCTTTGCTTATTCATAAGAACAACTCCTTTTGATTTTAATTATGGGGCGCCGAGGACGTCGACCCCTATAACTAATATATCCAAAAAGCTAAAAAAAATACTTGTAAATACATAAATAAACCTATATAATGAAATTGTACAAATTATAACATACATATGAAAAAAGAAAGGGTGGAAACATGAAAGAAAAATTAATTAATTTAAAAAACACTGTAGTTAATTTCTATAAAGCAAATAAAAAAATAGTGCTTATTGCATTAGCTGTAATATTAGTTTTAATAATTGCTTTAATTATAGGAACAGGAAAAGAAGAGTATGGAAACACATATGGAAATTTAAGGAATAAAGGACTTGTAGCTTCAAAAGGAAGTCAAATTTATTATGTAGCGTTTGACGAAGGAAATGTAGATGGAATTTATAAAGCAAATAAAAATGGTAAAGGAAAAGTAGAAAAAATAAGTAGTGAATATGGATATTACTTAAATATATCAGGCAACTATATTTACTATGTTTCAGAAGAAAATTCACAATTAATTAAATCAAAATTGAATGGAGAAAAAAACCAAGTAATTGCAGAAAACGTGAGTTCAGCACCAATCGTAGTTGTAAATAATTGGATTTATTATTTTGAAGGAACAAATCTTTATAAAATAAAAACAAACGGAAAAAATAGAACACAATTATCTAATAAAGCAATAGAAAATTATCAAGTAGTAGGAAATCAAATCTATTATACTTATGAAAGTAATGGAAAATATGTTTTAGCAAAAATGAACTTATCAGGCAAGAATGTAGTTAAAATAGACGAAGAAGCAGGTAGAGAATTTTTTGTAAATGGTAATAAGATTTATTTTATAAACGAAAAATATGATATGGAAAATTACGAGTATAAATATGAATTATGCAAGATGAAAAAAAATGGTAAAAATAAAGAAAAAGTATGTGATATTGAAGGTGGATTAGATACATACACAATAAACTTTACAAATGATGCACTATATTATGCAAAGGCAGTTAAAGATGAGAAAATGGCTATTTACAGCATAAAACTAAATGGAAAAGATGAAACAAAAATAGTAGAAGTAAGTACATATTCAAATGCGATAAATATAGTGGATAAATTTATGTATTATCTGAATGAAAATGAAGAAGGAAATGTTCAAGTATATAGAATAAGAACAAATGGACAAGACAATAAAGCAATGTAGTTGGAGGTAAAAAGTGCAAATAGTATACAACAATACAGAGATAGATGTTAAAAAAGGGACAAAAGTATGTGATTTATTAGAGCAAGAAATATCAAAATCTGAAAATGAAGTTATTGCTTGCAAATTTAATAATGAATTAAAAAGTTTAAATTATGAAATCGATAGTGATGGAAAAATAGAGTTAATAGATGTTACACATAAAGATGGAATGAGAGTATATAAAAGAGGCTTAATATATATAATAGCAAAAGCTTTTCAAGAAGTATATAATAATGCCTTAATAACTGTAGACTACCAACTATATCACTCAATGCTATGTGAAGTTGACAACATGAAGGTCACAGAAGAAATGATAGAAAAGGTAAATAAAAGAGCCCAAGAAATAATTGATCAAGACTTACCAATAGTCAAAAGATTTATGACAAAAGAAGAGGCAGAAAAATTCTATGAAAAAGAAAAAACATTAAAAGGAAAATTGCAACTAGATTTAAAAGAAAAAAAAGAAGTAACATTATATTATTGTGAGAACTATTATAATTATTTTTATGGTGTAATGCCAATATCAACAGGATGTATAAAAAAATATGAACTATTAAAATATCATGATGGTTTTTTAATTAGATATCCAAGCAGAAAAGATCCTAATCATTTAACAAAGTTTATAGAATGTCCAAAACTATTAGAAACACTAGATGAATATGAAGACGTTCACAGAATATTAGGAGTAAATACATTGTATCGTTTGAATACAATAATAAAAAAAGGCAAAATAAAAGATTATATTCTATTAGATGAGGCATTACACGAAAAGAAAATTGCAGGAATTGCAGATACTATTGCAAAAAACAAAAATTTAAAAGTAGTATTAATTGCAGGACCATCATCATCAGGAAAAACAACATTTGCAAAAAGATTAGAATTGCAACTTAGAATAAATGGGTTAAAGCCAAAAACAATTTCTGTAGACAATTATTTTGTAGAGAGACCAGAAACTCCTGTAGATGAAAATGGCGATTATGATTTCGAAAATATAAAAGCAATAGATACAAACTTATTAAATAATGATTTATTAAAATTATTAAAGGGAAAGGAGATTAAAGCTCCTACATTCAACTTCCATACAGGCAGTAAAGAATATAGTGAAGAAAATACAATGAAACTGGAAGATGATGAGATTTTAATAATGGAAGGTATACACTGCTTAAATGATGAATTAACATATTTAATACCAAAAGAACAAAAATTTAAAATATATATAAGTTGTTTAACAGTATTAAATATAGACTACTATAATAGAATTTCAACAACAGACAGCAGGCTAATAAGAAGAATAGTAAGAGACTATCAATTCAGAGGATATAGTGCAATGCATACATTAAAAATGTGGCAATCTGTAAACAATGGAGAAGCAAAAAACATATTCCCATACCAAGAAGAAGCAGATGTAATGTTCAATTCTTCCTTAATATATGAACTTAGCGTACTAAAGAATTATGCATTGCCATTATTAAAAGAAATAAGTCAAGAAGAAAAAGAGTTTTCAGAAGCAAAAAGGTTATATTCTATGCTTAGCTATTTTGAGCCAATAGAAGAAAAAGATGTACCAAGCAATTCATTACTTAGAGAATTTATTGGAGGAAGCATATTTGAATATTAAAAGGAGAAAACATGAGAGTATTTACAGAAATAGATGAAGAATTTATATGTGAACATTGTGGCAAAAAAGTAGAAAAATTAGGGTATTCATGCAGAAATCATTGTAATCATTGTTTGTATTCAAAGCATGTTGACAAGAACCCAGGAGATAGGCAAGAAGAATGCCATGGTTTATTAGAACCAATAGGAATAGAAATAAGCAACAAAAAAGGATATGTAATAGTATATAAATGTCAAAAATGTGGAGCAATAAGAAGAAATAAATCTGCAAAAGATGACAATATGGATTTAATAATAAAACTTAGTGTTGCTAAACAATAAAGTGAAAGAGAAGGAAAAAATTTCCTTCTCTTTTCGCGTTATTTTATATTTTGTAAAGCTTCAATTCTATCATCAATACTTGGATGAGTAGAAAAAAGACTTGCCCTTTTCTTTCCATTAGCATTGGATTTAAATGGATTTACAATATACATATTTTCAGTTGCTTTGTTTGCGACTTTTAATTCATTAGGATCATCATCTAATTTTCTTAAAGCAGAAATTAAACCATCTGGATTTCTTGTAAATTCTATTGCTGTACTATCTGCCAAAAACTCTCTCCTTCTAGAAACGGCCATTTGCATTAATTTTCCAAGAATAGGTGATAGTATTAAAAAAAGTAAACCAACTAGCATTAAAATAGCACTTCCTCCATTATCATCATCTTTATTTCTATCACTTCTATAAAAAAATCCTCTTGTAAAAATATCGGAAAGCATAACTATAAATCCAACCATAACAGTTACAACTGCAGAAAGAAGAATATCATAGTTTTTAATATGTGCCATTTCGTGTGCAATAACACCTTCTAATTCATAATATTCTAGTTTGTCTAGCAGTCCAGTGGTAACACAGATAACTGCATGTTCTGGATTTCTACCTGTTGCAAAAGCATTTGGCTGAGCATCTTCTACAACATATAATCTAGGTCTACTAGATAAACCAGAAGAAATCATAAGACCATCCAATATGTTTATAATTTTTTTATCTTCTGCTTCTGTTGCTGGCCTAGCATTAGAAACTGCTAAGATTATTTTATCACTAAAATAATAAGAGACCCAGCTACTTATTATAGAAAATAATAGAGCAATTGTTAAGGCTACAGGAGCATCTATATCAAATGCCATAGAAATATAATATATAATTAAAGTAATTATTAAAATAAAACCAAATATTATAAAACCGGATTTTATCTTGTTTTTTCTTACATCTTCAAACATATTCATCACCTTAAAACATTATAACATTAATGTAAAATAAATACAAATTAATATTGACACAAAAAGAAACAAAATATAAAATAACAATAGAATGCACAAAGGAGGATAAAAAATGAAAAAAGAGAGTGGAATAACTATAGTTGCACTAGTAGTTACAATCGTTGTAATGTTAATTTTAGTGGGAGTAAGTGTAACAGTATCAATAAATGGAGGACTATTTAATACAACAAAAGAATCAACTTACAAAACAGAAGTAAGTCAAGTAAAAGAAGCATTAGAAGAAGAGATAGTACAAAGAAAAGCTAGAAGAGAGTCAACTGATAATATAACAATTGAAGATTTAGATATACCAAACAAGATAAAAAAAGAGTTTAAAGGGAAATTGGTTTTTAATACAAAAATAGGAGATATATTATATAATCCTGAATCTGTAACAAATACAAATGAAATGAACTGGTTAGAAGATGTAAATATATATCCAACAACTATATATTTTGCAATAAATGGAGAAACTGTTACAGGATTTAGTGAAAAAGGATATGAAGCCATAAATAAAGGAATGCTTTCTTTTAATATACCAACAAAAACAAAAGATGGAACAATAATAACAACAATTGGCAATAGTGCGTTTAATACATCTGCTACAGGAAAACAGCTATGTGCAAATGTGAAAAGTATAAATATTCAAGATAATATTACAACCATAGGAGAAGCAGCTTTTAAAAAATGTACAGGAATAGAAGAAATAATAATTCCAAAAAGTGTAACATCATTAGGAGATTATATTTTTCAAGATTGTACAAAACTTAAAAAAGCAACTATATTAGGGAAAGGAGCTCTGCATAGTGCTTTTAGTGGTTGTTCAAATTTAGAAGAAGTTACATTTACACAAGATGAAGGAATAAAATTTGCTCAATTTGCATTTTGGAGTTGCACAAAATTAAAATATATAAAGATACCTAAAAGTGTTGATTGGTTTGGTGATGGAGTATTTAAATTCTGTACGAACTTAGAATATATAGAGATACCAGAAGACAGTCAATTAAAGTCTATAGAAGGATGGGAAGCTTTTTATTGTGATAGTAAATTGTCACATATACATTTACCAATAAGTATGACAAAAGAAGGTGCAAAATGGGATACAAGATGTGGATTCATAATAAGTGGATCAATAGATAGAAAAGTATATTTACCTATAACTAGAGAAGAATATCCATCACATTGGGAAGGTACAGCTTTGAATTTAACTAATACTAATATAATATATAAAGGAGATGAAGGATGGCATTCGGCAGCAGAATGCCCTAATAAAAGATAGCACGCAATGAAACAACCTAAATAAAGGAGTAGAATATGGAAATAATTGGTTATGCAGTTTTGCTACTTCTAGCAATAATACTATTTAAATTTATATTTAAAATAAATATAAAAAAAATTAAAGAAAAACAAGAAAATAAAGAATTAGAAAATATTACAGATAAATTTCCAAATAACATAGAAATAGCAAAAGAAATGCTAAAAATGTTAGATAATAAAAATGTAAAAATAGAAGAAGCCAAAGACACTGGAACAAGTTTGTATATAGCGGTTACAAATAAAATAAGCATAGCAGATATGAAAAACAATTATGCAAGAATACAAACAATAGCACATGAATGTATACACTCATGCCAAGATAGAAGATTATTATTATTTAACTTTATATTTTCAAATATAAATATAATATACTTTATAATAATAAGTGTATTAACAATATTAAAAGTAATAACTAACCAGAGCTTGCAAATAGCAATACTTATGCTATTTACACTAATCGAATTTAGTGTAAGAAGCTTTTTGGAAATAGATGCAATGACAAAAGCAAAATACCTTGCAAAAGAATATATGGAAAAAACTAAACTTTGTACAGAAGAAGAAAAAAACAAGTTATTAAAAGAATATGAAAACATAAATAAAATTGGAATACCATTTGTGATAGATAATTTATTAACAACAGCACTTGCAAGAGTTCTAATCTATTGTATAGTTTCAATAATTTGGTAAGAAACAGATGAATTGTAATTTGTAACAAGGAGGAACAAAATTGCTTAAAAAAATATGGTTACATTTTAAACTAATTACAAAACATAGGTGGATAGTATTTAAATTATGTACAAGAGCAGGATTACCATGGAGAGGACTTATACATGATTTATCTAAATATGGTCCAACAGAATTTTGGGAAAGTGCAAAATACTATGTAGGTTATAAAAGTCCAATACAAGTAGCAAGAGAAAAAAGACAATACTCGGCTGCATGGCTTCATCATAAAGGCCATAACAAACACCATGAAGAGTATTGGTATGATTTTAATGCACCAGTAAAGGCGCCAGTTATACCATATAAATATACAATAGAAATGTTGTGTGATAATTTATCTGCTGGAATGGTTTATAAAGGAAAAGATTTTACAAATGATTATCCATTGTGGTATTGGAATAATGTAAAGAATAAGGAGCTATTTCATCCAAAACTAATAAACTTTTTTGATGATATTTTTAACGAAATAAGTAATAAGGGAATAAAAGAAGTTTTAAATAAAAGACACCTGAAAGAAAAATACAACAAATATTGTAATTAATCTGTTCTTTCAATACCTTTAATATTGCGATAGCCATCAGTAACTAAACCATTATTTACTTTGCTTTGAAGCTCTTCTTTAGAAATAGGAACATACTTATTTTCACTACCAGAAAAAGCAAAATAAATAATATTATTTTTATCACTTTCAGATAAGTCCAAAGAAACATAAGAAGATAAATCTTTGTTTTTTATACTAGAATAATGACAAGTGTAAATAGCAACTTTTCGCATTTCTTCATCAGAAAAAATAGCAGAGCAAAGCCTATTATAAAAGTTCGTCAATTCTACAAAGCCAGCTTTATTAGAATTGCTTTCATTATAAACATTAAGATTATTTATTAAAAACAAGAATTTATATTTTAATAAATCAGAAGGAGTACAAGAATCCAAAGTAATACCTTTTGGTAAAATGTATTCATTAACAAAATCAGGATTATTTAATTCTGATTTTATTTTTTCAATAAAATCATTCAT
>ERZ809224.1519-NODE-1519-length-16658-cov-9.273685_pt1 | contig 16658 bp, 12 predicted proteins | sample MGYA00520513_ERZ809224 | MGnify/ENA primary metagenome ERZ809224 (study PRJEB31576, sample SAMEA3212658) | Homo sapiens | biome: human-gut; feature: human gut; material: fecal | place: Sweden | collected 2012 ...
ATGAACGGAATAGGTAATGATTTCCATGAACTTTTTCCGGATCGTAAGTGTCTTAATTATAATAATATTAAACAATGAGTCATGTTCTTTCCACTCAACACAAAAAGGATTGTTTTCCTATGGTTCATGGCAGTTTCCTGCCTGATTCCGGGATCTCTTTTTGCACAAATGGAAGGAATAACCCACTATCTTACTTACAGGAATAATCCGGTTTTAATGGGTATCCCCAATGCTACCGGGATTTATGTTGATAATTCGTTATCTGTGTCCATCATAGATTTTCCTTTACACGGATCGGTTTCGGAAATAAATGAGCACGGTATTTTTACTTATATGCCTCACAGGGATTACTGCGGGCGTGACAGCCTCCGGTACGAGATTCAAAATGACGGAATATCCCGCAGGTGCTGGATCTATATTCTGATCACGGAACCTTTGGATAATATCTACCATGAAGAGTGTTATGTGGAACCCGGGATAGTACCGTGGAATATCCAAAGAAGCGATTCGACTTTATTTTCCGATAAGCTTTCGCCCCAGTCCCAGTTACTCGTCGGAGATATAGACGATGACGGTGAAAATGAAATTGTCGTCGTCGGCTCTTCTTTTCCGGGATATCCGGGTCAGTATACCCATGTGGTCATTTTTAATCATTTACTGGAAGAAGAATATTCATTTTCAACGGATGCCCGGATAGATTTGCATACGACGATAGCCATAGCCGATGTTGACCGGGACGGTTTGGCCGAAATAGTAATCCACACTGTTGACGGAAAACTAACCTGTTATAACTACAACGGGCGGGAAATCACTCGGAAATGGGAAAACAGCCTGGCCAATATCGGAAATAAATATGTTTGTCCCGCTATTGGCGATATTAACGCGGACGGAATACCGGAAATTTTACTGGATAACAGGATCTACAACGCGCAAACCGGGCAACTGCTTCTCCTTTTGCCGGAATCGATCGGTAACGGGGAAGTTTTTAATCCGGTTGCGACGCCGCTTCTGGCTGATATGGATCAGGATTTAATACTGGAAGTTGTCGGGGGTAATCAAATTATCAAAATAGAAATAAATAATAACTATGGTACCGAAAGAAACCGGGCTTATGTCTGGAAGAAAATAGAAGGAATGGAGTTGGAAGACGGATTTACTTCCGTAGCCGATGTGGATCAGGATGGTTTTCCGGATGTCATTGTAACGGCATTGAATCACCTTTATATATGGTCACTTTATAAAGGCCCCGGATTATCACCGGAGATATTGGCCCACGTGCGTTTTACGGACGGTCCCAACTGGACTTCCCGCGCGGTTGTTTCGGATGTGGACCGGGATGGAAACATGGAAATCATCTGGGCATTTAATCAGGGAATAAGATGTTATAAATACAGGCATATAACGGGTGTCCTGGAAATGATGTGGGAAATTGAAACCATGGATATTTCAGGGGCTTCGGGTATTTCGGCTTTCGATTTCAACAACGACCGGAAGGTGGAACTGGCTTACCGCGACCATACACATTTAAGAATCATTAATGGTACTACCGGGGAAGATATAGTGTCTATGGAAGTCAATTCCGGTACTGGTCTCGAATATCCGGTTATCGTGGATCTTGATCAGGATCAAACCGCCGAGATTATAATTCTGGAAGGTGACGAAAATCTGGCAGGAAGAGTAGCCGTATACGAGAATAGGGGAGAACATTGGGCAGCTTCGAGATCCGTCTGGAACCAATACGGATATAACGGCATCCATATCAGAGACAATTTAACGGTGCCGCAATACCAGTTTAACCCGGCTACTCCGTTCGCGGCTTCTACACCCTTTAATCACTTTTTGCAACAAACCGGTCCCGTAAACCATTTGGGAGAAACTTTCGTCGCGGCCTGTGATATTCATTTAAAGGAAGACAGTATTATAGTGGAAAGGTCCTGTGATTCCATCGATATCTTTTTTACGCTTTTGACAACAGGCCCTGTGCAGGATATGATCGAATATACGGTATATGCGGTCGGCGCTTCTCCGGTTGTGGTCGTTACGGATACGCTCTTCGGTGATTTTACCGGACAGAGAAGGCATGAAATGACTCTAACTTTTACTAAGGAAGAGCTGGAAATCCATGAACCGTTCGATTCCCTGATCTTATGTCTGAACGATTCGGGAGAAGGGATCGGAATTCACACGGATCAGGAAAAAGAGTGCGATAAGGAAAATAATACCTATTTTCTTTCCAATTATCCCCCGCTTTTCAACAAATTTTCAATCATGGATATCACCATATGTGAAGGTGAAGAAGTGGGACAGGGTATTCCCGTATTACCGGATATTGTTTTCCCGCCGGGTAAATATCAGTTTTATAAGATCTATCCGTCCACACAGGAATGTGATAGTTTTGTAGAGATCAATCTTACGGTTTATCCGGCCTGTCATCGGGAGATCATTATAGACACGTGCGGGTTTTATAGTTATGCGGGAATCGAATACACGGAAAGCGGCATTTACGAACACCGGTATTCCTCTGTCAGCGGATGTGACAGTATAGAAATTCTTCATTTAAATATAGGTCACGCGGATGTCCGGATCGAAAATACTACTCCTGATTTCTGTACCGGATTTAAGTCGGTCCTGGTTGCCCATACCAATTCGGAAAATATCAGGTGGAGTACCGGAGAAATCGCTCCTTCCATTGAAGTGTTCGAGCCCGGAGATTACAGTGTTACGGTAACTGATCGCCATTGCCTGTCTGAAGCCCGTATCACCGTGGAAATGTGTGATCACATGTTTTATATTGCCAATGCCATAACGCCTTCGGTAGCCGATGGCTTAAACGATGAATTTTCAGTGCCGTGGATATCCGAAAAGCAGGTGCGGGAGTTTGAGATCTTTATTTATGCCCGTACGGGAAATCCGGTTTACCATTCAAAAGATCCTTTTTTTAGCTGGGACGGCAAAATTAACGGAACGGTTTTTCCTAATACCGTTTATCAGTACATCATCTATTTCCGTTTACCGGAAGGCAAAAAACAGACACTGACCGGTTCCGTAACCGTGTTGTAGGAGTCGGTCAGTGTTCTATGTAACTACAACCTGCTTAACCGGATCATGTTGGCGGAACCTTTTTTCTCAATAGGGATATTACCCACATGAAGGATGTTATCTCCGGTATCCACAACATTTTCCTCTCTTAAGATCTTGATCGATTCCGCAATCGCTTCGTCCGTATTCTCGAATTCTTCATAAAAATAGGCTTTAGTACCCCATAACACGCTCATCTTATAAATAAGGTTCGGATTATTGGTAAAGGCGTAAATTTTAGCATAAGGACGATAACTGGCTATTCTTCTGGCTGTATATCCTGAGTTGGTAAATACCACGATCGCCTTTACATGCACCTGCTGTGACATTCGGAAAGCGTTGTAGCAGATAGAGTCCCGGATAAAAGATCGCTGTGTCGGATCGGGCTGGAAAATTTCCTTTCCATATTCAAAACCGTGATCTTCCGTATAGGTGACGATCTGTCTCATGGCCTGTACCGCCTCTACGGGAAAGTTGCCGACGGAAGTTTCCCCGCTCAACATTACCGCATCGGAACCGTCCATAACGGCGTTGGCTACATCGTTGGCTTCAGCCCGCGTGGGACGGAAACTGCTGATCATACTTTCCAGCATTTGCGTAGCGATGATAACCGGCTTGGCCGTGGCCAAACATTTCCGGACGATCATTTTTTGTAATATAGGGACCGAGTCGAAAGACATTTCCACGCCGAGATCACCGCGGGCCACCATGATGCCGTCGGCCTCCCGGATTATCTCATCTATATTGGAGAATGCTTCCGGTTTCTCTATTTTGGCAATAATGGAGATCGGGGCATTCGCTGCCTGTATCATTTCCCGGAGAGGTTCCATGTCGGCGGCGGAACGTACAAAAGAGAGTCCGATCCAGTTTACGCCTTCTGCAATGGCAAACCGTGCGTCTTCTATATCCTTTTCAGTGAGACTGGGCAACGAGATCTTGGTATTCGGCAAATTGACTCCTTTTTTAGAAGTAAGTGTTCCTCCATGGATCACCTTCGCCACGACGTCTTCTTTTCCGTCCGTCCGTATAACTTCCAGTTTGATCTTCCCGTCATCGATCAGGATGGCTTCTCCCGGTTTTACATCTTTGGCGAATTCCTGGTACGACATATAAAGACATGCCGGATTTCCCATACAGTTGCGGGTAGTAAAGATAATCTCCTGGCCGTCCATCAGTTCGATAGAGTCGTTTTCAACATCCCCGATACGTAATTTCGGACCTTGCAGGTCCGAAAGAATAGCTACGTGAGACTTGTATTTTTTGTCGAGTTCTTTAATAATCCTGATCACTTCCCGGTGCTTCTCATGAACATCATGGGAAAGGTTTATCCGGAATACATTCACCCCGTTGAGTATAAGAGTCTCGATCATCTCTTTCGACCGTGATGCCGGTCCGAGGGTAGCTACAATTTTTGTTTTGGGTTCCATAAATTTATTTTAGTAATGAGACACTTCTTTTCACAAATTCGCTCAGTTTTTCTCCCGTGAGCAGATTTTGGGAAAGAAGCGCAAGATCGATCAGCTGGTGTGTCATATCATCTTTTTTCTTGCTTGTTTTTGTCTCGAGTATTTTAGTCGCAATGGGATGATTTCCGTTCACGATGAGGTTATAATGTTCAAATTCACCGTACATTTTTTTCTGTCCCGAATATTTCTCTATATCCTGGAATCTCCTCATGAATTCATCCTGGGTAATCATAATCGGAAGGTCCGTTTCGCTAAGGCTTTCTATCTTTACGGTAAATTTCGCTTTGTCAACATTCTTTTCGAAAATATCCTTAAGTTTATTCTGCTCTTCTTCCGATAATTTAGCCGGTTGCACTTCTTCTTTTTCAATTAGACGGTCAATGATATCGGCATCTACACGTGTAAAACGGCTCTTTTCGAACTTGCTTTCCAGCATATTGATAAAATGAGGATCCAGGTAACCGTCCATCAAAAGAACATCATATCCTTTATCTTTGGCCGCATCGATGTAAATAAGCTGCTCATTAACGTCAGCCGCATAAAGATAGATCAGGTTATCATTTTTATCTTTCTGCAGGGTTTCGATATAACTCTTATATTCCTCGAATGTGTAGTATTTACCGTCCGTGTTTTTGAAGAGGTAAAAATTCTTAGCCCTGTCGTAAAACTTCTCATCGGTCAGGGAACCGTATTGGATAAATACTTTAAGGTCATCCCATTTCTGTTCGAAATCCTCACGGTTATTTTTAAACATCTCTTCCAGTTTATCCGCTACTTTTTTCGTAATATGGGAGGATATTTTTTTCACACTGGAATCAGACTGGAGATAAGAACGGGAAACGTTCAGCGGAATATCCGGCGAATCGATAACCCCGTGTAAAAGCATCATAAATTCCGGAATCACACCTTCGAGTTGATCCGTGATAAAAACCTGGTTGGAGTATAGCTGGACTTTATTCCTTTGGAGTTCCATCTGGTTTCTTACCTTCGGGAAATATAAAATACCGGTCAGGTTGAAAGGATAGTCCACATTGAGGTGGATATGGAACAACGGGGATTCGAAAGTGGCGGGATAAAGTTCACGGTAAAAATCGGCATAATCCTTTTCAGTAAGGCTGGAAGGCGATAACTTCCATATAGGATTGGTATTATTGATGATCCGCGGCTTTTCTACTTCTTTGGCTTCCTCTTCTCCATCTACTTTTTCAAATGTTTTTTCAAATCCGCATTGGATCGGCACGGGAAGAAACCGGCAATATTTTTTCAATAACCCTACGATTCTTACTTCATCAAGGAATTCTTCGGCGTCAGGCGCGATATGAAGGACGATTTCCGTACCTCTTTCCGTTTTCTCAATTTCTTCCATCGTGAAAGAAGGTGAACCGTCGCAACTCCATTTTACCGCTTTGGCATCGTGAAGATATGATTTGGTCAGGATATCCACGTTGGAAGAAACCATAAATGAAGAATAGAAACCCAATCCGAAATGACCTATGATATTGGCGGAATCGCCTCCTTTGTATTTTTCGAGGAATTCTTCCGCGCTGGAAAAAGCGATCTGGTTGATATATTTATCCACTTCTTCCGCGCTCATCCCGATTCCTTTGTCAATGATCCGCAAGGTCTTATCTTCCTTGTTAACTTTAACTTCGATGGTAAGGTCTCCCAATTCGGTGTCGGCTTTTCCGAGGCTGACCAGCGTCTTGATTTTCTGGGTAGCATCTACGGCATTGGAAATCAATTCCCGTAGGAAAATTTCATGATCAGAATATAAAAACTTCTTGATGATCGGAAAAATGTTTTCCGTTTTGACATTAATTTTACCTGTTTCCATTTTTTAATTCGCGATATTTAAGTGTTTAATATAATCCTCGATTTCATCCCAGTAAAGGTCTTTTCTGATTACTCTTTTATCCTTATCCAGTAAAAACATGTAAGGTATAATATTGGTATCGAAAAGGTTATTGCTTTCGATGGCATTTTTGTAATCCCAGCCGTGCCAATATAAAGGGTTGGCCGAACCGGCGAGATAAGTACGCCATAGCGCCTCGTTTTGTTCAAAATAAATGGTGAGAATTATGATTTTGTTATGCTCAATCGCCTGGTTCAACAGCGGCATATTTTTTAATTTATCTCTTACTTCGATACAAGTGGGGCAATCGGGGTTTTGCAGGTACAATAACATATAGTCCGCTTCTATTTCGTGAAGATTGACCGTATCACCGGATGAAAGTAACAGGTTTACATCAGGCACCTGCATTCCCGGATGATTTTTGTCTAATCGCTCCAGCTCTTTGGTATAGCGAAGCCGGTTCGCGGGTTCGGTTTTATCATATTCCAGCATGTTTTTCAACATTGTAATATATAGAGGTTCCGACCAGTATGGAGAAGTCTGGGATCCGATAATATTTTCCAGGAGTCCGGTTAATTTAAAATAGGCAGAAGGATACTTCCGGCAGTAATGGAGAGTATTGGTTAAAAAAAGATTAGCCGTGCCGGGTTCCATTTGTTGGAGCAACATGATAAAATGCGTAAATTTATTATACGCGATAGGAGTGGACAGAAGCCGGTCGTCTTCCCACGGAAAATCATCGAAGAAGTGTTCGGTATAATAGAGTTCCATTTTTCTCCTGTCCTGGAAATATTCCTGAGGAGGATTGGGCATTTCGAAAGAGGCTTTGATAACGGATGCCAGTAAGGTACCCGGATTTTCCCGGATCGTCTTTTCCTGTAAAGCTCTTTTTTGCCGGTCGACCTCTTCCATTTTACGGACTAAAGTATCTATGAATGATTGCATAAGATGTCTCGGAGGATTTTGCTGCTGGAAATTTTTATACTCCCGGTCCAGGGCGCGGATTTGAGTTTCAAATATTTCCATCTGACTAACGTAGCTCATATTGGCGCTGTTTTCCGGACTATTCTTAAAACGGATATTCTGATCTTCTACGATAATGTCAAAATGCTGATGTTCATGATCCGAAATGATAAAATGGGTAATAGGTGTTTGATTACCTGACAAACGGTATAAACCCGGCGGCAGGTGTTTTTTATCTTCAAATGTAATTTTCCCGGAAAAAGGGGACGAATAAATATTACGCCATTGGTTAGCGGATTGGAAGTCCTGGATATGGAGGCTGTCATATTGAGCGGCATCCGTGGTTACGGTAATTTTAAATCCCTGTGAATAGGCTGTAAAGAATGATAAGGACGTCAATAAAAAAAGTAAAATTCTTGCCATATTATGATATTAAATACCCGATTTATTTATTCTGACTTTGATCCGGTTTTACTGTTGGGATATCAGGATTACGGTGTCCTGATCCATTTGTATGCTTCCCCGAAATAATTACTGATATCGGAAGCTATAAGGCTTTCAAAAGACTCTTTGTCGCTAACCGCTATGTCGGCCGCAAGTCCATGTAAATAGACTCCGGTCAGAGCCGCGGTTTCGGGCGTGTACCCTTTAGACAACAATGCCAGCAGCAATCCGGTCAATACGTCGCCGCTCCCGGCCGTAGCCATACCCGGATTACCGGTGCTGTTAAAGAAAAGCTTTCCGTCCGGCATGGCAATAGCAGTATTAGCTCCTTTGAGTATTACAACCAGATTATATTTTTGGGCGAAGCGAACCAGTTTATCCAGGCGGTCGAAATCGTTTTCCGGTTTACCGGCTAACCTTTCAAATTCTTTCAAATGAGGTGTCAGGATAGAGCGGTCCGGGATAAAGCCCAGCCAGGTTTTATTTTCCGAAAGAATATTAAGGGCATCGGCGTCAATAATGATCGGGGAGTGTATCTCATCGAGAAGATTCCCGAAAGCGCTGACTGTGACTTGTCTTTTCCCGATACCGGGACCGATGGCTATCGTATTCACAGCCGGTAACATCTCGAGGTCTATTTTCGAAAACGAATCAGGATCCGGATCAATATTCAGCAATGCTTCAGGAACCGCAGCGGTTACGAGTGTGCCGACTTTTTCCGGAGTATGGACCGTCACTTTACCTATACCTCCCCGTAAAGCGCTTTTCGCTGCTAAAACGGCGGCTCCGGGCATTCCGGCAGACCCCGCTATCAATAATCCGTGTCCGTTCGTGCCTTTATGGTCGAATTGTCCCGGCGGTTTGATCAATCGGTTTACCAATGATTTGTCTATAATGGGGAATCCTCCCCGGATATCCGGCGGGATTTTTAAACCGATATCTATCACAGCGGTTTTGCCCACTCTGAACGCATTTTCAGGCAACAGGTAAGCCAGTTTCTGGAATTGAAAAGTGTAAGTATATGAAGCGCGGACGCAGGGCGCGTTTTGCGGAGTATGCTGATCAGGAAATAAACCCGACGGTACGTCCACCGCTATCGTAACGGCTTCCGATTGGTTAATCCTGTTGATGATTTCTGAGAACTCACCTTCCAATATCCTGGATATACCGATGCCGAATAAGGCATCTATGATTAATAAGTTATTTTCCGGAGCAAATCCGTTCCATGCATCAAACGGATAGATTTTCAGGTTGGATATTTTTAACCGGTTCAGCCTGTCGAGATTTTCCTGATTCTCTTGCGTCACTTTCGAGTTCCCGGAGCAAATTACGGTTTCTACCGGATACCCCTCCTGAGCCAATAAACGCGCAATCACCAATCCGTCGCCTCCGTTATTTCCCGGTCCGCAGAAAACAACAATGCTTTCAAAGATTGACAGATCCAGCGATTTGAGTAAATGTTCCGTAAAACGTGAACCGGCACGTTCCATCAATTCGAGTGAAGTGACGGGTTCATCCTGCATGGTAAATAATTCCGACTCTCTTATACCTTTGACCGGAAGTATCATATTATTCTAATTAGAAATATTCTTATTTGTGACCTGCACGATGGCAGGGTGGATTCTTATCTTAAACGGTCGGCGGAGCGTATCAGTTTTTCATCCTTCTTGATCGCATTATTCGCCAGGAACAGACCTGCCGCCGCGGGAATCAGGCATGCCAGTATCCAGTAATTGTATTGGATAGGGTCATCCGGTCCCAGTAATCCTTGCTTAACGAATACAAGGCTGGGATAGATATAGAGCATTAATAAGATGGCGAAAAGGAAAATGAACATATTCGCGTATACGACCTTGATCTGTCTCGACCGGTTTTTATACAGGAAAATAGCTACTATCGAAAAAATAGCGGAAATGATCAGGGTTAAGCCCAGATATAGTGTCGACATATAGATGCCGCCATCCGGTGTACGGTCTTTCACGACAAAAGCATTATATTCAAAACCGTAATCAGCGGTAGCAAAATAACCGATAGGGATAAACAACAAAATGATGGTAGCTACTGCGGCGATCGCCAGGTAAATTGTTTGAATTCTTTGAATCATGTTTAAGGTTTTTAAATTGGTGATTATTGAAGCGTGTGATTAAGCGTAATATAAGGTAATTTCTGGATAGTACTTCCTAACTCCACCCAGGGCCTGAATTTCAGGGAAACATTGGAAGGTTCTCCATTCCCGTACCTGGTAAGGTTGGAGGCGAAATTTACGATGCTGGACAGCGCATCTCCCGAAAGCAACTGTTCTAAATCCACATTCATTCCGATAGGAATTATCGCCTCTCCTCCGTTGGGGGCTACATAGAGATCCTGGTTGTTATTTTCACCTGACGTTAACTGGGTCTGGTCCAGCTGGAGCGCGTAATCAAAACCTTTGATCCCCGAAGCCGGCCTCGAAGTATTATTGACGGCCAATACATTCGCATCAAAATTCAGGTTAAAATTACGTTGCGCGATCGCTGTTGCAGCATTCGCCAGGTCTATAATGGAAAGATCGCTGACATTGTGGATATTGGAAAGATTGATACCGGCCCATGTGATGTTTCCGATATTATTGAGTTTGTATTTGCAATTAATTAAATTGAGCGTTTCCTCGATCCGGTCACATCCGGCGAGCATAGTTATTCCGAGTAGTAAAAAGAGTACTTTTTTCATGAGTTTTTATTTTAAATAATTGTATTTTTGATCATAATAGACCATTTGTTGCGTATAATTATCGACATATTCAATCTCGATGTCCACTATCTGATCATTTTTCATCACCGGTACGAATACGGGATTTACAAATCCTCCGTAAGGCGCCACATCTAATAAGGCATACCGGCTCCTGATTTCTTTATGTAACTCCGGGTCGATTTTCACCCCGTAATTTTCGACCAATTTCCTGGCGGCATTATAATCCCCGGTGGATTTGATACGTTGTACTTCCCTGAGGAGTTGCCCGATGAGGTCACGTAATTTTTCATAATCGTTAATCACCACGTAAGTCTTATTGTCCCTCTTGAACATTTCGATCACATTGTCTTCGAGTCCGGCTTCATAGCACCAACGGGCGATGATAGCGCGGTTGCGCATGTGGGATTGGGTAATCACGTTCCCCGGTTCGATCCGGTTCAGTTGAAGCATCAATCCGTTCATAATATATTTATAGTAACAGGCATAATAAGCTTCTTCATTGGGAAGTAATCCGAGTTCCACCATTTTCGGATCGGCGATAAAATAGAGGGAGAAAAGATCGGCACGGGTTTCTTCAATGGCGGAATGATAATTTTTTAAAGCGTCATCGTCCACGCCCGGTAACATTTGTCCCGAGCCATGCCCCACACATTCATGCAGATCCACCTGTATATTTTCCGTCAGGAAACCATATTTTTCCTGTAATCCCACTTCATATTCCGAATTATAGAATTCATAGGCATAGCCGCTTTGCATGCGGGCCTGGTCGTAAGCGTACATAATATTATGAATGGTTACCGATTTGGACCCGAAATCTTTACGTATCCAGTTGGCGTTGGGCAGGTTAATGCCGATAGGAGTAGCCGGATAACAATCGCCCCCCAGTTGGGCCGCAATGATCACTTTAGCTGCAACACCTTTTACTTCCCTTTTTTTGAATTCAGAGGAAACAGGAGAATGGTCTTCGAACCATTGGGCGTTCTGGCTGATAATCTCTGTTCTTTCGCTGTTTTTGACATCCTTGAAATTAACCATCGCTTCCCAGGTAGCTTTTCTTCCCAGCGGATCTGAATACACTTCAATAAATCCGTTCACGTAATCCACATGGGAATCCACATCGGTTACCCATAATACGTTATATTCATCCCATACCTTCAGGTCTCCCGTCTGGTAATATTCGATTAGTTTCTGGATATGCAACTTTTGGATTTCATTCTCAGCGACAGTAATGGCTTTTTCCAGCCAATAGATGATCCTTTCGATCGCATCCGAATAAAGGCGTCCCATCATATAAGGCACTTCCACCACTTTTCCGGCTTCATTTTTGATCACTTTGCTATTTAGTCCGTAAGATACGGGTCTCTCCGGATTAGCCTGTTTATCATTTTTTTTCAGAAGAGCATAAAAATTCTCCACTTCATATTGGGTTACTCCTTCGTAAAAATTTACGGCTGATCTCGATACCAGGTCGCCGTTATGGGCGATTTTAACCGGCGCTATACGCGGGTTAAAGATAATGTCCGTGATCCGTTTGCTAAAATCCTCAAAGGATTCGTCTTCTTCGTAAGGTAAGTCATGCTGGCTTGAAAGGGCCAGGAGGTTCCCGAAATATTCCTCTGAGATTTCCGGAAAGAACTTCTCATTGCCGTAATGGTGATGTATTCCGTTGGAGAACCAAAATCTTTTGGCATATACCAGGAACTGGATCCATTCATCGGTATTTTTATTCCCGCTATAGGTATTGATGATATTGTCAATGGTAGCCTTAACCGCCAGGTTATACCGGCAATTCTGGTCATATAAAATATCCCTTCCACACAGAGCGGCTTCACTGAGGTAGTAGACCAATGTTTTTTGCTGCAGGGTCAACTCGTCCCAATCGTCGACGGTATAACGCATGATCTCAACATCGGCAAACCTGTCGATGACGTAATTGAAATCGTCCATGTTTTCCGAAGTAGTTGCGGGAACCGGCCGGGGTCGGTTACAAGAAGAAAAAATTGCTAATAATATCATGAAAATTACAACACTATAGTTCCTCATTTTGTTGATTTTTATGTCTTTATTATTGAAATTGTTTTGTATCCCATTGAGGCAAAAATACAAAAATTAAATGAAGGTTAATTTATAATCCCGTATTGAATATCATTAATGAATTTCCTTAATAATTATTGAAAACACTAAAAGGAAAAAAGGAGTATTTTTGCAAAGCATTTTTTAAGATTTACACACTTAACGATTATGAGAGTTCTTGTCATTACCCTGATCTACATTATATCTCCGTTCGTCGTCATTTTTTTATTCCGGAAATATAAAATTGCCCAGCAGATAGGTACGGTTATTATCGCTTACGCGATCGGTATCGTGATGGCTTTGACGGGTTTTGTACCTTCGGCCGGACAGGAGGGGCATGAGACCATCAGAACCATCCAACAATGGATGCAGAATATTACGGTTCCGCTGGCTATACCGCTGATGCTATTTAATTGCGATTTTAAACTATGGACCAAGTCTTTGCCTAAAACGGTGGCTGCTCTGGTCGGCGGACTTCTTTCCGTAATCATTGCCGTGGTCGTTGCTTTTTTCATATTCCGGTCAACCGGGATAGAAGATCTTTCCAATATTGCTGCGATGATGGTCGGCATTTATACCGGCGGGACTATGAATTTTTACGCATTGGGAGCAGCCCTGAATGTAAATCCCGATACGATTGTGATTGCTTATACATTTGAAATGCTGATCACGTTCCCGCTCATACTCTTTATTGTGGGTGGCGGATACAAATTATTCCGGAAATTATTGCCTTTCAAGGATCAATCCGCGGCGATCGATACGGGGGAATACCGTTCGCTGGAAGAAAACGGCATTGAAAACTACAGGGGGATTTTAAATACCAGGGTTTTCCCTAAAACATTGCTGGCCATATCGATTTCATTACTATTCCTTGCGATAGGGGCCGGTTTATCCTTCCTGATCACCGGAAAACTTAATGAGATGGTCATTATCCTTACGATAACTACTTTAGGGATCGCGGCTTCTTTTAACAGGAAAATCCGGGAATTGCCAAAAACCTTTGAGTTGGGAATGTTTTTTATCCTGATATTCAGCGTGGTAGTAGCCTCCCAGTTCGATATTTACAGTATCAACAGCGGTGCCGTGCATATTTTCCTGTTTATCCTTTTCGTGATGTTGGTTTCGGTCATACTTCACCTTATATTTTCCCGGATATCCAAAGTGCCGGGAGATTTGTTTACAGTGGCCCATGTTGCGCTCCTCTGTTCTCCGCCATTCGTACCTCCCGTCGTGGGTGCCATGAAGAACAAGAAAGTATTGATCAGCGGTATCGTGATCGGATTGGTGGGATATGCAGTGGGTACTTATCTCGGCGTTTTACTGGCACAATTCTTTAAACTATTTTAAGTCTATCCATCCGGTTAAGAGTTTTCATCGGAAAAAACGATCGTACGAAAAAATATTTATTTTGAATATTTTACCCTGTCACGGATTACTTTGAAATAATGAAAGGAAAATCATCCGTAAAAACAATATTTAGTTATAAATAGTGTTATTTTTGCAGGTTATTTCTATACATATATATAAATAAATTGCCGATGAGAAAATTAATATACGGATTGATCATATTGAGTCTGGCTTCATTATCGACAGCCTGTAAAGAAGTACGTAAAGAATATTTCCCGAACGGCCGGGTAAAGTCCGAAACGGAATACCGTTTCGGGAAAGAAAACGGGAAAATGGTATTCTTTGATGAAGGATACAACCGGCCTACATTGGAAGTAACCATGAAAAAAGGAAAAAAGAACGGAAAGCTTTACCGTTATTTTTTCAATGGAACCATAGAATCGGAATCCTATTTTGTCAATGATATCCAGGAAGGAGTGGAAACGGTTTATGATTTAACGGGATTTAAAGCTGTTGAAACTCATTATGAGAACGGGAAAAAGAACGGTCCTTATCATTCCTGGCACGAAAAAGACATATTGAAGGAGCAGGGCGCTTTTAAAGATGATATGTTTGACGGAGAATGGCTTTATTACGATACCCGCGGGTTCCTGGTAGGAGAGGGGAAGTTTGACAGGGGAACGGGCGAACAGCATACGTATGATTCCAAAGGTAATCTGGTAAAGATCACCAATTATGCCAATAACCTTAAAAACGGTCCGGAAATTGAATTTACGCCGTCGGGAGATACGTTAAGGGTAATTATCTTTAAAGATGACAGGATCGAGAAAATGGAGCAGTTTAAACCATAGTTATATTGATGGATAATAAATTAGGAATCGTAATAAAGATATTTTTATTGCTCTCGCTTTTTTTCTTCATAAACGCTGATCTTCAGGCCCAAAAGAAAATCAGGTTTAGCGCGAATTGGAGTTATCATGATGAAGACCGGCTGCCCGGAGTGAACAGGCTCATCGGTAATGTTATATTTACGCAGGGTGAAATTATCGGCTATTGTGACAGCGCTTATTTCCACGAACGCGAAAACGTGATGGAGGCTTTTGGCCGCAAAGTAAAGATCCATATCAACGATTCGGTGACCTTATACGGTAAATACGTCATCTATAACGGTAATACCAAAATGGCTTCCATATCCCGGGAAGTGGTACTGGAAGATAACACTTCCTCTCTTTATACCGACAGTCTGATCTATAATCTCAATACGGATGTGGGTTATTATGTTACCGGAGGAAAAATGATCAATCAGGATAATACGCTTACCAGTAAGTTAGGGCGGTATTTCACCCAGGAACAGATGATCTACCTGAATGAAAATGTACTCCTGGTCAATGAAACCTATACGATGACCTGTGATTCGCTGGCCTTTAATACGGATGACGAGATCGTCCATTTTTTGTCCCGGACCCACCTTAATTCCGAAGAAAACGATATCTATACCACATTCGGATGGTATGATACGAAACAGGATATCGCGGAGCTGGTAAAGGATGTGATCATCATCAGCGAAACGCAAAAGATTACCGGTGACAGTATTTATTACGATAAGAACGGTAAACTTGGGATAGGATGGAATAATGTATCGGTCAGTGACTCGGTGAAGAATTACATTTTAAACGGCCATTATGTGGAATATTTCGAAGGAGAAGGTGTTTCCATGGCCACCGATAGTGCCATGGTCGTCTTGATCGATGGCAGGGATTCCCTTTTTGTCCATGCGGATACTTTTAAGATCTATATCGATTCCTTACGGGATGTGGAATTATTAAAAGCTTATTACCATACTAAATTTTTCAGGGAGGATATACAGGGAGCAGCCGATTCCATGGTGTATGTGTCTGCCGATTCTCTGCTTACCCTTTATTATAATCCGGTGATCTGGTCGGAAGAATATCAACTGACGGGCGATACGATCCAGTTCTTCATGATCGATTCGGTCAGGGTGGAAGTACGGCTCCGACGATCCGGATTCGTCGTCTCTTCGATTTATAATGATCTCGAATTTAACCAGATCAAGGGAATTAATATTACCGGACATATTTATGATAAGAAATTAAAAAAGGTGGATGTGATCGGTAATGCGGAATGTCTTTACTATATCCAGGAAGACGATGCGTCCCTGATTGGCGTTAATTCGTCCGCAACCAGCGAAATGAAGATATCATTCGTGGATAACCAGATCCAGACCATTACCAAATATAACGAGCCCGACGGGAAAATATATCCGGACCAGCTACTGGAAGAAAATGATAAGCGGCTGAAAGATTTCAGATGGCTCGAAACTTACCGGGCCAGGAGAGTGGAAGATATTTTCCACACGCCTATTCCGCGCATCAAGGGTTCGGAGCCAGGTGCCGGGCCATTTTCAGATAGAAATCGGTAAAGACCAAAGCCGGATTTCCGTTTCTTTCCGTATGATAAATTGCCTGGTTGCATTCGGTCAGTAATGGGGAAATAGTACGTAAAGTCAGGTCCGACCGGAAAAATTCCATGAGTTTTTTTTCTTCGGAAGTCGCATTGAGTACCACATCATTTTTTGTTCCGAGCAGTAATATATTCCTCAACATCCGGATTACAAAACGTAAGAAACTCTTTTGGGCTTCCCTGCCTTCGGAAATTAATTCCCCAAACATAGATTGTACATCCAG
>ERZ809224.1523-NODE-1523-length-16607-cov-16.450157_pt1 | contig 16607 bp, 12 predicted proteins | sample MGYA00520513_ERZ809224 | MGnify/ENA primary metagenome ERZ809224 (study PRJEB31576, sample SAMEA3212658) | Homo sapiens | biome: human-gut; feature: human gut; material: fecal | place: Sweden | collected 2012 ...
ATTTTTATGCCTAATTTTTTTAGTTTCGTGTCCAATTTTTGTTGACAAGTGCAATGGAGGAGAGGACCACGCCCTTAAGCCTTGCCTCCCACCGCTTGCGGGGGGAGGGGGACCACGAAGTGGTGGAGGGGGGGAGGCCTCCAATGGAGGCCGGTGCCCGCCAAGCGGGCTATAAAACTCATCGCCCGCAGGGCGATACCACCACCCTTTGAACCCGCCTGCCAAAGGCAGGCAGAACCCTCTGAACCCTCAGAACCCGGGCCACAGAGTGGCCCATACATCCGCCCTTTTCCGTCTCGCTGCGCTCGTTACTCACCCTCTGAATGGCAGGCAATGTTGAACCATTTGCGGGCTCACCGAAAGGTATGTCCCTGTTTTGAACAATAGAAAACCACCGCCCTCAAAGAGGACGGTGGTTTTCTGTTGTAGAGGATGTTATATGGTATGGCCTGTTCTGCCCCAGACAGGCCATATTTTATTTTTCTGCAGCTGCAGGAACAGCGTCAGCGGGAGCCTTGCCGGAGGCCATGGCTTCGTTGTCGGCTTTGGCCTTTTTCAGGTCGAAGCGGTCGGATACGAAACCGTAGAGGGTCCAGCCGAATACGGTGACGATGGCGCCGTAGGTCATGGCTTCAAAGCCGGAGGCGTAGCATGCATAGAGGCTGTAGAGGGAAGCAATGAAAGCGATGAGTTTCGTGGTTTTCAGTTCGCTGCCTACATGGTCTACAGCTTTCATGATGACTACCACAGAAGCCATGCAGAGGAGGTAGGGCATGATGTTGGTGATGACTGCCAGGTTGACCAGGGTCTCGAACTGTTCGTTCAGGGAGGGGCTGATGGTCATGAGGGAGAAGAGGGACTGAATGATGGTGATGGCCACCATGCCGGCGATTGGAGCGCCGTGGGAAGTCACTTTCTTCAGGAAGGCCGGGAAGTATCCTTCATCGCTGCCTGCCTTGAATACGTTGGCAATGGTGAACTGCCAGCCCAGGAGGGAACCGAAGCAGGAGAGAACCATGAGGCCCATGATGATCTTGCCTACGGTGCCGCCAAACATCTGGGAGAATACGAGACCGAAGGGAGCGGAGCTGGAGACGAGGTCTTCTGCAGGAACGATACCGAAGATAATGTTGGTGGAAACGATGTAGCAGGCTGCTGCCAGCAGGGTGCCGCCGAGAACGGCTTTGGGCACGTTCTTTTCCGGATTATCCACGGCGTCCGCATTGGCGCAGGCCGATTCCATACCCAGGAAAGCCCACAGGGTCATGGTGATGGCGTTCAGTGCTTCTTCACCGAAGCCCAGGTCATGGACATTCCAGTTAGCGGTGTACATGGAGGGGGAGAACCAGAACCAGCCTACGAAAGCGAGGCCGATACAGGGAATGATAACGCCCCATACGGTGATGGAGGAAACCTGGCCGGTGTACTTGGCGCCGCCGAAGTTAAGAACCGTAGCCAGCCAGAGGGTGAAGATAGTGGCAGCGCAGGTCATGACCGGGTCCAGAGTCGTATCCAGGAAACCCAGGGCATAGCCTACGGCGGAAATGGCAATGGCGGTGTTCGCAAAAATCAGGGACACCCCATAGGTGTAGTTGGCAAGGAAATTGCCGGCCTTGCCGAAGGAATATTCAGCATAGCCGCCCATGCCGCCGCCTTTTTTACTGTACATGCCGCACTTGGCAAATACATAGGCCAGAGCCATGGATCCCACGGCCGTAACCAGCCAGGAAACGATGGACAGGGCACCCACCTGAGCCAGTTTGGACGGCAGCATGATAATGCCGGAACCCATCATATTGACGGCTGTCAGGATGGTGAGCTGGAAAACGCTCATTTTGTTTGCTTTACTCATGTTGATCTCCTTTGATAAGGAAGGATGGGGAAACCCTGTTTCCCCGCTTCCCTATGAGTTTATTTCTTTTCAAATTCCTTTTTCAGCACATAGCCATAGGCATGTTTCTTTCCATCAGCGCCGGGCTGTACATAAACGCCCTGAATTTCAGGAGCAAAGCCGGGCAGCTGGTTGATGCCTTCCACCAGGTCCAGGAAATAGGTGACAGCGGTTTTGGACCACTTTTCACCGGGATGTACGCAGAGTACTCCTGGCGGATAGGGGAGAGCGCCTTCCAGGGCGGTGCGGCCTTCTGCGTCAGCCAGGTCCACCAGTTCGCCATGGGCTCTCATGAATTCATACTGCGCTTCCTGCGGATTCATCACGTATTCCGGGAAATAGTCCTTCAGGAAGAGTTCCTTCTGCAGAGTGGAAACCTTGCGGTCCTTGTAGAAATCATGCATTTCCTGACAGAGGCGGCGGATGGTGTAGCCTCTGTATTTTTCTTCGTAAGCGTTATAAATGGAGGGAAGCACTTCAGACATGGGCGCATCCTGGTCGATGAGCTGTTCGAAACGGATGAGCTTTGCTACCAGGTCGTTCATCTTTGTTTCGCTTTCAGCAGGGGTCATGAGGAAGAGGATGTCGTTGAGATCGCATTTTTCCGGAATAATGCCGTTTTCACGGAGATAGTTGGCCAGAATGTTTCCTGGAATGCCGAAATCTTCATAGCCTCCGTTTTCTACATCAATGCCGGCAGTGACGAACTGCAGCTTCATGGGATCGATGAAGTACTGGCCCTTGCCGTAGCCGTCGAAGCCATGCCATTTGGCACCGGGTTCGAAAGCCCAGTAGTTGATGTCGTTTGCCATCTTTTCAGTATCCCCGTCTTCCCATTTCTTTCCATACACTGTGGGCGGAACGAGGGGACGGATGTAGTGGCAGTTGCGGAGCACCTGTTTTCTTGTTTCAATCACAAGCTTCACAGCGTCCATCCAGAGCTTTCTGCCTGCTTCGCCTTCATGCATTTTGGCATTCACGTCAAGGGCTGCGAAAAGCTGGTACAGCGGGGAGGTGGAAGCGTGCATCATGAATGCATTATTTACTCTCTTATGAGGTACATAGCGGTCCTGGCCCTTAATATGGGAGTCTTTCTTGTGAATCTGGGAGGTCATGGAGAAGCCGGCTTGCTGTTTGTGGACAGACTGAGTAACGAAGATGCCGGGATCTTCCGGTCCCAGGTCCAGAAGCAGAGGAGAGCAGTCCTTCATCATGGGGATAAACTGTTCATAGCCTACCCAAGCGGAGTCGAAGAAAATGTAGTCGCAGAGATGGCCGATTTTATCCACTACCTGGCGGGCATTATAGATGCAGCCGTCGTAGGTGCCCAGCTGGATGACGGCCAGGCGGATCGGTCTTTTAGCCTTGGCTTTTACCGGATCCTTTTCAGCCACCAGTTTCCGGATATAATCTTCATTGAAGCAGTGTTCCGGAATGCCGCCGATGGAGCCGAAGGCATTTCTTTCTGTTTCCAGATATACCGGGGTTGCGCCGGCCAGTACCAGAGCGCCGTGGTCAATGGACTTATGGTTATTTCTGTCGTAGAGGACGATATCGCCAGGAGTGAGGACAGCGTTGAGCACCACCTTGTTGGATGTGGAAGTGCCGTTCAGTACGAAGTAGGTCTTGTCGGCGTTGTATACCCGGGCTGCATGCTTCTGGGCTGCTAGAGCCGGGCCTTCATGAATGAGGAGATCCCCCATGGCCACGTCGGCGTTGCACAGGTCGGCGCGGAAAGTGTTTTCACCGAAGAAATCGTAGAATGCACGGCCTGCCGGATGCTTGCGGAAGAAAGCGCCGCCCTGATGGCCTGGGCAGTCAAACTGGGAGTATCCGTTTTCCACGTATTTTTCCAGATCCTTGAAGAATGGGGGCAGTACTTTTTCTTCATAATGGGAAGCAGCGCTTTCAATCTGGCGGCTGTAGAAATCGTGGTCCGTTTCATTCAGGTCGATGACCCGGTATACCCGGCTGATGACATCATCAGCCACGGGGCCTTCCTTGGTGCGGATGAGAAGGACCGGAATGGTAAAGGCAAAAATCATTTCCTTCTTGAGCACATCGGTATCGGTGTCTGTAATGACTACGGCACCTACATCGGTGAAGTCGGTATCATTGACGTTCACCGTTTCGCGGGATGGAATGGCTCCGAAAATTTCGAGTGCTTTGTCAGAGTAAGCAATTTTTAAACGTTTCACGATTGAAACCTCCTGTACTGAACATTTTGTTATGAATGGGAAGCGGAAGGTGTGTGCACATCACCTAAGCCGCTTTCCCGGCAGGGGACTTATGTCCTTTACTGAGCTTATTGTATAGAAAATGAAGAAAATACTCCAATACCGATTCCATTTAAAAAATAAAAATTCCCGAAATGATTACAAATTGCATAGATAAAAAGAAAAGCGGGGCTATTTATACCAATATTGCTATAAATAGCCCCGATGAATGGCGCCCATGCAGAACAAATACATGTCTATATTATGTAAATAGTTTGTAAAATTTTGGATTCTATGAAAAGCAAAGAGAAAGCTGGTAAGAAGAAGGTGAAAAAATCTGTATTTTCTGAAAGGAAGCATGGCTGGCAAAAAAAAAAAACTCCGAATAATAATAACAAAATAGTTATTACTATCCGGAGACATTACTTTCCATGAACCCATTTCCAGTAGGACAAAAGGCAGAGGGCGTAGCCGCCAGTCATGAGGAGCCCCAGGGGAAGGGCTGTATCCTCTCCGGCAATACCGGTGAGAGGCATGGTCAGGCTGCCCGGAGCTACCGTAAAGAATCCCAGCAGCGCAGAAGCGGCGCCGGCATTCTTCCCCTGCCTTGAAAGGGCCATGGACATACTCACCGTTTCAGTAATGGATAAAGGAATGACCGTGATAATAAGGATGGGAATGAGCAGGTGAAGGGGCCAGAGGAAATAAAAACCGGCCAGCAGGAAAAGACTGGCTATAAAGGAAAGAATAATAGAATGGCGCAGCATGGCATCATCCAGCACCTTCTTTGCCAGGGCTGCCGGAAGAAGGCCTGTAAGCAGAAGCCCCACGCCCACCACGCCCAGAATCAAGCTGTAAGTCTGGGCGCTGAGACTGTAAATATGCTGGAACAGGAAAGAGGAACCGGCCAGATATCCGAAAAAGGAAATGAAAAGGAACCCTTCCAGAAGACAATGACCCATAAAGTAAGAATCATGGAAAAGGTGGGGGTAAGAGCGGAAAGCGGCGGTAAGTCGGGGAAGACGATGTTCCTTGGGAAGTGTTTCCCGGTAGGGAATACAGGACAGGGCCAGCAGGAGACCGATGGCTGTCAGCACATAGAAAACGCCTCTCCAGTCAGTCCAGCGGAGAATCTGTCCTCCTGCCACAGGAGCCAGCACCGGCGCCAGACCGTTAATCATCATGAGGGCGGAATACAGAGTCAGAAGCTCAGTACCTGTCTTTATATCCCGGGCAATAGCCCTGGCAATGACCAGCCCGAAAGAGCCGAAAAAGCCCTGCACGAAACGGAAGAAAAGGAGCACCGAAGGCGTAGAAGCCTCACTGGCACCGTAGGAAGTCAGAGTAAAAACAGTCATGCCCACAAGAATGGGAATCTTTCGTCCGAAACGGTCGGAAAGGGGACCGCCAAAAAGCTGCCCCAGCGCCATGCCCGCCATGGTCATGGTGAGAGTCAGCTGAGCCAGGGATGGAGAAATACCAAAGGATTCCGCCAGCTCGGGAAGGGCCGGAAGATACATGTCCGTAGCCAGCGGCGCCACCGCCGTCATGAGACCCAGAAAGATAAAAAGGCCGATTTCAGATACTTTCATACAAACCTCCAGAAAATACAAAGAAGCAGGCTGCCCTGCAAAAAAAGCCGCCCAACGCTAAACAGCGCTGAACGGCTTATATTGCGGATGCTCAGAAAACGCAGCTCTACTGTGTGGAGTCCAAGACTCCTTATCTTGAGTAAATGATAACAAGAAGGCTGGAAATTGTCAAGGGCAGGCGGTGAAGGCTCCTCTATCACTTGCGCTCCCCTACTCGTCAAGTGATACGCTGCTTTTTCATTACCAAAAGCCCTCAGCCGCGTCTTTTTTTTAAAACTGCGGCGTCAGCCGCCGCCACCACCCTCTGAACCTTTTGAACCCTCTGGACCCTCACACCGAAGGCGTGTCCAAGGGCGAAGCCGCCACCACAACCTCTGAACTATCGGAACCCGGGCCGCAGAGCGGCCCATACAGCCGCCCCCTTCCGACTCGCTGCGCTCGCCACCCACCCCCGGAAAGGGGGTGGGCAGGTAAAAAGGAGGAGAGGAACGTACTCTTTAAAATTTACGGCGTCAGCCGCCACCACAACCCTCGGCCTGAAAGGCCGTCAAACTTACGAACCCTCGGGCCCGAAAGGGCCAGTCAATCTTAAGAACCTTTTTCCATAACCTTTCTACACAACCTGCCGCGTCAGCGGCGCCCCTTCGGCCCGGAGGGCCGTCAACCTTTTCTCTGTGAACCCTCCGGCTGTCAGGCCGGTCAATCCTAAGAACCTTTACTGTTCCCGTTGACACCATCCTACGGGGGTGATATACTCTTGACATATAAACACAAAGCCATAGAACAGGAAGAGTAGTCCTGATGGAAGCCATCCAAGGGAGCCGGCGCAAGTGGAAGTCCGGTATGGCAGTCTGGATGAATGGGCCTGGGAGGCGCTGTTTCGAACCATAGGTGTAGAGACAGACGGATTTCACCGTTACAGGAAACTGAGTTGGGCATTTGCCAAGTTGGGTGGTACCGCGGAAATAAATCCTTTCGTCCCTTTGCTTTTCAGCAGAGGAACGAAAGGATTTTTTGTTATATTGATTAAGGAGGAATGTCATGATGGAACAGGTTATGGATGTATCAAAACTTGTCTTTACCAAGGCGAGGGGAGGTCGGTTCCGCTGGCTTACCATTTCCACCCTCATGCTGGCTATCGGCATGCTGCTCCATCTGGTCTCTCCGTCGGTGGCAGGTTTTACGCCGAACTGGATGATCGCCTGCTATGTGGTGGCCATTCTTCTGACGAAACCGAGCTATAAGCAGTGCCTGGGCATCTGCATGGTGGCGGCGCTGATGGAAGTCTTTACCAGTAAGTCCGCTTTCCCTTACGGGGACTTTGCTTCTGAATTCTTCGGCGCCTATGTGGCAGGCTTCTTTGCCCATTCCGTGCCGCCCATTAAAATCGGGAAATTTTCTCTCCGCCCTGCCATTGCAGGATTCATTACCACCTGCGTGTCCGGTTTCACCTTTGTTTCCATTCTGACCCTGGTCATGGGGATTCCTATGAAGGTATACCTCTATGGCATGCTTCCGGCAGTAGCCATGGTAGGTATTGGAAACGGCATTATCACACCGTTCCTTTATTTCCCGGCGCTCCGCCTTTTCAAATCCATGCATTACATGGCAGAGTCCGACGTGGAGGACAGCGACCACAGCGGTCTGGTGCTGAAGCAGCAGCAGGAAGGGGTCATCAGCGTGGAGCATCTGACCTATACCTATCCCTTCTCTAAGAAGAAAGCATTGGATGATGTGTCCATGGCAGTATCCAAAGGAGATTTCGTGGTCGTTACCGGCCCCAACGGTGCAGGCAAAACCACCCTTCTCATGTCCATGGCCGGCGCCATTCCTCATTACTACGGCGGCACCATGGAAGGCATGGTCTTTACCGGAGGCAAGGCCGTGACCCAGCATACCATTGCGGATCTGGCTTCCTCCATTGGCGTCATCCTTTCAGACTACAAGGCTCAGATCGTCACCCTCACTGTGGGAGAAGAAATGGCATTCACTCTGGAAAACCACGGATTTCCGCCGGATGAAATACGCCGCCGGTCAAAAGAAGCTCTGGCCAAGGTTCACCTGGACGGACTGGAGGAACGGAAGGTTTCCACCCTTTCCGGCGGCCAGTGCCAGCGTCTGGTGGTGGCTGCGGTGCTGGCGGAAGAACCGGAAGTACTGGTATTCGATGAACCTACCTCTGCGCTGGATCCGGAAGGCATCCGTGAATTTTATGAAATGGTGGGCGAACTGAACCGGAAGGAAGGACTGACGGTTATCGTGGCGGAACACCATCTGGAAGCCACACTGCCTTATGCGAAGAAATTTATCCTCATGAATCAGGGAAAGATTATCAGCCAGGGCACACCGGAAGAAGTGATGCGGGCTATGAAGCAGAACCACATTTATGAAGAAGCCATTCCGGATATGTACCGCGCCCAGCTGACCCTGGAAGACCAGGGGATTTCCTTTGAAAGACCATTCCTTAATATAAAGGATGCCCAGCAGTCTGTGATGGATTCTTTCGAGAAAGGAGAGGGGAAACATGCTTGAACTGAAAAATGTGTCCTTCCGTTACGCCAAAAACCTGCCCCTGGTTCTGGATGGGGTATCCCTCTCCTTTGATAAGGGAGAATTCGTAGCCATCACCGGACGCAATGGCAGCGGTAAAACCACCATTACCCGTCTTCTTACGGGACTGGAAAAGCCGGCTTCCGGAGATATTGTCTACAATGGCACCTCTGTGACAAAGGAAGATGCTTCGAAGAGAAGCCGTTTTATCGGCTATGTGTTCCAGCAGCCGGACCGGCAGATGTTCATGCCCACGGTGCGCGAGGAAATCGCCTTCGGCCCCTTCCATCAGGGAAAACGGGGGCAGGAACTGGAAGATGCCATCGACCGCGCCATGGCGGATACCGATACGGAAAGCTTATCGGCGGAATACCCGAGAACCCTTTCCCGGGGCGACCAGCAGCGGGTAGCCATTGCCTCCGCCCTGGCTATGGATACGGAATACCTGGTGCTCGATGAACCTACCAGCGGACAGGACGGCAGAGAAAAGAAAAGACTCATGGCCCTCATGGAAAGACTGCAGCAGAAAGGCATCACCATTATCCTGGTTACCCACGACATGGACATTGTAGCCAGAGACTGCACCAGGGTGGTGGTCATTGCAGGCCACAAAGTGGTCTTTGATGACAAGCCGGAAATCCTGTTTTCCGAAGCCAACCGCCCCGAAGACTGGGGCCTGGCCTATCCGCCGGCAGTTCTTCTGGGCCGGCGCCTCCCCGGCGCTCCCTACTGCCGGGACATGGACAGCTTCTGCAAAGAATTTATGAAACGGAAAGGAGGAGCTTCCTTATGAGAAATCTGGTACCCCTGACAAAAATCCTTTTAACCCTGGGCACTGCCGTATGGGCCATTGTGCTTCACCGGCCGGAAAGCCTCCTTTACCTCTGTGTTCTGGAACTTCTCATCCTTCTCGTATCCGGTGAGCTTTTCAAAAATATCAAAGCCCTCATTATGCTCATCATCTTTGCTGCCCTCCTGGGAGCTATTGAAAAAGTGGGCGGCGGCTCCACTGAAGAATCGGTGGTGGCGGCCCTTCGCATGCTGGGCATGACCATCATCTTCATTTACCTCCTGGGCACCGTGAAACTGCAGGACCTCACCGCCTCCATGGTGCGGCAGCTGAAGGTACCTTATGAATACGCCTTCATGTTCACTGCAGGACTTCGCTTCATCCCTGATTTCATTGAAGAAAACAGAGCCGTCTCCGAAGCCCAGGCCTGCCGCGGCCTGGCTGTCAAAGGCAACTTCTTCAAACAGGTCAAGCGCTACATGTCCATCGTTCGTCCGCTGATGCTCCGCTCCCTGGGAAGAAGCGAAACCATGGCCCTCTCTCTGGAACTCCGCGGCTTCGGCGGATCCCGGAGAACCTTCATGGAAAGCGTGGCGCCCAAGGGAAAAGACTACGTCTTCATGGTCCTCATCCTCCTCGTCACCGCTGCCGTCATCTACGGCCGGGTGAAACTGGGGATGTGAAACAGGTATAAAAAAAGCACCCTACCAAAGGGTGCTTTTTTAGTGGATTCGTGGGCTGGTAAAGACCGCTGACTGCTGACCGCTGACTGCTGACCGCTGACTGCTGGCTATATTCCCAAAAGGAGGGCGCATCAAACACCATTACTATATATAATAATATAATATTGCGCCCGCAGGGCGCCACCAACACCCTTTGAACCTTTTGAACCCCGTCAACTCTCACACCGAAGGTGTGTCCAAAGGCGTCACTTTTTAAATGAAATGAACTTACCGATTATCTACTTTTTCCGGATTCATATCGTGATGGAGCAGACGGAAACGGGCGAAATCCTTCCATTCTGTACCGGGAATGCCGTAGTTGCAGTAGGGGTCGATAGAAAGGCCGCCCCGGGGGAGGAATTTCCCCCATACTTCAATGTACCGCGGCCGCAGCAGACGGATGAGGTCGGTCATAATCATATTCACGCAGTCCTCATGAAAATCGCCGTGATTCCGGTAGCTGAAAAGATAGAGCTTTAAAGACTTGCTTTCTACCATGTACTTGTCAGGAATGTAGGAAATATAAATGGTGGCAAAATCAGGCTGTCCCGTCTTCGGGCACAGGCTCGTAAACTCCGGGCAGTTGAACTTGATAAAGAAATCCCGGTCACTGTGCTTGTTGGGAATCCTCTCCAAAAGGCCCGGGTCATAATCATAGGTATATTTCGTGTTCCGGCTGCCCAGATGTTTCAGCTCATCCAGTCCTTCTCTCTTTTCTGTCATAACGTACCTCACATTCATATAATTCAATATAACTGCTACAAGGATATCATAGAGAAAGGGAGATGTAAATAGGGGGCTGGCGCGGGCGAGGTCGGGATTGGGATCGGGATCGGGATCGGGATTGGGATCGAGGTCGTGTGAACCCCGATAGGGGGTGAGGATCATTCTATAAAAACTGCGGCGAAGCCGCTAACACCACCTTCCGAACCTTTTGAACCCTCTGAACCCTCACACCGAAGGTGTGTCCAATGGTGCCCGACAGCATCGTCATCTCGAGCGGGGGGATGTGCCGGTATGGGGGTAGATGCAAACCGCTCCGATGATACTCTGAGTCGAGAGATCTCCTGCCGTAATGCTGCCCGTACCATCAGAGGGGGGAGATTTCTCCACTCTGTGGAGACTCTGCATAGAGTCTCCAAGTCAGCCGAAGTTGGCCTCTAGCCTGCACAATAAGAGGCTTTCCTATTGGCGGCTGACCGGCTACGGTCGAAATGACGGGGATGGGAGCAGCGTTTTTGTCATTTGTCCCTTTCTGAAATGACTGTATGCTGCTCGCCAGGCGGCATTATAAAACTCATCGCCCCCTAAAGGGGAAACGACTCACTACATTTTGCGCGTTGCTAGCGCTCCTTCAAAATGTGTTCGCTGTGCACCGCAGGGCGATACCACCACCCTTTGAACCCTTTGAACCTTCACACCGAAGGTGTGTCCAAGGGTAAGAAGCAAAAATGACACAGGCTGCCGATTGGCGGTCAGGATAGCGATGGGGTGTCAAATCGACGCTCTGCCTTGTACACCCTTTGCCTCTTCGAGGCGTTCACCCACAGGGAAGCGTGTTACTGGATTCGCGGGTCGCTTCTCTCTCCTATGAATCCAGTTCCCTTGCCACCTCAAGGGGAAACGAGAAGTATGGAGAGGAAAAACAGAGAGTCATATGTTTCATGTACCATTCCGCAGTTTCCCCCTTTGGTGGTGAACGCAGTGAGCCAATCCGCAGAATGCCTATCATGCCATATGACACAGAAAGGTGAATCCGTAACGCTGACTTTATATTATCGCCCCCTAAAGGGGAAACGACTCACTACATTTTGCGCGTCGCTAGCGCTCCTTCAAAATGTGTTCGCTGTGCACCGTAAGGGCGATACCACACCCCTCGGCCTGAAAGGCCGTCAAACTTTAGAACCTTCCGGCCGTCAGGCCGGTCAATCCTAAGAACCTTTCCCTTTTGAACCCTTTGAACCTTCTGAACCCTCTGAACCCTCACACCGAAGGCCTGTCCAATCACATGGGAAATTCGCTGTTTGCCTTTTCTCTCACGTATTCCCAGAAATGGTCGATAATGTATTCCCTGAGGAGCACGGCGGAAAGGGACAGCTTTCCTTCTGTTTTCCAGGAAAGATTCAGGTATCGGTGGCAATCCATGTCTCCCACTGGGAGAGAGGCCAGGCCGCTGTAGGCGTTGTACCAGGTCATCTGGGGGACCAGGGCGATGCCAAGGCCGGCATTGACGAATTCATGGATGGTGTCGGGGTTGTCGCTTTCCATGACGATTTTCGGCGAAAATCCTGCTTTTCCGCAGTAGGTTTCCAAGATGTCCCGGAGCACGAATCCCTTGGGCGGGGCGATGTAGTTTCTATCTGCGAAATCAGCCAGATTGATGTAGGGCAGCCGGGCATGGCGGTCGGAAAGGGGAAGCACCATGACCAGGTTTTCCCGGAAAAGGGTGACGGTATGTTCATTCTCCACATGATGAATGCTGGAATAGAGGGTGAGATCCGTATGTTTCGGAGCGGCTTCCATCTTGGGGTTGATGATTTCCAGCATGGCTTCGGGATGGTCTTTCCGGAATTCCGCCAGAAATGAAGGAATGAGCTTGGTGGCGGAATGGATGGCAAGGTTCACCGTCATCTGCTGGAGATTTTTAGAATCAGCGAATTCCTGCTGCATTTCATCATATTCCTGCAGGAAATTCTCCGCATGCTTCAGAAGGATGTGGCCATCCCTGGTGAGATGGATATTTCTTCCCTCCCGTTCAAAGAGGGTGACTCCCAGCTCCTCTTCCAGGCCCCTGATGGTTCGGGAAAGGGCAGGCTGGGCGATATGGAGGGCCTCCGCTGCTTTGGTGAGATGCTCCATTTTCGCCGCTTTCCGGAAATATTCCAGGGAAGTGAAATTTAATTTCATGGCTGCCTCCTGACTTCAAACTGTCTGCAGGAAAGAGAAAGGCTTTCTGAAGGATATCGAAATATTTGCCTTTTTCTCGTTATAGTAGTATACTATAAGTGGGTATTAAAAATACCAATAAAACATTTCGGAAATTTAACCGCCGGTACTTGACCTTTTTATAAAAATAAAGGCCGGCTGTATGCAATCATTATATCATAGACCCTTTGGGTTCATGTCAGATTGTGACATTTTTTACCAAAGAAAGGAGGACAATATGGAAATCGGTGAACTGATGGACCTGGAAATGTACGGCAGCATGTACCTGCTCTTTGCCATGGCTTTCTTCTATGTAGAAGGAGCCAATCTTCTGGTACCGTCCCGGGTGAATTTCAATTTCAAACGTATCCTTTCTCCATTTGCCTCCTTCTTCAAAGGTTTCATCGGTGCAGGAGGATGGAATCATTACGCCTCTGTGATTTTGGGGCGCAAAGATTTTGTACAACTGAATGACGGGGCATCTGTTTTGGGATGTCCGGTTTCCGCCGCTGTCTGACACGCGGGGGAAACCCTGCGCGGCGGCACAGCCATGAAACTTTCAAATGAAAGGCTTTTTCAGTGTTCCCTGAAAAAGCCAGCTTTGCAGAACTTTCAATGGAAGACGCCTCGCGGCGTCTTTTTTGATGAAATTTCTGGAGAGTGCATTTACATGTTATTCGTAAAAAAAGATATTAAGAAACTGCTGTCGGTGATGATACCGATACTGGTGGCCCAGGTATCTACGGCAGGAGTGACTTTCATTAATACCACCATGGCCGGCCATGCCGGCGCCGACGATCTGGCCGGTGTCTCTGTGGGAGCGGGACTCTTTTACCCACTCCTAGCTTCCATTATCGGTCTCCTCATGGCGGGAACGCCCCTCATGGCGCAGCTCATCGGACGGAAAGAAAGAGAAAGCCTTCCCTTCATCGTAAGAAGCGGCATGGTCATCGGCCTTTCGGTGTGGGCCCTCTTCACAGCAGCCTATTTCTTCTTCATTGATGACCTCCTGGCCTCCCTGGCTCTGGAAGCGGCGGTGGAACACATTGCCCGGTACTACCTGATGACCATGATTGGCGTGGTATTCTTCCTGGCCCTCATGATTCCGCTGCGCTGCCTCACTGACACTGCAGGCTCCACTTCCATTTCCATGAAACTTTTCCTCATGGCACCGGTGATTAACGGTATTTTCAACTACCTCTTCATCTACGGCCACGGCGGCATGCCTGCCCTGGGCGGTATCGGAGCCGGTCTTGCCACCATGATGACCTACGGCTTCCTCCTGGGACTCTTCCTTCTGGTAGTTATGAAATCGAAAGATCTGGGCGGAAGACAGATTTTTGCAAGCCCTGCCCTGCGTTCGAAAGACCTTCGGGAATACCTGGTCGTAGGCGTGCCCAGCGGCCTTTCCATCTTCATGGAAATGAGCCTTTTCAGCCTGATTATCGTATTCCTTTCCCGCTACGGCACCGATGCTCTGGCGGCCTACCAGATTGCCGACAACTTTGCCAGCCTGGTATACATGCTTCCCGTATCCTGCTCCATGGCCCTCACCATCCTCATTGCTACGGCAGTGGGAGCCGGTGATATGACCCTGGCACGGCGGTACAAAAAAGCAGGCTTTGTGGTGGCCATGGCAGGTGCCATGATGACCGCCTCCTTCACTGTCCTCTTTAGAAACTCCATCGGCTCCGTCTACACCGACGATGCCGCCGTAGCCCTCATTGCAGGACAGTTCCTCATCTACAGCGCCGGCTGGCAGCTCTTCGACGCCATTTCCACCCCCATCCAGGGTATCCTTCGGGGACTGAAGGACACAAGGATTTCCTTCATCCTCATGGTTCTGGCCTACTGGGGCGGCTGCTTCCCCATGAGCCTCTTCCTGGATAGTCACACCGCCCTGGGCGCCGACTCCTTCTGGCTGGGACTTGACTTCGGCGTAGGCTGCTCCGCCTTCCTCATGATACTCCGCCTTCTCTACGTAGAAAGAAAACTGGACGGCCGGCCGATGCCCTCCCTCAGCTGGCTCCTTTCCCTTATCCCCGGCAGAAAAACAGCGCCTGCTGCTGTCTATGCCATTTCCCTCCAGAGAAATATAAAGAAAGCAGAAGAACTGCTGGACCTCTGGACCGCCATGGAAGAAAAAATGTCCATGCTTATGCAGGAAATCAAAGAATCGGAAGTGGATATCTACGAAGCCTTGGGAAGAATCCTCCCCATCCGCCTATCCCTTCTGACCGACCTTCACCTGTCCATCATAGGCCACGCCTCCAGGGCCTATATCCCATAGGTACCTTAGATAAAAAAAGCTCTCTGCCCTACGGCAGAGGGCTTTTTCAGTGAGGATGTGCCAAAGGCGCGTCTGACGTCTCCCACCGAATTGTCTCCGCATCCTTCACAAATTTATGATTCTTTTACCTTACACCGTATCATCATGTGCTATTATAATAGTAATAAATAACTAAAATAGACGTATATCAGTCATTTCTATAGAAAAAGGTGAAGTTATGAAGATTCTTGTAACCGGCGGTGCCGGCTTTATTGGTTCCCATCTGGTGCGTCAGCTCATGGAAGCAGGGGATGAGGTCGTTTCCCTGGATAATCTTTCCACAGGCCTTCGGGAAAACCTGCCGGAAGGAGCCCGGCTGGAAGTGATGGACACCCATGACGATAAAGTGGAAGACCTCTTCCGCCAGGAACATTTTGACGCTGTAGTTCATCTGGCTGCCCAGACCCTGGTGAGCGACTCCATGGTGGATCCTGAAAACGATATGTACCAGAACATTGCAGGTACCGTTCATATCATGGAATGCTGCAGGAAATACGGCGTAAAGCGGGTGATTTTCTCCTCCTCCGCCGCCACCTATGGCGATGTAGATGAAAAAGCCCTGCCTGTGCAGGAAACACTCCCGCAGATTCCCCTTTCCTTCTATGGCCTGACCAAAATGACCGTAGAAAAATACCTGGCTCTCTACCATATGGCCTTCGGCATTCACTACGTGGTACTCCGTTTTTCCAACGTATACGGCGAACGTCAGGGCGATGGGGGAGAAGGCGGTGTCATCAGCATCTTCGCCAAACGCCTCGCTAAAGGACAGGATATTACCATCTTCGGAAACGGCAAACAGACCAGAGACTTCGTCTACGCCGGCGATATCGCCCGGGGCATCCGCCTGGCACTGACCACACCAAATGCCGACACCTGCTATAACCTCAGCACCCAGACAGAAATCAGCCTGAACGAACTGGTCACAATCCTTTCCCGCATTACCGGAAAAGAAATCACCCCATCCTACGGCCCTGCCAGAGAAGGGGACATCTATCGCTCCTCCCTTTCCAACGAAAAGGCAGTGAAAAACCTCCACTGGACCCCGGAAGTATCTCTGGAAGAAGGACTGAAACGGACCTACCAGTACTTCCAGAAACAATGAAATACGAAAAGCGCCCTCTTGAGAAAGAAGGGCGCTTTTTAATTGATAGAAGGCGCCCGTGGGAAAACAGGACAGCCCTGGCGGGCGAAGTCCCCCTTTGGTGGCTGGCGCCACCACCTTGCCCGGTGGGAAGCATGTCACTGGATTCGCGGGTCGCAGGGCTCCCCTATAAATCCAGTTCCTTTGCCACCCCCACTTCGCGGGGCACTATGGGTACTTAGCCATGGAGCCATGTCTCTGCAGGAAAGCATAGAGCGATTTATTCTGTCCCCCGGATGGGGGAAAGTCCGGCGCAGCCGGATAAGGGGGAGCCGCGCAGCGGCTAATCACCAGAATGCTTACCATGCCATATGACACTGAAAGTAAATCCCGTAACGTTCTTGCGTCCCCTTTAGGGGAAGAGGGCCACGAAGTGGCGAAGGGATGTACGAGGGTAAGAATGATTATGATACTCGATGTGGACGTGACCGCCGAAAGGCGGCATTATAAT
>ERZ809224.1524-NODE-1524-length-16603-cov-4.910624_pt1 | contig 16603 bp, 14 predicted proteins | sample MGYA00520513_ERZ809224 | MGnify/ENA primary metagenome ERZ809224 (study PRJEB31576, sample SAMEA3212658) | Homo sapiens | biome: human-gut; feature: human gut; material: fecal | place: Sweden | collected 2012 ...
GTGTGCGATATGCGCCGTCCTTCTTTTCGTCCTCTCCCAACCTGCAATGATTCAGGCTGAGTAGTTACCACTCAAAATAATTTCCTAGAAAAATGTGTTGACAAACAATATCTCAATATGTATAATAATTTAGGCGTGGATAGGAGGATATTATGCAGATTGCTTTAAACGATGTTTTGAAGGATGATGGTAAAGTTCTGCGGATAGATGCGGAGCTTGGTCTGGATACATTTGCGATGAAGCTCGGCAGATATCCGATTACCAGAAAGAGTCCGGTTTCTCTGGTTCTGACGAACAAGGGCAAGCGGAATCTGCTAATACAGGGAGAGGCTGAGCTAACGGTTTTGATTCCCTGCGGACGCTGCCTGGAGGATGTTCCCGTTGAGTTTCATCTTGATTTTGAAAAAGAAGTTGATATGGATCTTACGGAGGAGGAACGAAGGGAAGCGCTTGATGAATGTGCGTATATACATGGATATGACCTGGATGTGGATGAGCTGGTCTACAGCGAGATTCTGGTGAGCTGGCCGCTTCGTGTACTGTGTAAAGAGGACTGTAAGGGAATCTGCAGTATCTGCGGTAAGAATCTGAATCATGGGACCTGCGACTGTGATCATACAGATTTAGATCCCAGAATGGCACAGATCCGTGATATCTTCAATAAATTTAAGGAGGTGTAAACCATGTCAATCTGTCCAAAGAATAAATCTTCCAAAGGAAGAAGAGACAAGAGAAGAGCAAACTGGAAAATGGCTGCTCCAAATTTGGTAAAGTGCAGCAAGTGCGGCGAGCTAATGATGTCTCACAGAGTCTGCAAGAACTGCGGAACATACAATAAAAAAGAAATCATTGCAGTGAATGATTGATTGTAACATGAGGCTTTCCGAGGGTTTTTGGAAAGTCTTTTTTCATGCGGGAATTTTTCGAAAAACCGTTGCCGAATACATATAACTCGGCAGCGTTTTTTTGATTCGTGACAATAGAAAGTTCGCGGAATGCAGTTTTTATTGTTTTGGAAAAATCTTTTACACGGCCTTGTGCACAGGGGGATTTAGCAAAACGTTGTATTTTTCTTTCTTTTGCAGTGAAAATTTATATTGATTTTTATATCGCACTCTAGTATATTAGGAATAGCAGCAGGAGGAAAATATATGCAGGATATGGTTAAGGTGGTTGTGGACGCTATGGGCGGGGACAATGCACCTGGAGAAATTGTGAAGGGCGCCGTGGAGGCGCTGAATACCAGAGAGGACATTTTTGTTTATCTGACCGGCAGAAAGCCTGTGATTGAAAAGGAGCTTTCAAAGTATACCTTTCCGAGGGAGAGGCTGGAGCTTGTTCATACGGAAGAAGTGATTGAGACTGCTGAACCGCCTGTTATGGCAATACGCAGGAAAAAGGATTCATCGATTGTAAAGGGTATGAATATGGTTAAGCAGAAGGAAGCGGATGCATTTGTATCTGCGGGCAGCACCGGTGCTGTGCTGGTCGGCGGGCAGGTTATCGTCGGCAGGATTAAGGGGATTGAGAGACCGCCTCTGGCACCGCTGATTCCCACGAAGGATGGTGTATCGCTTTTGATTGACTGCGGCGCTAATGTGGATGCCAGACCTTCCCATCTTGTGCAGTTTGCAAAGATGGGTTCTATCTACATGGAAAATGTAGTTGGAGTGAAAAATCCGAGAGTGGGTATTGTAAACATCGGTGCTGAGGAGGAAAAGGGCAACGCTCTTGTAAAGGAGACATTTCCATTACTTAAAGCATGTGACGACATTAATTTCATTGGCAGCGTGGAAGCACGGGATATTCCTGAAGGGGTCTGCGATGTCGTCGTCTGTGAGGCGTTTGTGGGAAATGTAATTTTAAAGCTGTATGAAGGAGTGGGAGCCACCCTGATTGCCAAAGTAAAGCAGGGCATGATGACAAGTCTGCGTTCCAAGATTGGAGCGCTGCTGGTAAAGCCGGCCTTGAAAAAGACATTGAAATCTTTTGACGCCAGCGAATATGGCGGAGCGCCGCTGCTTGGACTGAACGGTCTTGTAGTCAAGACACACGGCAGTTCGAAAGCTGTGGAGGTAAAAAACTCAATTCTTCAGTGCGTTGAGTTTACACAGCAGGAGATAAATCAGAAAATCAGAGAAAATATCATTATTAAAGAAAACAAGCAAGGATAAGAGAGGTATTTTATTATGGAATTTGAAAAGTTATCGAAAATTATCGCCGAGGTATTGAATGTAGACGCAGATGAAATTACGATGGAGACTACATTTGTAGATGAACTGGGAGCGGATTCTCTTGACGTTTTTCAGATCATCATGGGAATTGAAGAAGAATTTGACATTGAGATTCCAAATGAAGAAGCTGAGAAAATCGTTTCCGTAGGTGATGCGGTAGAGGCTATCAAAAACGCATTAAACTAAATCGATATCAGACAGGATAGAGGGTGTTGCAGTGCAGCACCCTCTGTATACGTAAAGCATTGTGAAAACCAGACGAAGCACGTTTTGCGGGCTTCTCTGGCTGTCGCGGCAGACGCCGGGTGAATTACAGGCATGTTCGTCTGGCTTGCTGTCCGCGTAAAGAGAGGCGATGCTATGGGCAGCTATACCATAATTTTGGAGGATTTTGCATGAGACAAATGAAGGATTTGAGGGAGCTTGAGAAAAAAATCGGCTATACATTCCATGATAAGGCGCTTTTTCGGCAGGCCTTGACGCACAGTTCATATGCCAATGAACATAAGCATGAGGGAATGAAGGATAACGAACGCTTGGAATTTCTCGGGGATGCGGTGCTGGAAATTATCAGCAGCGAATTTCTTTTTCATCACTATCCGGAAATGGCTGAAGGCGAGATGACGAAGCTGCGTGCAAGTATTGTATGTGAGCCGACGCTTGCTCTGTGTACGCGGGAAATTGAGCTTGGAGTTTATCTGCTGCTCGGAAAAGGAGAAGAACGCACGGGCGGAAGAAACAGGGATTCGATTGTGTCGGACGCTATGGAGAGTGTGATAGGCGCCATCTATCTGGATGGTGGTTTTGCTAGTGCAAAGGAGTTTGTTCACAGATTTATATTGAAAGACATTGAACATAAAAAGCTCTTTTATGATAGCAAGACTATTCTGCAGGAAATTGTGCAGAGTGACTATAAGGGAAAAGAGATTGAGTATGTGCTGACCGGAGAAATTGGCCCGGACCATGATAAGAAGTTTGTAGTGGATCTTGTTGTGGGGGACAGAATGCTTGGACAGGGAACCGGCAGAACGAAAAAGGCCGCGGAGCAGGAGGCAGCCTACCGTGCCATCATCAAACTGAAAGGAAATGTCTGAAGCATGTATTTAAAAAGTCTTGAGATACAGGGATTTAAGTCGTTTGCGAACAAAATCAATTTCAAGTTTCATAACGGCATTACCGGAATCGTGGGACCAAATGGCAGCGGAAAGAGTAATGTAGGTGATGCGGTCCGCTGGGTACTGGGAGAACAAAGTGCGAAGCAGCTTCGCGGTGCAAGCATGCAGGATGTTATTTTTGCCGGCACACAAAACCGTAAACCTTTAGGTTTTGCCTCAGTCGCCATTACTTTGGACAATGCAGATCACCAGCTTCCGATAGACTATGAAGAAGTTACGGTTATGCGAAGAGTTTATCGCTCCGGCGAGAGTGAATATTTGCTGAATGGAACGATCTGCCGTTTAAAGGACATCAATGAACTGTTTTATGATACGGGTATCGGAAAGGAAGGGTATTCCATCATTGGGCAGGGACAGATTGACAAAATATTGAGCGGAAAGCCGGAGGAGCGCAGGGAACTGTTTGATGAGGCGGCAGGCATTGTAAAATTTAAGAGAAGGAAGCTTTCGGCACAGAAAAAGCTCGAAGATGAAAGGCAGAATCTTGTGCGCGTCAATGATATCCTGTCGGAGCTGACAAGGCAGTTGGCGCCTCTGGAACGTCAGGCGGAGCAGGCAAAGATTTATCTGCAAAAAAAGGAAGATCTGAAGAAATACGATATTAACATGTTTTTGATGGACATGGAGCGTGTAGGAGCGCAGCTTTTGGAAGCGGAGAAAAATCTGAATATTGTACAGAGCCAGCTTGCGGATGTGAAGAAAGAATATGAGAATATCCGTGCCGAGTATGAAAAGGCAGAGAAGGTTATCGAAGAATTGACGGATGCGATCGAGGAGATCAGAGAGCGTGCAAATAAAAGCCGTCTGTTGAGACAGCAGCTTTTGGGTCAGATCGAGCTTTTGAAGGAGCAGATTCGTACTGCACATATGAATGAGAGTCATATGCAGGAGCGGAAAGCGGCCATTGAGCGGGAGGTCGCAAAGAAAGAGCAGCAAAAAGCAGCGGAAACAGAAACCAGGCTGGAGCTTGAGAAAAAGCATGAGGAAGCTATGGAGGCTTTGGAAGATTTCAGGTTCGAATCGGACGCCACAGCCGCTGCGCTTTCTCATTTAGAGCGTCAGATTGAAGATGGGAAAAATGCGATCATTGAACTGTTAAATCAAAGAGCATCGGTGAAAGGGAAAATCCAGCGTTACGATGCCATGCAGGAACAGATGCAGATACGCAAGGCAGAGGTCGCAAATAAACTGCTGAGGCTTGGCAGTGAGGATGCGGAGCAGAGCGCAAGCCTGCAGGAAAGTCAGAAGGTTTATGACGAGGTATCAGATCGAATTGAAAGGCTTTTAACAGAGAGCAGTGATTATGGAGAAAAAGTAAATAAAATTCAGGAGGAGCTTGCACAGCAGAACCGTAAGGTGGAGCTGGGCCAGACGGCATATCACAGAGAAGCATCAAGGCTGGAGACATTGATTAACATTACGGAGAGATATGACGGATATGGAAACGGTATCCGCAGAGTGATGGAGCAGAGAGGGAAGGAACCCGGAATCCTCGGTGTTGTGGCGGATTTGATTAAGGTAGACAAGTCTTATGAGACAGCCATTGAAACAGCTCTTGGCGGGAGTATTCAGAATGTTGTTACAGACAATGAGGATACGGCAAAACGGATGATTGCTTTCCTTAAAAAGAACCGTTTTGGGCGTGCGACCTTCCTGCCATTGAATGCCGTGAGCAGAAAGGGCGGTTTTCAGAATGAGTCGGCTCTCCGGGAGCCGGGCATCATCGGCATTGCCAGCACTCTGGTGCATACGGATCAGAAGTATCGTGGTCTCATTGAGTATCTGCTTGGCAGGACTCTGGTGGCGGACAATATCGATCATGCCATTGCGGCGGCACGAAAATATCACTATTCTCTGAGAATTGTGACGCTGGAGGGCGAATCGCTGAGTCCCGGAGGTTCCATGACGGGAGGCGCCTTTAAAAACAGCAGCAATCTGCTTGGCCGCAGACGTGAGATGGAGGAACTGCAGAAAAGTGTGCAGATGCTAAAGTCGGAGCTTGCAAAAATGCAGACGGCTATTGATGAAAACCGCCAGAAGCGCAATGCTTTTCGACAGAAAATTGTGGAGTTAAATGAAAAACTTCAGAAGGAATATCTGCGTCAGAACACAGCCAGGATGGAAATTCGTCAGATTGAAGATAAGAGGACGGAGTCGAAAGGAGAACTTGCAAGGCTGAAAGCGGAGGCATCAGATATTGATGCTCAGATAGCACAGATTGAGAATGAGAAGGCGCTTATCAAAGAGGATCTTACTCTTTCAGAGAAGAAGGAGCAGGAGATACAGGAGCAGATCGAAGCATGGCAGAAGGAGCAGGAGGCGGAACGTGCCGAGCAGGAAACACAGAGTGTGAAAACAGAGGCACTGAGGCTTGAGCTGGCCAATGCAAAGCAGAAAGAAGAGTTTGCAAAACAGAATTTAAAACGTATTGAAGATGAGCTGGAGAGCCTTTGGGAGGAAATGGATTCTGTACTGGAAAAAGGCAGAACCAGTGAGCAGGAAGCCAGAGAAAAGGAAGCAGATATACAAAAGCTTCAGGAGCAGATTGATGAGGCAAAGTTTTCTGAAGAGCAGACAGTAGAACAGCTTGCATTGCTGCAGACAGAAAAAGAAGAAAAAAGCGGCAGGCAGAAGAAGTTTTTTGATGAGAGAGAAGAACTCTCCGGGCGGATAGCTGCTCTGGATAAGGAAAATTTCCGCTTAAATGCACAGAAAGAAAAGCTTTTGGAGCGAAAGGATGCGCAGATTAACTATATCTGGGATGAATATCAGATTGCGCCATCCGAAGCTTCCGCCTGGAAAAATGAGGAGCTGCGCGATTTCGCATCGGTGAAAAAGAGGATATCCGAGCTGAAAACAGAGATCAAGGGACTTGGAAATGTCAATGTCAATGCGATTGAGGATTATAAGGAAATGTCTGAGCGTCACGCTTTTTTATCCGGTCAGCACGACGATCTGGTAAAAGCGGAGCAGGCTCTTTTGGAGATTATTACGGAGCTGGATACTGGGATGCGCAAACAGTTCCAGGAAAGTTTTGTTCGGATACAAAAAGAATTTGACAAGGCATTTAAGGAGCTGTTCGGCGGCGGTAAGGGAACTCTGGAGCTTGTGGAGGATGAGGATATTCTGGAAGCGGGCATCCGTATCATTTCGCAACCGCCGGGTAAGAAGCTGCAGAATATGATGCAGCTTTCGGGCGGAGAGAAAGCGCTGACTGCCATAGCACTTCTGTTTGCCATCCAGCATCTGAAACCTTCGCCGTTTTGTCTCCTGGATGAGATTGAGGCAGCGCTTGACGAGGCAAATGTGACAAGATATGCAAACTATCTTCACAAGTTGACAAAGAATACACAGTTTATTATTATAACACATAGACGAGGTACCATGGCTGCCGCAGACCGCCTGTACGGAATTACCATGCAGGAAAAGGGAGTTTCTGCTCTGGTATCGGTAAAATTGATTGAAGAGGAGCTGGATCAGTAGGAGGAAAGAGTATGGGAGAAAAGAAAGGCTTTTTTAAACGTCTGGTAGAAGGTCTTACCAAGACAAGAAATAATATTGTGTCGGGGATCGATGCGATTTTCAGTGGATTTTCTTCGATTGACGAGGATTTTTATGAGGAAATTGAGGAAATACTGATTATGGGTGACCTTGGTATCAACGCTACCACAGCTATCATTGAGGATTTAAAGGAAAAAGTAAAGGAACAGCACATAAAGGAGCCTGCCGCCTGCAAGCAGCTTCTGATCGACAGCATCAAAGAGCAGATGAATGTAGGAGAGACGGCTTATGAGTTTGAAAATCGCCGGTCTGTTGTGCTGGTCATTGGTGTAAATGGTGTAGGAAAGACTACAAGCGTAGGAAAGCTCGCCGGAAAACTCAAAGACCAGGGCAAAAAGGTAGTACTGGCTGCTGCCGATACATTTCGCGCGGCAGCGGGAGAGCAGCTCACTGAATGGGCGAACAGGGCTGGCGTTGACATTATTTCCGGGCAGGAGGGTTCAGACCCTGCGGCCGTTGTCTACGATGCGATTCAGGCATCCAGAGCGCGCCGCGCAGATGTATTGCTTTGCGATACGGCAGGCCGGCTGCACAATAAAAAAAATCTGATGGCGGAGCTTGGGAAGATCAATCGAGTGATTGACAGAGAATATCCTGAGGCATACCGTGAGACACTTGTTGTGTTAGATGGAACCACGGGGCAGAATGCACTGGCTCAGGCGAGACAGTTTTCCGAGATAGCTGATATCACAGGTATCATTCTGACAAAGCTTGACGGCACGGCAAAGGGTGGAATCGCAGTTGCTATCCATTCAGAGCTTGGCATTCCGGTGAAATACATCGGTGTAGGTGAGAGCATTGACGACTTACAGAAATTTGACGCAGATGAATTTGTAAATGCACTGTTTGATGTTAATTCAGAAGAGAAAGAGGAGTGAAGATATGCTTACGCTGGAGAAATTTGAGGAGGCCTCCGAGATTGTAAAACAGGCGACTCAGGAGACGAAACTTGTATACAGTAAATATTTCAGTGAACAGATCGGCAACAAAGTATATTTGAAGCCGGAAAATATGCAGACAACGGGCGCTTATAAGGTGCGCGGCGCCTACTATAAAATCAGTACGTTAAGTCAGGAGGAACGTGAGAGAGGACTGATTACGGCATCTGCCGGAAACCACGCGCAGGGAGTTGCCTATGCGGCAAAGGCATTTGGCGCAAAGGCTGTGATCGTCATGCCAACTACTACGCCTCTCATCAAAGTGAACCGCACAAAGGGATACGGAGCAGAAGTTGTGCTTTATGGTGATGTGTATGATGAGTCCTGCGCTTACGCGCTGGAGCTGGCTGAAAAAGAAGGCTACACCTTTATTCATCCGTTTGACGATCCGGCAGTGGCCACAGGCCAGGGAACGATCGCCATGGAGATCGTAAAGGAGCTTCCGCTTGTGGACTATATTCTGGTACCCATCGGAGGAGGAGGATTGGCAACCGGTGTCTCCACGCTTGCAAAGATGCTCAACCCAAACATCCGGGTGATCGGTGTGGAGCCGGCAGGCGCATCCTGTCTGAAAGCTTCTGTGGAAGCAGGAGAGGTTGTGACACTTCCTCAGGTAAACACAATTGCAGACGGTACGGCAGTAAAAACCCCGGGAAAAACTATTTTCCCCTATTTGCAGAAAAATCTGGACGATATCATTACGATAGAAGATGACGAGCTGATCGTTGCTTTTCTGGATATGGTAGAAAATCACAAAATGATCGTGGAAAATTCGGGATTGCTTACTGTTGCGGCTTTGAAGCATATGGATGTGAAAAATAAAAAAATTGTTTCTATACTGAGCGGCGGTAATATGGATGTGATTACCATGTCTTCTGTGGTACAGCTTGGGCTTATTCAGAGAGATCGTATCTTTACCGTATCCGTTCTTCTTCCGGACAAAGCAGGAGAGCTGGTACGTGTGGCTACGGTGATTGCAAACGAACAGGGTAATGTTATCAAGCTTGATCACAATCAGTTTGTAAGTACAAACCGCAATGCTGCAGTGGAGCTGAAAATTACATTGGAAGCATTTGGTACAGAGCACAAGGCAAGGATTGTCAATGCACTCAAAGAGCATGGTTATAATCCCAAAGTAATTCGAGCGAACTTATAGAAAGAGGTGTATTATGAAAATAGCAGTAGCAGGCACGGGATATGTAGGTTTATCCAATGCTCTTTTGCTGTCTCAGCATAATGACGTATGGGCTGTTGACATCCTTCAGAGTAAGATTGATATGATCAATGCCAAAAAATCCCCGATTGTAGATAAGGAAATTGAAGAATTTCTTGCAAAAGATGATCTGAACCTGACGGCGACGACAGATTCTAAGGCGGCTTATGAGAACGCAGAATTTGTCATTATTGCGACGCCTACGAATTATGATCCGAAATTAAACTATTTTGATACCTCTTCCATTGAGAGTGTTATTGAGCTGGTTCAGAAGATAAATCCCGATGCCACGATGGTTATAAAATCTACGGTTCCTGTAGGTTACACCAGATCCATACGTAAAAGGTACAATACGAAAAATATTATTTTTTCTCCGGAGTTTCTGCGGGAGGGACATGCACTCTACGACAATCTGTATCCTTCGAGAATTATCGTAGGCGCTCCGGAAGACGAAAAGGAAAAAGCACACAGATTTGCGAAGCTTCTGCAGGAAGGAGCCGTTAAGGAGAATATTCCGACACTGTTTCCAGATCTGACGGAGGCGGAGGCAGTAAAGCTGTTTGCAAACACCTATCTTGCCATGCGTGTAGCCTTTTTCAATGAATTGGACACGTATGCGGAGGTACGGGGACTTGACAGTAAACAGATCATTGAGGGAGTCGGGCTTGATCCCCGTATCGGGAACCATTACAACAATCCGTCTTTTGGTTACGGCGGTTATTGTCTGCCTAAGGATACGAAGCAGCTTCTGGCAAATTATCACAATGTACCGAACAATATTATGGCGGCGATTGTAGACGCCAACCGTACCAGAAAGGATTTTATTGCAGAGCGTATTCTGGAGCATGATCCGAAGATTGTGGGTGTGTACCGTCTGACTATGAAAGCTAATTCTGACAACTTCCGTCAAAGCTCCATTCAGGGCGTTATGAAGCGGATTAAGGCCAAAGGCGTGGAAGTGGTTGTTTACGAGCCAACCATGAAGGAGGATACCTTCTTCCGCTCCAGAGTGATTCGTGATTTGCAGGAGTTTAAGGACATGAGTGATATCATTCTGGCAAACCGCTATAATGATGAGATCGCGGACGTTCTGGACAAAGTTTATACAAGAGATCTGTATTTCAGAGATTAAAAAGCAGATACAGCGCAGCAAGTGCGGCATAGGAGGAAATATGAAGTTAATTATACAGGTTCCGTGTTTTAATGAGGCGGAGACATTGGAAATAGCACTGAACCATCTGCCGAAGCACATTGACGGGATTGATGAGATTGAGTATTTGATTATCAATGACGGAAGTAAGGATAGAACGGTTGAGGTAGCCAGAAAATGGGGCGTTAACTATGTTGTAAATTTCAGGACGAACAGAGGGCTGGCTAAGGGGTTCATGGCCGGGCTGGATGCCTGTCTCAGAAACGGCGCCGATATTATTGTCAACACGGATGCTGACGATCAGTACTGCGGAGATGACATTGAGAAGCTGGTGCGTCCGATTCTGGAGGAGAAGGCCGATATTGTCATTGGTGAGCGTCCGATTGACACAACGGAGCATTTTTCTCCGCTTAAAAAGAAGCTGCAGCATTTCGGAAGCTGGACGGTGCGGGTAGCCTCCAAATCTGACATACCAGATGCACCGAGCGGATTTCGCGCTTACAGCAGAGAAGCGGCGATGCGTCTGAATGTGACGAATGAATACACCTATACACTGGAAACAATTATTCAGGCAGGAAGAACAAGAATGGCTATGGAATCTGTGCCTGTACGTACCAATCCGGAGCTGCGCAAATCGAGGCTGTTTTCCAGTATGTTCGGTTACGTGAAACGTTCTATGGTGACTATTGTGCGCTCTTTTATGATGTACAAGCCTCTGCGGTTTTTTGTAGGGATAGGAAGCATTGTATTTCTGCTTGGTGTGCTGCTTGGCGTGCGTTTTCTTGTGTATTATCTGACGGGATCGGGTAGCGGCCATGTGCAGTCGCTGATTCTTGCAAGTATTTTACTATTGATGGGGTTCCAGACCTGCATGATCGGGCTGCAGGCAGATTTGATTGCGGCCAATCGAAAGATTCTGGAAGATGTACAGTACCATGTGCGCAGACTGGATTATGACAGAGAAGAAAAATCTGAAAAATAAATATAAACCGGCTTATTAGTGTGAAAAAGGCTGGATACTCCGCGATGGGAGGTTCGTTTTATGATAATGACAAAGAATGATAAAAAATGCATAGTTGTGTTGTTTGCCGCTATGCTTCTTCTGACAGGGATACCGGCGCTGATGCTTCACGTAAATACTACAGTGGACGAAATGGGTACGCTTGCGAGCGCCGCTCTGATGACAGGACGGAATTGGCATGTGGGTGTTATCAGTGGAGGCGGTTATTATTACAAATACGGGCAGGCCTTTATCTGGGTACTTCCGTACCTGATATTCCAGGACACAGTTTTGGTCTACAAAGCAGCTTCTTTTATGAATGCTGTGTTTATGAGCACTACGCCTGTGATTGCCTACTATATCAGCAGACGTTATCTTAAAATTGAGAAAGAGATTTCTGCGGCTCTGCTGTCTGCAGCCGCGGCATTTATCGGAGATGTGATGTTCCAGTCCCTGTATCTGCGCGGTGATAATATGTTGATTGTGCTGAACTGGGTATGCGCTCTGATGCTGCTCAATGCACTAAATGCAGATAGTGAACGCAAAAGAACACTTTACAGTGTGCTTTTGAGTTTTTTTGCCGTATACGCATTTGCATGCCACAGCAGGGGTGTGGTAGCAGTTATCGCTGTTGTGATGACAGTTTTTATCATTCAGTTTTTTGGAAAAAAGAAATATATCCGTTATATACCGTTTCTTGGAAGTATGGCTGGATTCCTCGTGATTGACAAGGTGCTTCAGAGATTTTTTAAACATGCTATCTGGGGAAATCAGGCTGCCCATGCTACCGGTCTGTCCAAAGATTCTATTCTTCTGCTGTTTAAAAAATCGGGAATCAAGACCTACATAAAGATGGCAGTTGGCTGGCTGTTTAATTCCTTTACACCGACAATGGGGCTCGCCTGCGTGGGCCTTTTAGCATGTCTGGTGATTTTGATCCTTGTTATTCGCAGATCGAATAAGATTACAAAGGAGGAAGGGATTTTGGCAGTGTTCGGAATCCTGTCCTATGCGGGAAGCTTTGTGCTGGGAACGGTATTCTTTGAGAAGCATGTGCATAAAAATTTTACAGGCAGGACTTCTGTAAGAATTGATCGTATTGTGTATGACCGGTATATTTGCTGTGCGTTTGGTATTCTTTGTTTGATGGCTGTCTATGTGCTGATCTGGCGAAAGGATATTTTCGGAATCCGTTCCAGGATCGCAACAATTGGAATTTATGGGGCGGTGCTGGCGGTTTTTGCTGTGATAACAGCGCCCTGGCTGAACGGTCAAAGCTTTGTGCGCAAATATATGGGGATTCTCTGCACTTTTGTGAAGACAGGGAAAGGTATTACCTTTAAAGGAGAGAATGTATCCCAGGGAATTTTGCTGCTCGGTATTGTTATATTTGCGGTGTTTCTGCTGCTTATGCTCCTGAGTTTAAAAAAGAGAGCTTGGCAGATATGTACTGTGGTTCTGACCTGCTCGATTCTTCTATATGGCTATAATGTGGTGCATATTACACTTCGGGAAGATACGGCGCGTATCAATCGAATAAAGTCTGTAGTGACATTCGTAGATTCACTTGGAGATCTTTATGAAGATTATCCGATTATATGGAATGACAAAACTGCAGGACCTCAGAAATCTTATCAGGTACTGTTAAGAGATTATGATTTGATGACTGCAAAATACCAGGATTTTGCAGACACGGACAACATGCTTATTATTGCCGGTAAGCTGCCTTCGCCGGAAAACTTGTCTGAAGGAAGTTATTTTACTTTTGATGATATAAATTATGAAAAGGAACGAAAAGACATTGTCTATGTAAAAGGAGAAGAACTAAAAGAAAAGCTTGAGAGTATGGGCTTTTCTATGACCGCATATGGCGGGGAATGAGCGATAAGCAGCTTAGGAGGTAGAAATGAAAGAGGTAGTGATTGCAATTACGGCTGCCAGCTACAGCGGAAATAAAGGCGCTGCTGCGATGCTGCAGAGCTCCATCAGGCAGCTTTATGAGATTTATGGAGACCAACTGAAAATCAACTTGATGTCTGTCTATCCCTCTGAAGACAAAGAGCAGATCCCATGGGATTTTATCAACATTGTTTCCTGTAAGCCCCAGCAGCTTCTGTTTATTGCGTTTCCTTTGGCAGTGCTTTACCGACTGTTTCGCTGGTGTCTGCCCGTCAGGAAGCTGCTCTTGAAAAATAAAATTTTAAAGGCCTATTCTGAGACGGATGCGGTCTTGGATGAAGCGGGGATTTCTTTTGTGGACAGCCGGGGTTTTGTGATGAACACGTATGCGTTTGTATGTGCGGCAGTACCGATGCTGGCAGGAGTACCGGTTATGAAATATTCTCAGGCTATGGGAACGTTTCATTGTGCTTGGAATCGTTTTTTGGCAAAGTGGATTTTACCTAAGATGAACCTCATATGTGCCAGAGGACTTGGAACGATGGAAAATCTGAAAGGAATTGGCATTGAAAAAAATGTAAAACTCTGCGCGGACGGCGCGTTTACCATGGCTGACAGTGCAAGATGCAATGAAATGGTTGCCAAGATCTGCAGAGAGGATCCTTTTTATAACGACAGAGTTGTAGGAGTGTCCATCAGTTCTGTGGTTGCCAAAAAATGCAGCAAGATGAATATTGATTATAAAAATATTATGATCGATTTCATTGAAAAGCTTGGCGAGGCGGGTTACGGAGTACTGATTATAGCAAATGCCGCCAGAATAAACAGCCAAAAGCCGAGAAATAATGATCTGCCTATTTGCGATGAAGTTTATGCAGGTGTGAAAAATAAAGAGATGGTGCGCTGGTATCACAAAGAAATGGAGGCCGAGGAAATCAGAGCATGGATCGGTCACTGCCGGTATCTGGTTGCTTCCAGATTTCATGCTATGATTGGTGCATTGCAGCAGAAGGTACCGGTGCTTTTGGTGGGCTGGAGTCACAAATATCAGGAGGTTCTCGACTTTTTTAAGCTGGGACAATATGCAATTGATTTCTCAAATTTGACGGCGGAATCTCTAAACCGGGAATTTGAAAAGTTTGTGGAGGAGGAGGATGCTATTCGCCAAAATCTGAATCAATACTATGATTCCGTTATGGAGAGCTCAAGAGATAATATTGTCTGTGTAAAAAGTGCTCTGGATGAAATTTTAGCTAAGCAAAGGAGATATTAGCATTATGGAAGAAAAGATAAGCGGAAATACGGTGGAAGAAAGAGCTGCAAAAGAAAAGAAACCCTCCAAAAAACAAAAAATTATCAAGGTTTCGAAGGTTATCTTCCTGATTTTAGTGGCCGTTTTTCTGGTGCGTTATTTTTATAGGAATTACGATGATTTTAAAAACCTTGATGTGAAGATAAACTGGGCGGTGTTTGTCCTGTCTATTTTCTTCTATTTTATATATAAGTATACGCTTGCGTCGCTGTGGCACTATATTACAAAACTGAATCGTTGTTCCATCACTTACTCGAAGGCTGTAACGACCTATCTGTATTCTATTCTTGGAAAATATATTCCGGGTAAGGTATTTATGCTGCTGGCTCGTGTGCCGGCCTATGAGGAGGAGGGAGCTCCGATCCGCAAGGTCACCATTTGCTTTTTTCTGGAAAATATATGTACTCTGCTGGGAGCGGCATTTTTGTTTTTGATTTCGTTGTTTTTCTTTCCTAATGAGTTACTGAACGATTATAAATGGCTGACGATCGGTCTGGTGATCCTGTTCTTTATATGTATCAATCCGAAGATTATTAATTTCTTCCTTGGAATTCTGGAGAAATTTATTAAGAAAAAAGATCTTGTGATTCCAATCAGTTATGGACAGATGATTAAAGTTGTTCTGCTGTTTATCTGCAACTGGCTGGTGGTAGGGACTGGTTTTTATATGCTGACCTGCTCTATCTATCCGGTGCCGGCATCTGAGTTTCTCTACGTAGCAGGTGTCTATGGCCTTTCCTGTATTATTGGCATTTTGGCTGTATTTGCACCGTCCGGTATCGGAGTGCGTGAGGGAATTATGCTTCTTGGTCTGGGACTGGTTATGCCGAGCGAGTATGCGATGATTATTTCGATTGTTTCGAGATTGTGGCAGACGGTTGCGGAGTTGATTCTGATCGGTATTGCATTTGTAGTGAACAAGACAATATTGAAAAACGGAACGCTGAAGCTGCCCGATAAAAACAAAGCAAAGCAATAGAAAGTGCGCTTGTAAACTTTCTGCTATACTGTGAGTAAAGGCGCTTTTAATAAGCTGCAGAGCATTGATTTACAGGATATCTGTAGGCGGATGCTCTGCAGCTTTTTATTCCCGCGGGCAACGAGCCAAGTAGCCGCAGAAAATTACAAATAAGGGATAGACAGGCAGAAAATTCCTGAATTTCCTGGTAAAGTATAGATTTATGATGAAAAAACACGCATTTGCATCACATTTGTTCTATAAAATGTTTCCGGCAATGTGGGAATCAACTTATGTTAAATTGGGAGGTAGACAGTGTCCGTTTCTATACAAAAGGTTACAAAGCATTTCAATAAGAATCATCTTATGAAAAATGAGAAAGAAACCAGCTTCCGTGCGCTGGATAACATTTCTTTTGAGATTGAGGACGGAGAGTTTGTGTCTTTTATCGGACCGTCAGGGTGCGGCAAGTCCACGCTTCTGCGGATTATTGCAGGACTTTTGATGCCGGATGCAGGAAAGGTCATGGTAGACGGTAAAAAAGTGACTGGTCCGGGCAGCGACAGGATGGTAGTGTTTCAGGACTATGTACTTTTCCCGTGGATAAATGTCTGGAAAAATATATCTATGGGGCTTGATATAAGAAAGGAAGCTAAAGAAGAAATTGAGCGAAAAACGGCATGGGCCATTGAGCTTGTAGGGCTTCAGGGGTTTGAACATGCTTATCCCCATCAGCTTTCCGGCGGAATGAAGCAGAGAGTATCCATTGCGAGGGCGATAGTAATGAACCCGGATATTCTGCTGATGGATGAACCGTTTGGAGCTCTGGATTCTTTCACGCGCATTAATCTCCAGGAAGAACTTCTCAAACTCTGTGAGAAAAACAGTTATACTACCTGTTTTGTCACACATGACTGCGATGAGGCCGTTTATTTGTCAGATAAGATTGTGGTGTTTTCCAGCTCTCCGGCAAAAATACAGGAGATTATCAAAGTAGATTTGCCGAAACCGCGTGACAGAAATCAGTCAGAATTTATTGATATTAGAAATCACATATTAAGCTTGGGACGTGCCCAGGCTCAAAAGCAGGAAAAAGGGAGATAAGATGAGCAGAGAGACATTTCAGATGATGATTGAGAGGCAGAGCAAAGCGTTTGCCGATA
>ERZ809224.1525-NODE-1525-length-16601-cov-12.219570_pt1 | contig 16601 bp, 17 predicted proteins | sample MGYA00520513_ERZ809224 | MGnify/ENA primary metagenome ERZ809224 (study PRJEB31576, sample SAMEA3212658) | Homo sapiens | biome: human-gut; feature: human gut; material: fecal | place: Sweden | collected 2012 ...
TTTCTTTGACATATTCAATTTTTTTATCAATTGGAATTTACTTTAAAAACTAACCTATTTATTTAACACATTTTATTTTACTTTCATATTATATACGAAGATTATGTAGGAGGATTTTTTATGAATAATTATGAAATTATGATGAATGGTAATGTTAAAATTGGTGAATTTGCACCTGAATTCGAAGCTCAAACTACAATGGGAAATATTAAACTTTCTGATTATAAAGGAAAGTGGGTTGTTCTTTTTTCTCATCCTGGAGATTTTACCCCCGTTTGTACAACAGAGTTTATTGCTTTTTCTAAAATGAATACATACTTTGAAAATTTAAATACCTGTTTGCTTGGTCTTAGCATAGATAGCAATGCTTCACATTTAGCTTGGTTATATGATATTTGTATGCATACTGGTGTAAGAGTTCCGTTTCCTGTAATAGCTGATAGAAGTGGAGAAATTGCTAGAAGATATGGAATGGTCGCAAATGAAATAAGTAATACCGAAGCTGTAAGAAATGTATTTATTATTGATGATAAAGGAATTATAAGAGTTATTTTAGTATATCCACTAAATATAGGTAGATGCATTCCTGAAATTTTAAGAATTATAGAAGCTTTGCAATCAGCAGATTTTAATAAGGCTTCTACTCCAGCTAATTGGCTACCTGGTGACCCTGTTATAGTTCCTGCACCTAAAACTTGTAATGAATTATCTGCAAGAGTTAAAGAAATAAAAGAAAATAGAAATGGTATTAGTTGGTATTTAAGTTTTAAAAAGCCTATTGACTGCAAAGCTCAAATTAATTCAAGTTCTGAAACAAAAAAATTAAATTGTAAAAATTCAGAAAAAAAATAATTTAATTAATTTTAATAATTTTATTTATTATTGGAAATAATATTAATATCTTGATTTAAGGAGGATTATTTTTATGGAAAAGAAACAGTTAATTAATTGTACGGTTTGCAGTTGTGCTTTTAATAATGAAAAAACTCAAAAATGTGAATTAGAGGATATAATTGTAAGACCTTGCAAAAATTGTAATAATGGAAATCCAGAAGATGAATCTATGTGTGGAAGTTACCGTTGTAATCAAGAATAATTAATAAAGATGAACTTAAATGATGTAAGATACTACTTCATTTAAGCTCTTCTTTATTGCATAAAAACTCTTTATTTATTGTGCTTCTTGGTATGGGTCAAACCATGCCCAATTTTCTTTTACAGCAAAAGGATCTTGCTCCGTTCCTGTACCAGAGAGTATTGTATCATTTTTTAAGTAGATTACCGCTCTTACTTTTTGATTATAGTAACCTGTTCTAGAAAGAATTTCATTTCCTGTGTTTGGGATTAATACCCAAAAATCATTACTTACTCCTCCCGGAGTTCCAGTCATAGTAAATTGTTCTGTATCTGTTCCTAAAAAACTTTTCTCTTTAAATATTTTTGAATTTGTATCATTATATGTTCCTTGTGTTAACCTAATATTATAAATTGTATTTAGTGAACCATTAGCTTTTAAATAATCACTTACTGTTGGCAGAGCTACTTTACTTTTAAAATCAACAGATGTTCCTCCTGATATTTTAGTATCGTTTGTTCTTTCCTCATTTATTAAATCTGCTATTGTAAATTTTTCTTCTCTTGACATAACTCCTGCATAAAAAGTCGCATTATCTACATGAGAGTTTTCGCTTGTCATATCAATTGATATGTGATTTTTATCACCTGAATCATATATTCTATTATTAGGAATCCAGTCTTTTGCCCACGATTTATAAAAAGATGTTCTAAACAATTTCGAATACCATGCTTCATATCCATAAGATTTATCAGACAAAGGTGCTATTAATTTTATTGTATCGTTATCTGCAACATTTAAAATTCTAAATGTTGTATCTGAAAAACTAACATAATTATCTACCAAATCTCCACTATAATAGTACTTACTACAATATGGCAAGGTTGAATCATATCCTGTTGAAGCATCATCTTTGTATAGTCCTGAACCTATTTCTAATGTACTAGAACCAGTTCCTACTATATCCTGTCTTGCTAATACATACTTACCAGCAAGAGGCCATCTTACTAATATTTCTCTATTTACTGTTTGTTCATTTCCAACTTCATCATTTACTTTATAAGTAACATTATATCTACCTGCATTTGTAAAATAATCTGTTGTTGTTATTTCTTGCTCGCCTCTATAACATTTTATTCCTTCACCTGATATGCCACTTTGCACATCTGTTGCACTTATATTTTTTAATACACTTGTTTTTTCTCCCAAATATACTACTAGTGTTTTTACTTCTTTTGTAGTTTCATCTGTATTATATTCTATATCTTTTTCTACATTAAATTCTGGAACAGTTTTATCTATTCTCGTTATATTAACTTCTACTGGTCCAAGTATGCCCCCTATATTATCTTTTGCATATATAATAATGTTTGATGTGTTTTCTGTATACACTTTTGATGCATTATTTGTCCAAGTTGCACCATTATCAAAAGAATATTCTACAAGCTGAGTTCCTTCTGTTGTTGGAACAATTGTAAGCGTAACATCGTCTTTCGTCCAATTTGTAGGATTTCCTTTAACATCTATTGCGCCATTAGTAATTGTTACATTAAATGTACTGCTATATTCATAAGGATAGGTTGCTGATATTGTTACGGGAAATGTTTCTTTGTCTGGAACATTTGTAGTATCCGTTCTATTAAATTTTAAATTTAATGTTTGTGAATTTCTTGCTCCACCTTTTAGTACTAATGGAACATTATTATCAGATGCTAAATTTATTTCATCAATTGTAAAAGTATAATTAGAACTTTCTATTGAAATTGTGTAATCTATATCTTCTATAGTATAGTTGTTGCCTATATAATTGTGTACTGTTAAATGCATGTTAGCTGTGTTGTTATTATATGGTATACTTATGTCTTGTCCTGTGTGCTCGCAATATAATGGAGTTGCTGTGATTGCTAACTCAATTTCACTTTGTCCTTTGTATTTTGCTTTTGAAATTTGTAAAAACCATATTATACTTATTAATGAAATTAATATAATTAAGAAAAATATATAATTTTTTCTTCTAGTTTTCATAAAAAGTAATTCCAACCTTTCTTTTAGTCTAATTGCTCTAATTCTACTGAAATTTTAATATTATCTGTTAGATTTTGATATGATATGTCTTTTTCTCCATTTTTCCATTTTATGTATAGTTTGTACTCATGTACTTCATTTTCTGTTGCAACATTTATCCATTCTGATTTTCCTTCTGTTAATGTTACTTCTGATTCTGTTCCATCTATAATTCTATATAACTTATATTCTAATGGTAAGTTTGCATTTTCTGGTATAGTTATATTTACTAAGTATTTGAGCAAAACTTCATTGTTTATTGATTCATTGCTTCTGTTCTCTTCAAAGTTTGAAACTTGAAAATATATATTTTTTGAAGTTTCTGGCACAAATCCGTTCTATCTTATTTTGCTCGCTTTCTAATTTTAGTACGTACTTAGCGACTCTTGCTACATCACTAGAAGCAAATGTTCCTTTATATTTTCCAAAAGAAAGGCATGTAAAAAATGAAGTTGCAATAGCAAGTGAACTAACACACGCACTAATTCTAGCATATACTGGATTATATACTACTAATTCATCTTTGCAATGTTTGCCTTTTTTGTTGCCAAAGAATGTAATTTTGTTTTTTGAATGTCTTCCCTTCTTCATTTTTTCACCACCTTTTGATAATTTCTATTCTTTATTTGTTATTGTTCCTTTTATTATTAAATATAAAATTGCCATAAATATTGATATTCCGATTGGAGAAGATAATACTGTAACTATTTTTCCAAAGCCTCTTATTTTATATACCAATTTTCCCTGTATTTGAGAAGCTTCAATTGGTTCATCTTCTGTATTATTGTTGTCTCCTTTTGTGTATATCAATTCATTTTCTATTCTTGTAATTCTATGTGTTATTATAGAATTTTTATTCGATTTATATGTTACAATTTCTTTTTCCTTATAGTTGTTTTCTTGTTTTATAATTATTAAGTCATCTACATTTATTGTAGGTTTCATGCTGCCAGATACTATTATAAAAGCTGAATAACCAAATACCTTTACTGTATCTTGCTTTAGTATTTCTCTATTATACAAAATATATAAATTAAAAATTATTATTAAAATAGTTATAATTATTAGTATTGAATTCAATACTTTTTTGACTATTTCCATAAACTCTCACCTTCAAGTTTTGAATATATGTCAATATATACTGTGTATGTAGCTAGTCCTTCTTTTGCTATTTGAGTATCATTATCAGAATCTTCCCATTTCCATTCTAATGCATAAATAGTTTTTGAATCTTTTAATCCATAAATATTATCAAGTTTCATTTTTTCTATTGAAACCCAGTTGTTTTCATCACCTATAATATATGTGTTGTTCATTTTTAATCTGTATTTGATATTGATGTTTTTATCATTTTTATCTTGCATACTAAATTTATAATGTATGTCTTGGCTTGAATTATTAGATATTATAAAGCTATATGTTCCAGATTCTCCTGGCCAAATTATCTTTTCTCCATTCTTGTTTAAATTTTGAAATAGATTAATGTTTTCATTTTTATACCAGCTTTTATCTTTACTAGAAATGTCTATAATTTTCGTTTCGTACGGATTGTATATAGCCATATCAAAAACGTTTAATATGTATGTTACTATTAAAGCAAGTATTATAAATATTAATATAATAGCATAAAGCAAAATTCTCCATCTTCTAGCATATTTATTGTTCATTGTCTCAATAGTTATTTCTTTTTTATTATTTCTTGCTTTTGCATATTTTTTTACTTTTTCCTTTTCCTTTGTAATCATATTTATCTCCTTCACAAAACATCTCTTACATAAAAAATGTTTTCAACATCTCTTACATAAAAAATGTTTTCAACATCTCTTATGTAAAAAATTTATTGTCTTAGGCAGGATTTGCTCCTGCCTAGAATTTATTTATTAATCTATTTGTGTAACATCGCATTTTACTTGTAATTGAACTGTTGCTGTTCCTGCATTTCCTAATGTTGTATCTGTTACATCTGTTTGAGTTGTTCCATCTCCTTCAAAAGCCCAAGCCCATGTTAAGCTTATGTCTTTTGATGAATTTTGTTCAACTGATTCTGCATTCCCTACGGCTGTAGCTAAAGCTGTTAAGTCTCCTTCTACTGTTATTGCTTGTTCTCCGCTATGTACTGTAACAGATGTTCCTGTTGGTATTACACTTGAATAGTATTTTCCATTGTACCCATAAACAATTGGAATATCATTATCGTTTGTTTCTGTTAATGTAAATCCTGCACTTATAGCTACTTCGCTTTTATTGGTTAATTTAACTGTTAAAGAGCCGTCTGTTCCTGGAGCTATTAATTTCTTGCTATCATTTTTTAAATTGCTAAGTATTCCAGTGTCATTTGCTGTATCAAATAAATTAATTGTTTGAGTATTATTATCTATTCCAGATAATTCATATTCAAATTTTGCAACTCTTGCACTGTCTGTTGCTGTTACGCTTTCTACATATTTTGCTAAAGTTCCAGCAATAATGCTCATTGTTATTGCAACTAGTAATATTATTAATAATCCTAATCTTAATGTTTTATTATTCATTTGTACATTCACCCCCTCTTTTGTGCTATGTTATTTTAAATTTGCATTTAAGCAAACACTAAAAACTTAATTATTATTTCTTTTTTAGCTCTTCTATTTCTTTTTCTAGTTGTTCTTGTCTTTGTTTTTGAATTCTATTATCTTTTTTTCTTTGAGCTATATCAAATATCATAAATATTATAAAAGGTATCGAAATAAATACTATTGTGCCTACTGTGGTTTGTAAAAACATTGCAAAATTTCCTAGTTTAGGAATTTTATATTTGAACACACCTTCAACAGCTTCTAATCTTATTGGGTATCTATCCTCTGTATTGTTATTGTCTCCTTTTGTAACTAAAACAGTTCCTTCTTCGTCATTTTTTATTTCAATTATTCTATGTGTTATAACAGATTTTCCACTTCTAAAAGCAATTATATCTCCGCTTTTTAATTCTTCTTTTTTACATTCTTTTATAATTGCAATATCTCCTGTCTTTATTGTTGGTTCCATTGAACCTGATAGCACTATAAAAGGCTTATATCCCAGAAAATCTGGCACTTTATCTGGGTTGACATATGATTTTATAATTAAAGTTAAATTTACAATTAAAATTGGTATAAATATTATGCAAATTATTATACCTATAATTGTTCCAAGCTTTTTCATAGTAAATTTCCCCTTTGCACATTTTTAGACATTTTTCAGCATTCTATTATTATTTTAGCACGCAATATCTTATTTTTTCAATTATATTTTCATTTTTTTCAAGTAACTGTAACATATATGTAATGCATTTGTAATATTATTAAATAAAGTTTTTTATACATTCAAAAAAGAGATACTTTTAAAGTATCTCTTTTTTGAATAAGTTTCTTATGCTTCACCATTTATTTGTTCGCAATATTCTTTATATTCTTCTTTATATTTGCTATCTTTAAATTTTAATTTGCTATCTTCTCTCATTTTTATTAGTGCTTTTTCTTTTATATATGGATCTTTAGATTCTAATTTTTTTCCTAGTATTTTAACAATACTGTTAGTAGCTTCTTCTAATGATGGTTTATCTTTTTGGTCTACTCTATATATTACATGATATCCAAAATCTGTTTTTACTGGTTCTTTTGAATATGTTCCGTTTTCTAGTGCTTTACTTGCTTCCACATATTCTGTAGCTAAGCCAGAATCAAAACCATTATATCCTAAATCTTCATATATAACAGCATCTCCATATTCCTCTGCTACTTCATCAAATAATTTTCCAGAATCTAATTTTGCTATTATTTCTTTTGCTTTTGCCTTTGCTTGTTCATCTGTAACTTCATCACTTGTTTCTACCAATATATGTTTCGTATTTATTTCTCCATATACATTTTCATCATAATATTTTTGAATTTCATCTTGGTCAATTTTTGTTTTTAAGTAATCTACATAGTATAAATCTCTTTTATAAGATAATGTTAAATCATTAATAAAATCTTCTTTTGATTCAAAACCATATCCTTTTAAGAATTCTTCTTCTGTATAACCATAAGTTTGATATGTTGAAATATAATAATCAGCTTGATCTTGTATTTCTTTTTCTTGATCACTTGTAAGTTTATATTTGTTTTTTAATATTACATCATCAAAAACATTTAAAGCGTGATTTATTGCATCACTTTTTTTCATTTCGTTATAAAGATCATTCTTTTTTACGCTTCCACCTTTTACTGTTGCAATTGTTTCATTTCCGAATTTAGGTACTCCTGCAATATATAATAAAAACATAATTATTGCTCCTAACAATAGACCTATTACACCAGAAATCCAAACTTCTTTTTTTGCAAAAACTGATTTTTTCTCTTCTTTAATAACATTCTCTTCTTCCATAAGTACGCTCCTTTTTTTATTGCTCTACCTGAGCATAATTTTATTGAAATTATTTTATATATAGTTTATTAAAATAGTCTTAAAAATTGGAATTTGTGTTCATTCAGGTGAATTCAGGACAGTACCCAAAATCCCCCGAATGGGTGATTTTAAGGGACAGTCCCTAGAATTTCCCCTCACACAAATTACAATTTATATTCTATAAATTTATGAGTTTGTAAGCTTGGTTTTAAATCCAATATTCTTTGATTACTTGATCCTCTAAATTTTAATGTTGGGTCTTTTTTTTCTTCTACAAATCTTCCATCAACTAATACATCTATTTGGTTTAAGCATTCATTTGTTTCTTCATCATTTCTATCTATAAGTTGATCTAATGTGTATCCTGAGTAACACCATACATTAAATTCTGGTCTTATTTCTTTTACATCTTTTATAAATTTTAAAACCCCTGGAATATTTTCTTTACATAGAGGTTCCCCTCCACTTATAGTTATTCCGTTTAAAATAGAATTTTCCTTTATTCTTTTTAAAATTTCTTCTTCGTTAAATTCTTCACCATAATTAAAGTCTTGTGCTTCTTTATTATGGCATCCTGGGCAGTGGTGTGGGCAGCCACTTACAAATAAGACTGCTCTCCAACCTAAACCATTTGATATACTTTCATCATAAAAACCAGCTATTTTCATACTAGTCATCTCCTAAATTATTGTTTTATTTACCTGTATGAGTTACTCTATCATGTAGCTCAGCTAATTTTCCTTTGTTCCATCTAGAAGTTGTACCTACTAGATAACCTGTTATTCTTTGAATTGTATCAATATTTTCTCCACCACACATTGGGCATACTTTTAAATTTGCATCAGCATTTTCAAATCCACAATCTAAACATCTAGAACGTGTATGGTTTATAGATCCATACCCCATATTGTATTTGTCCATTAAATCTACAACTGCTTCTACACTATTTGGATTGTGTGTAGCATCTCCATCTAACTCAATGTAGAATATATGTCCACCTGCTGTTAATGCATGATAAGGTGCTTCTATTTTAGCTTTTTCTTCTGCTGTACATTTATACCATACTGGAACATGGTTGCTATTTGTGTAATAATCTTTGTCTGTTACTCCTAGTATTGTTCCATATTCTTTTCTATCCATTTTTGTAAATTTTCCAGATAATCCTTCTGCTGGTGTTGCAAGTACTGAATAGTTTAAATCATATCTTTCCGAATATTTATCACATGATTCTTTCATTTGTGTGATTATTTCTATTCCTAGTTTTTGTGCTTTTTCTGATTCAGCATGGTGTTTTCCTGTAAGTACTGTTAAGCATTCTGCTAAACCTATAAATCCAATACCTAATGTTCCATGTTTTAATACTGGTTCTACTCTGTCATTAGGTTTTAAATTTTCACTACCTTGCCATAGCCCTGACATTAATAATGGAAATTGTTTTGCAACTGCACTACATTGGAATTTATATCTATCATATAATTGTCTTGCTGCAATATCTGTATATTTTTCTAGTTTATTTAGAAATATCTTTTTAACTTCTTTGTTATATTTTTCTGTCATGTATTGTTCGCTACCTTTACCAAGTTCAAAGTTAATTCCTAAATTTTCTTGTGCTTCTCTTGCTGATTCTATTGCTATCTTTACAATATTTACTGTTGTAAATGATAAGTTTCCTCTTCCTACTGATGTATCTTCTCCGTGTCTATCTGCAAATACTCTTGTTCTACATCCCATTGTTGCACATTCATAGTAATATCTATTTGGATCGTCTTCTCTCCATTTTGGATGTTGGTTAAATGTAGCATCTAGATTTATAAAGTTAGGGAAGAATCTTCTTGCTGTAACTTTGCATGCATATTTATATAAATCATAGTTTTTATCTTGTGGTAAATAATTTACGCCTCTTTTTTTCTTCCAAATTTGAATTGGGAATATTGGAGTTTCTCCATTTCCTACACCTTTTTCTGTTGATGCAAGCATTTCTCTAATTATACATCTACCTTCTGCAGAAGTATCTGTTCCATAGTTTATAGAACTAAATACAACTTGATTTCCACCTCTTGAATGAATTGTATTCATATTATGTATAAATGCTTCCATTGATTGGTGAACTCTTTCTACTGTATTATTTATTGCAAGTTGTATGTATTTTTTATCACCTTTTAATTCTTTTGTATCTTTCTTAATATAGTCTTCTACTTTGTAATCATAAAGTTTTGATAAATCTTCATCAATTACTTTTTCTATTTTTTTAACTTCTTCTACAAAAGTCTTTTTTACATAAGGAGCTAAGTAATAATCAAATGCAGGTATTGCTTGTCCACCATGCATTTCGTTTTGAACTGTTTCTAGTGATATACATCCAATAATGCTTGCTGTTTCAATTCTCTTTGCTGGTCTAGAACTTCCGTGTCCTGCTCTAAATCCATGTTCTAAAATTTTATCTAGTGGATGTTGTAAGCATGTTAAACTTTTTGTTGGATAATAATCTTTGTCATGTATATGAATATATCCATTTTTTATTGCCGTTCTTGCTTCTGTTGACAATAAGAAATCATCAACAAATGGTTTTGTAGTTTCTGATGCGAATTTCATCATCATTCCTGCAGGGGTATCTGCATTCATATTAGCATTTTCCCTTGTTACATCATTAGACTTTGTTTCTATAATCTCCAAAAACATGTCTTTTGATTTTGCTTTTCTTGCAACATCTCTGTTATATCTATATGTAATATATTCTTGAGCTACTTCTTTTCTAGAAGAACCCATTAATTTTTTCTCAACTATATCTTGAATCTCATAAACAGATACTTGTACCTTATCTTTTAATTGATTTCTTACACTGTCTGCTATTTTTGTAGCTAAATCTATATCAACTCCACCTGTTGTGTGTGACATTGCTAGTGTTATAGCCTTAATAATCCTTTCATCATTATACTCTGATATTCTTCCGTCTCTTTTAATAACTTGCATGTGTAGTATCCCCCTTTTACAACTATTACTCCTTATATTTTTCTTTTGTACATGATGGTTATACACTTACAGCTACTTGGGTTACAACACTTGCGTATCTCCTTTTGCTTAAAAAAAATGTATGCCGTTTTTTGGTTTAAAAGTATTTTATCTTAACCAATATTTAAAGTCAATATGTATTGATTTTTTGTAATATTACATTTATGTTACAGGAATATTACAATAACATTACTTCAATTTTATATTCTTTTCAATTCCCATTTTGCCAGCCCTTGTAATTTTTTCGTAACCATATTTCTCCTTTAAGTTGTCCAAAACTTCATCTAATTTTTCTTGTTTTCGTTCTTTTTCTGTTTCAAACAATGAAATTTGTGCTTCATTTTTATTTGTTAATTTATCTACTCTTAAAGCAACAAGCCTAATTTCTTCTCCATTATACATTTCTTTTAATAGCTCTTTTGCTTTTAAATATATGTCTTTTGTATTTGCCGTTGCAAAATCTAACTTTTTTTGATGAGAAAAATCTTTAAAATCTTTTGTTCTTAAGCCAACATTTACAACATTTGCAACCATTTTGTATTTTCTTAACCTATATGCAACATTCTCTGCAAGTGTTAGCAATATTTCATTTAAAGTTTCTACATTACTAACATCTTTTGCAAGAGTTGTAGAATTTCCTATGCTTTTTGGTGGTCCATAATTATATATAACTTCTGACTCATCTATACCATTCGCATATTCCCACATCATTTTGCCATGTTTTCCAAATTTATTAGTTAATTCATTAATATTTGCTTTTGCTAAATCTCCAATTGTTTTTATATGCATATTATATAATTTAGGGACACTTTTTCTACCTAGCATAAATAATTCGCCTACTGGTAATGGCCACATTTTATCTTGAATTTCTTTTGGATATAAAGTATGTATTTTGTTTGGCTTTTCAAAATCTGAAGCCATTTTGGCTAGTAGTTTGTTGTTGCTTAGTCCTATATTTACTGTAAAACCTAGTTCTTCATTTACTCTTTTTTGTATTTCAATTGCTTTTTCTTCTAGAGTAGATTTCATTAAAAAATTGGTCATATCTAAAAAGCACTCATCTATTGAATATCTTTCTATTTCATCTGTATAGTTTAATAGAAGATTATATAATTTATTTGAATATTCTCTATACACTTTATAATTTTCTGGAAAAACTTTTATACTTGGACACTTTTTTCTTGCTTGGTATATGGTTTCTCCTGTTACTATTCCAAATTGTTTTGCTATATTACTTTTTGCTAAAACTATTCCTGCTCTTCTATTCTCGTCTCCACCTATGATTGCTGGAATAGTTCGTATATCTACTGTTTCACCTTTGCTTAATAAATCTAAAGCTGACCAAGATAAAAATGCATTATTTACGTCTATATGCATAATTTTTCTTTCCATATTATCACCAAGGTCATTATAGAACATAAGTTCGTATAAGTCAAGAAATTTTTATTTTTTACTTGCATATAATTAAAATATGTGCTAATATAAATAAGTACTTTGTTTTTAGGGGTATAGTGTCAATGGTAGCACATCGGTCTCCAAAACCGCCTGTGAGGGTTCGAGTCCTTCTACCCCTGCCATCAAAACTTGCTTAACGGCAAAACTTAAGAGTGAATAATTAAGAATATATAACTTAAATCAAAATATAAATATTGGGGCGAGTTTGTATTTTTTATTATTCGCTCTTATTTTTATTTTTTTGGAGGTTCTTTATGAAATTTTATTCTTTTTATTCTCTAATTATTGTTTTTGCTCTTGTTCTTATTTTTAGTTTATGCTTTTTTATTCCCATTTTTAATACGTCCGGATTTGTTTTAGCATATACTCCAAATTCTAATCAGCAACAATATTTATCTATATCAACATCTAATTTTACTTGGCCTGTTCCTGGTTATAACAATATCACTTCTAATTTTGGTTATAGAAAATCTCCAACTTCTGGTGCTGGTTCATATCATGGTGGAGTAGATATTGCAGTCCCCACAGGTTCAAATATTATTTCTGCATCAACTGGTGTTGTTTCTTATTTAGGTTTTTATGGTGCAAATGGTTTTACTGTAAAAGTAGAATCTGGAAATCTTGTTTTTATTTATTCTCATGTATCTCCAAATTTTTTAGTATATCCTGGTCAAATAGTAAATAAAGGACAAGTTATTGCAAAAGTTGGCCCAAAAAACGTTTATGGTATTTATAATAATCCATACAAAGATAGTAATGGCAATCCAACTAATGGAGCAACAACAGGTCCTCATCTACATTTTGCAATAAAAAAAGACGGCAAAGCCGTCAATCCTTTAGATTTCTTTTAATTACATGTCTTCTTCGTCATCGTCTTCATCATCATGTCCGCAATGTGAGCAACCATGACCGCAACATCCATCTTGTTCTTCGCAGTCATCTCCCCAGTCTAATTCTATTATATTATTACATTCTGGGCATTGTACTTCATTCTTTAATTCATCATAATCAACCACAAATTCAGCATTGCAGTATGGACAAGTAATAGCAAAATCACTTTCTTCATCTATATAAAGTTCTTTTTCCATAGATTTTAATTGATTTTCTAATTTTTCAACTCTTTCTTGTAATACTGCTTGAGATTGTGCTAATGTTTCCATTCTTGTTGCTGACATTTCTTCCATTCTGTTTACTTCATCAAAAAACATATTATACAAATTAAATATTTGTACTTTTATATATTCTAAATCTTCTTTGTTTTGAATATTCTTTTCTAAATCATCCAAAACTTTTTTAAATTTTACATTTAAGTTAGACATTATTGTTTTCCTTTCAGTTCTAGATTCTTTCCATATATTCGCCAGTTCTTGTATCTATTCTAATAACATCATCTGTGTTAACAAATAGTGGTACATTTATTGTATATCCTGTTTCTAATTCTGCTGGTTTTGTTTGTCCAGCTCCAGCTGTGTTTCCAGCAAATCCTGGTTCTGTATATGTAACTTTTAATTCAACAAATATAGGTGGTTCTACTGCAAATACTTTTCCTTTAAAAGATAGAATTTTTACTATCATATTTTCTTTTAAGTATTTTAAAGTATCTCCTAAATCTTCTTTGTTTAATGGTAATTGATCATATGTTTCATTATCCATGAAGTAATATAATCCTCCATCATTATACAAATATTGCATTTCTTTTTTCTCTATTTCTGCTCCTTGTAATTTTTCTGATGGGTTAAATGTTTTTTCTAAAACTGCTCCTGTTATTACATTTTTTAATTTTGTTCTTACAAAAGCTGCTCCTTTTCCTGGTTTTACGTGTTGAAATTCTACTACCTTAAATACTGAACCATCTAATTCAAATGTTGTTCCGTTTCTTACATCTCCTGCCATATAAACTTCTGCCATATTTTATACCTCTTTTCTATTTTTTTACTATAAATCTTATTTATTTTAATATATTTTATGGAAAAAATCAAGTATTATACTATATCTATTTTAAATGTCTCATTTTTAAATGGATTTTTATTAATATATAGCTTTTTACTTTCTAATTCTTCCTCCAATATTTCTTTTGTTTTTTTATCTTTTATAAATGCTATTAAAAATTCCAATTTATAATCATTTTTTGTGCACTCTATAAACTCATCTAAATCCTCATATACTTCCGCTTCTATTCCATTTTTTACTGCATATTTATATAATTCAAATTGTAAGTCTAAATAATCTTTGTCGTCACAATATATTGCCATATTTCTAAAAGGAACATATTCCAATTCTTTTTTGTTGTTTTTCTTAAAATAGAAATATGTGCTAGTATTTCCAACACATATTATTTTTATTTGATGTTTTAATATGTACTCTTTTTCCTCTTTATTAAGTTCTCTATTTTCTATCATTTTGCATATTTTAAAATCTTCTAGTACTTGATTAAATATTTTTATTAAAATCATATTTGTATTAACTAATCCATCTTCTGTTAATGATATTATCGCTGTATTTTTTAATAACGATTGCATACATAAATTTATTGTTATATATGGATTAGCATAATATGTAACACATATTACTTGTTTATTTACATTTTGAATTGGCTCTTTATTTTTATATGTTTCTAATAAATCTATTGTCCTTTTTATATCAAAACTTATACTAGAATCTTTTTTATCAATATCATATATTTTTTTTATTGATTCTTCATTTTCTATAATAGATTTCTTATAAGCTTCAATAATTTTGTTGATCGTGTCTTTTCCTATATATAGCTCTTTTATTTTATTACTATATTCTAAAATTTCAAACATTTTATTCCCTTTCAATTTTTCTTCTGCTTTCTTCTACTGCTTTTACTGCTTCATCTATTTGTTGTAATTCTTCTGGAGTTTTTGTTTCTTCAGTAATATTTAAGACTTTTTTTATTCCTTTTCCCCATCCTGTTGGTGAATGTATAACTCTATCCACTCCTCTAAATATTATATCATCACTAAGTTTGCTTCTATTTATTTTATTATCAGTAACTATTTTTTCTCTATATTGTTCAAAATAATCTTCATCTACTATATATGTAGCAGCTCCATAATATGGTTCTCCATATTTTGATAGCATCTTTTCTATTATTACCTTTTTTAAATTTGGTAAATGCACTAATGCATGTCCATCTTCTGTAATTTCAAGTTCATATTCTTTATCTAATAATTTCATTACTGAAAATCTTGCTATTGGATCACTTGTATATTTATTGTGTTCTATTATAATTCTTGGTTCAATTCTATCTGGTCTTTCACGTTTTGAAGTATTATTTCTTTCTAATTCTTCCAATTTCATGCATTCTTCTAAAAGGCTTTGTCTTGTTTCCATACTCTCTGCATCTGAAAATATACTACTTATAATCATAAATTTTTCTGTATTATCATTTAGTGAATTAATCATTGTTGCTAATTCTTTTAAACTAATCATTCCTTTATCGTATATTCCTCGTATTTCCACTGGTTTTAATATTCCTTGCTTGTATTGAGTTGCTATAAATTCTCCTCCTAACCATTGCATTGCCTCTTCAATATCTGCAATTCCTGTTTTATATAATTCTCCCATTATATTTGGTATAAACTCTTCTCCAAACATACCAGAAAGTTTTACTACTAAATCATCAGTTGTTGTATCTATTTGTTCTTGCTCCCTTAATACAGAATATAAATTTGCATATCTTTTTAATTTAGTATTTGATTCCTTTGTATCAAAATATACATCTTCACTAAAAAGTTCCATAAATCTAGTATCAAAATACTCTTTAGGCATTTCACCTAGTTTCATCTGTTCTATTAATTCTAAATTTGCATTTCCATTTACATATAAATCTATAAAATCTTCCTCTTTTAGTTCTGTATTTCTTAATAAATAGCTCACAAGAGCATTTGCAGAAGTTAAAAGTTTTTCTTTTTCATCTTTGTCTTCAGCTTCTTCATAACTCTCTATTATATGTGTAACATCTTCTAGTCCAACTCCTGCTATTTTTAGTTCCTCTAAATTTTCCGGAAAAGAACCAACTGCCAAATTTGCACGCAATTTATCTATATACAAGTCTGAAAGATATCTTGTATCTGTACACCTTGCTAAAAACTCTTCTATATTTTTTTCTTCTGCTTCTATAATTGTCTCTCCATCATTGTCAACTACTTTATATTTTGCATTTGTATATTTTCCAGTTTTTAATTCTTTAAGAATCTTTCTTATTTCTAATATACTGCATTCTATTAGCATCTGCTTTTTACTTTCATCATTATTTCTTAAGATTAAGTCTCCTACTTGCTCTCCTTCGCAAACTCTAACCCCAAGCATTAATCTTGCTGCTGCATTTAATAATATTGCTTCTCTGTCCATTAAATAAAAATTTTCTGATACATACTCTTGTAATAATTCTGTTATACATCTTCCTGCATCTTTATCATCTAATTTAACAATAGTTTCTTCATCCTCAGCCACTCTATCTAAATACATTTCTTTAAAATCTTGAGGTTTCATTCCTTTTTTATCTACAAAATACTGCATTGTTATCTTTTTCATTATTGCCCCAAGCACAGCATCTTTATATTCAGGC
>ERZ809224.1531-NODE-1531-length-16543-cov-10.715005_pt1 | contig 16543 bp, 17 predicted proteins | sample MGYA00520513_ERZ809224 | MGnify/ENA primary metagenome ERZ809224 (study PRJEB31576, sample SAMEA3212658) | Homo sapiens | biome: human-gut; feature: human gut; material: fecal | place: Sweden | collected 2012 ...
GGGGCAGCGGCGACCGACCCCGGCTCCGGGCCTTTGACGGAGTTTGAGCGCCTGTGCGGCGAGGCGGTCGCCGCCTATTGGGACGAAAGCCCCAGGGTACCCTTCGGGGTAGAGCCCGTCGCGGCCTATCTCCATGCCCGGCAGGGTGAGACTGCGGCCATCCGGACGATTCTGGCCGGGCGCAGGGCGGGGATGGATGGGGAAGCCATCCGGCTGCGCCTGGGCCGACAGTATCGTTGAGGAGGGAAAACTACGGTGGAATATCGCATCGCGGTGCTGGGTAGTCGGGACAGCATACTGGGGTTCCAAGCCCTGGGGCTGTCGGCATTCCCCGTCCAAAACCCGGAGGAGGCGCGCACCGTCCTCCACCGGATTGTCAAAGAGGACTATGGGATCATCTATCTCACGGAGGATCTGGCAAAAGATCTGGAGAGGGACATCGCCCGCTATCAGGACGTGCCCATCCCGGCAATCATACTCATTCCCGGTGGAAACGGTCCTCTGGGCATTGGTGCGGAGAAGATTGAGGAGGCGGTGGGACGGGCAGTAGGTGCTGATATTCTCTGAACAAAACTGACCGCAGGAAAAGAGGCTAAATGTATGGGTAAAGTAGTAAAGGTCTCCGGACCCCTGGTGGTGGCCGCCGGACTGACGGATGCCAATCTGTCCGATGTAGTCCGAGTGGGTCCCCAGCGGCTCATCGGTGAGATCCTCAACATGAACGGGGACGCTGCATCCATCCAGGTGTATGAGGAGACCTCCGGACTGGGGCCAGGAGCAGCGGTGGTCACCACCGGCCACCCTATGAGCGTGGAGCTGGGCCCAGGTATGATCGGGAATATTTACGACGGCATTCAACGCCCCCTAGAGGAGATCCTGAAAAAAACGGGGGATAGCAGCTTACCCCGGGGAATGGAGGTGCCTCCCATTGATCCGGAGCAGCTGTGGACGTTCACTCCTGTGGCCCGGGCCGGGGACCGGGTGGTGGGGGGTGACATCATCGGCACGGTGCCTGAGACGCCCTCTGTGCTCCATAGAATCCTGGTACCTCCATACTTGAAGGGTACCCTCAAGAGCGTGGCCCAGGCCGGCACCTACAACGTCAAACAGACGGTGGCGGTGCTGGAAAAAGAGGACGGCACCCAGGTGGAGCTGGCCATGAGCCAGCGCTGGCCGGTGCGGGTGGGACGGCCCTACAAACGCAAATATCCTCCCACTCAGCCCCTGGCGTCCGGTCAGCGAATTGTGGACACGTTTTTCCCTCTGGCAAAGGGAGGCACTGCCGCTATCCCCGGTCCCTTCGGCTCGGGCAAGACGGTGATGCAGCACGCCCTGGCCAAGTGGTCCGACGTGGACATCGTGGTCTACATCGGCTGTGGCGAGCGGGGCAATGAGATGACCGACGTGCTCCGGGAGTTTCCAGAGCTGGTCGATCCCCGCACGGGCCAGTCCCTGATGAAGCGCACAGTGCTCATCGCCAACACCTCCGACATGCCGGTGGCAGCTCGGGAGGCGTCCATCTATACCGGTATCACCATCGCGGAGTACTTCCGGGACATGGGGTATGATGTGGCGGTCATCGCAGACTCCACCTCCCGGTGGGCGGAGGCCCTCCGGGAGATGTCCGGCCGGCTGGAGGAGATGCCTGGTGAGGAGGGCTACCCCGCCTACCTGGCATCCCGGCTGGCCCAGTTCTATGAGCGGGCGGGCAGCGTAGAGTGCCTGGGCAGCGGAGAGCGCCGGGGCTCCCTTACCGCAGTGGGGGCGGTGTCTCCACCCGGGGGTGATTTGTCCGAGCCGGTGAGCCAGGCCACCATGCGCATCGTCAAGGTGTTCTGGGCGCTGGACGCCCGACTGGCCTATCAGCGCCATTTCCCTGCCATCCACTGGCTGGGTTCCTACTCCCTGTACCTGGACTCTTTGAGGTTGTGGTTCGGCGAGAACCTGGGCCCGGAGTTCCTCCGGAATCGAGAGCGGGCCATGAGCCTGCTTCAGAGCGAGGCCAGCTTGAACGAGATTGTCCAGCTGGTGGGCAAGGATGCCCTGTCCCCAGCCGATCAGCTCACCTTGGAGTCTGCCCGCATGGTGCGGGAGGACTTTTTACAGCAGAACTCCTTTCTGGATGTGGATGCCTACTCCAGCTACGATCGGCAGGAGAAACTGCTGGCCCTGATCCTGGACTATGACGGGCTGTGCCGGGCAGCCATCGGGCGGGGAGCGACTCCGGCGGACCTGTTCGCCATCCCCAGCCGGGAGAGGATCGGCCGGGCCAAGTCGGTCCCCGCCGATGCGTATGTCTGGACCTACGCCGCCATCCGGGAGGAGATGGAGCGGGAGATCGGCCAAATCACGGGAAAGGCTGGTGAAGCGCGGTGATCCGGGAATATCAGACCATCCAGGAGGTCACCCCGCCCCTGATGCTGGTGCGGATGGTGGACAACGTGGCCTATGACGAGCTGGCGGAGGTTGAGCTGTCCGACGGCGGCATCCGCCGGGGTAAGGTGCTGGAAGTCAACGGCCATACCGCCGTGGTACAACTCTTTGAATCCGCCGCAGGCATCAATCTGGCCCAGTCCAAGGTGCGTTTTCTGGGCCACCCCCTCCAGCTGGGGGTGGCGGGGGACATGCTGGGCCGGGTGTTCAACGGCATGGGTCGGCCCATTGACGGCGGGCCGGAGATCCTGGCCGAGGAGTATCGGGACATCAACGGCCTACCCATGAACCCGGCGGCCCGGGACTATCCCAACGAGTTTATTCAGACTGGCATCTCTACTATTGACGGGCTAAACACCCTGGTCCGGGGACAGAAGCTGCCCATCTTCTCTGGCTCAGGCCTGCCCCACGCCAACCTGGCTGCCCAGATTGCCCGGCAGGCCCGGGTCCTGGGTGAGGATGCGGGCAGCTTCGCCGTGGTGTTCGCTGCCATCGGCATCACCTTTGAGGAGTCTGAATTCTTTGTCCAAGAGTTCCAGCGCACCGGTGCGATCCACCGCACGGTGCTGTTCTCCAATCTGGCGGGCGACCCCGCCGTGGAGCGTATTGCCACTCCACGGATGGCCCTCACCGCCGCAGAGTATTTGGCCTTTGAAAAGGATATGCATGTGCTGGTTATCCTCACCGATATCACCAATTACGCCGAGGCCCTCCGGGAGGTGTCTGCGGCCAAGAAGGAGGTGCCTGGCCGCCGGGGCTTCCCCGGCTACCTGTATACCAACCTGGCTACCATCTACGAGCGGGCGGGACGGCAGCGGGGAAAGCCCGGGTCCATCACCCTCATCCCCATTCTCACCATGCCCGAGGATGACAAGACCCATCCCATCCCCGACTTGACGGGCTATATCACCGAGGGGCAGATCATCCTGTCCCGGACGCTGTACCGTCAGGGTATCAACCCCCCGGTGGATGTGCTGCCATCTCTGTCCCGTCTGAAGGACAAGGGGATCGGCGCGGGACGGACGAGGGAGGACCACGCCGACACCATGAACCAACTTTTTGCAGCCTACTCTATCGGCAAGGACAACAAGGAACTCATGTCCATCCTGGGCGAGGGGGCCCTCACCCCCACCGACCTTTTGTACGTCAAGTTCGCCGACGAGTTTGAGCGTCGGTATGTGAACCAGGGGTACGGGGAGAACCGCTCCATCGAGGAGACGCTGGATCTGGGCTGGGAGCTGCTTTCCATCCTGCCCAAGAGCGAGCTCAAGCGCATCCGGCAGAGCTATATCGACAAATACCTGCCGCAAGGGGAGGGGTAAGCAATGGCCGCCATAGTTACCACCCCAACCCGTATGGAGCTAACCCGGCTGAAGGGCAAGCTGCGCACCGCCCAGCGGGGGCACAAGCTGCTCCGGGACAAGCAGGACGAGTTGATGAAGCGGTTTCTGGACATGGTCCGAGAGGCGCGTGCCCTCCGCGCCCAGGTAGAAGGGGATTTGATGCGGGTATACGGCAGCTTTACCATGGCCTCTGCTCTGATGGGCGGCGAGGCGCTGGAGCAGGCGCTGATGTACCCCAAGTGGAATGTGGAACTAAACATGACCACTCAAAATGTCATGGGAGTCAAGGTACCTCGCTATGAGTTTAAGAACCAGGTGGGCAACGTGGGAGACAGGATTCCCTATGGTTTCGCCGCCACCTCAGGTGAACTGGACGATGCAGCAGAGGGGCTGGAAAGCACGCTTCCCCACATGTTTCAACTGGCCCAGGCCGAAAAAACCGTCCAACTGCTGGCCCGGGAAATTGAGAAGACCCGCCGTCGGGTCAATGCCTTGGAATATATGGTCATTCCCAATACCCAAGAGGCCATTCGATCGATCGCCATGAAGCTGGAGGAAAATGACCGGGCCACCACCACTCGCCTGATGAAGGTGAAAGATATGCTGCTGGAGCAGGCTATCGCTGGGCAAAGAGCATGGGACACCCAGATGTGGGAGCGTTTCTAGAGAGCGGGATGACGAGGGAAAGCCCCCTGAAAGCCTGCTTGTGCCAGGCCTCAGGGGGCGAGCTTGCTTGAGAATATGGAGTCGGATTCCGGTGGTGTGCGACGGGAGGAAGCGCACGGTGCTCTGTCCGGAACGCCGCGTCTGCGCATCTGCTGGCCGATTCAATGGTATTGCAGGGGCCGACCACAGCGGTGGGGCGAAGGAAATTGGGAAAGACACCGGCATCTGGCAGGAAAAGAGATCAGGGGAGAGGCGTTGTTCCCGCGCAATGAAATACGAATCGGTCCAGACGATCAAAGGCCTCCCGAACCCGGGAGAGGGGGAGGGCTAGGTTGACTCGGATGTGGCAGGGGCCGTGGAAGGGACGACCGTCCTGCCAGGCCACCCCCACATCCCAGCCGGCCTGAAGCAGCTGATCCAGGGTTTTACCCTGCTGGGCGCACCAGTTGGTGCAGTCCAAAAAGAGCATATAGGTGCCCTGGGGCTTGGATACCTGGATCCCATCGAAGTGGCGGGCGATGTAATCGCAGGCGTAGTCCACGTTTCCGGTGAGTACTTGGCGCAGCTCGTCCAGCCACTCCTGCCCCTCCAGCTGGTAGGCGCCGATGAGGGCGTGCATGGACAGCACATTCATGCTGTTGTAGTGGGACAGGGAGGACTCCTTGTCCACCCGGTTTCGCAGCCACGGGTTGTAGATGATATGGTAGCTGCCCACCAGGCCGGCCAGATTGAAGGTCTTAGAGGGGGCGTAGAGGGCCACAGTACGCTGCCGGGCGTCCTCGCTCACCATTTGGGTGGGGATGTGGGGATGGCCCTCCAGGGTCAGGTCGGACCAGATCTCGTCGGAGATCACATAGACGTCATGTTTCCGGCACAGCTCCATGAACTGCTCCAGCTCCCAGCGCTCCCATACCCGGCCGCAGGGGTTGTGGGGGGAGCAGAGAATGGCGGCGTGGATATGGTTGTCCACGATCTTCTGTTCCATGTCGGCAAAGTCCATACGCCAAACGTTGTCCTCATCTAAAACTAGAGGGGTGGACACCACATGGTATCCGTTGTTGGACAGGGAGTTGAGAAAGCCGATGTAGGTGGGGGAGTGGACCAGCACTTTGTCCCCCCGGGAGCACAGTACGTTTAGGGCACTGACCACCCCGCCCAGCACGCCGTTCTCATAGCCGATGTGCTCCGGGCACAGGCCGGTGACACCGTTGCGCGTTTCCTGCCAGCGGATGATGGAGGAGAAATACTCCTCCGCGGGAAGGAAGTAGCCGTACAGGGGGTGTTCCGCCCGGCGGATGATGGCCTGGGGGATGGTGGGGACGGTGGGGAAATTCATGTCCGCTACCCACATGGGAATGACGTCAAAGCCCGCTTTGGGAGCGGGGATGGAATGGGGGAATCGCCCGACCATGTCCACGGCCAAAGCGTCCTTTCCTTTCCGGTCCAGGATGGAGGTGAAATCGTACTTCAAAAGGAACCCTTCTTTCTGGTGTGAAAACTGTGAGGCCAGTATACTACAAAAAGGCGAAGGATGGGAGTACCCAGATGGCGGCAGCAAACCGAAAAAGGGGCCGACGTTCTGCCCAACGTGGGAGGATATGCACCTTGAAGGTTTTTATTCCATCCGGTATTCTGCTCTGCATGTCCTATATTGCGGGGTGGAATGGGGAGCGCCCAGGATGATAGAAAAGTAATAAGACAGATGGATTTTCGATCCTGACTTGTCTCCCACATATATTGCGGCATAACGCTCCCCTTTGAGAACGGAAAAGAACACTTCTGAAATGGTTCGCCATGGTGCGCGTTGGCCGGGGAAAAGGTTCGATGATATTGACCACCGGTTTGGACTGCGCCTGAATGGGCCAGCGCAGCGTGAAACTTGTGAGAGATTTCAAAATATGGATAAGATCCGGGGCGGGAGAAGGGTGCGCCCTGCCCTTCCCAGTCCGGCTCTTTTTGCAAATTGCTGTGCCACAATGTCTATCAGCGGCCCATAGATGCGGCCTAGTGCGTCGGGGCCCAGAGGTAACGGCGAAAAAGCCTGTCCCACCGTCACCTGTCGCCCAGAGAGATTCTCTCGTCGGCGGATTTCGGCGGGGACAGCCGCAGCTCCCGCCAGCGGTTCAAACAGGCGAAGATTTCCTGTGCCCTGGGTCGGGCCAGGAAGGGCACGCCCCCCCGACCCTCACATAGAGCGGCCAGCCCCTGGCTCTCCAACAGCCGCTCCAGTTCTGCCACTACCTGGCGCAACGTGCGCTGCCCGTCCAGCAGGTATCTCTGAGCGTAGACGAAACACCAGCCCAGAGCAGCGGACTGTTCGCCGTCAGCCAGCTGCTCCACATACCGCAGGTCAATGGTTTCCCGGTTGATACTCACTCCATCCCGTCCCAGGCTCTTAAGCTTGACTCGGTCGCCGCTGCGAAACTGAGGGGAGGGACAGGGACGGCGGTGAAAATCAGGCGGACAAGCTGGAGAGAGGCTGTCTGCGCCGGAGGGGAAGGCCCGTGCCTCCTCCTTGGCTAAGTCGGTGATGTCCCTGGGCACATAGCGGTCCATTTGGATGATGTGGTCAGCTACGTGGAAGTAGGCCCCGGAGCTGCCTGCCACCAGGATGGTGGACACGCCATGGTCCTGGTACAACTCCCGGACGCGGTCAAGGAAGGGGGTGATAGGCTCCATGTCTCGGTGGATGACCCGCTGCATTAGTTCGTCCCGGATCATAAAGTTGGTGGCGCTGGTGTCCTCGTCCATGAGGAGCAAATGGGTCCCTGCCTCCATGGCCTCAATCACGTTGGCGGCCTGAGAGGTGCTGCCGCTGGCGTCCTCGGTGGTGAAGTGGACGGTGTCCTTACCGTTGGGAAGGTTGTTGATAAACATGGAGATGTCGGTTCCCTGGATGCTTCGGCCGTCCTCCGCTCGGATTTTGACGGCGGTAGCGTCGGTGATCACATACTCTCGCCCGTCGCCGGCGATATGGTTGTATACCCCCAGCTCCAGGGCCTTGAGCAGGGTGGACTTCCCGTGGTAGCCGCCCCCTACAATGAGGGTGACCCCCCTGGGGATACCCATACCGGTGACTGTCCCCCGGTGCGGTAGCTCCAGGCTGATGGCCAACTCCCGGGGAGACTGAAAGGGAACCGCTCCCGTCATAGGCAGCTGGGAAACTCCAGAAGCCCGGGGGAGAATGCTGCCGTCAGCGACAAAGGCGCATAAGCCTAGTTTGGGTAGCTGCTGGCGGATATACTTCTGATCCTCAGCAAGGTTGGTGACGGCCCGCAGGCGGCGACTGTCCAGATTGCGGTAGACAAGGGCGCGGTCCACGCACCTGGGGAGCAGATGGAAGAGGATTTTCTCCAGCTCTCGGGCGTTGATAGTACGGCCATTGGCAGGGAAGCCCACCTCCAGCCGCATCACCAGGCTGCCGGTATGGGGATCCATGGAGCAGGCGGTGCGCTCCAACACCTGCTGACCGCACCGACTGACCGAAATTAGCCCGCTGTGCCCAGAGCCTTTGGCCTGAAAGGAAGCCTGAGCCGCCTGGCGGCTAAACTGCCGGGTGAGCTCGTCTTGAAGGGCCACCCGGCAGCAGGTCGTCCCCCACAGCTCCGTCGGAAAACCTGCCTGAGTTTCGCTCAGGTGGACGCTCAACTGGGAGGGGGCGGCAAAGGGGTCACCCTGGACATGGTCTATGGACAGTACATACCCTGGGAACTGGTAGGTTCCACGGGTATCCTTGTAGGCAGGATAACTTTTCCGGTCAATCCGGGTAAGCAGGTCTTTCAGCTGGCTTGCGCTCTGCATGGCGGCACCTCTCTCTAGGATGGTTTGAACTCTATTATAATGCGTGTTGAACAAAGCCGCAAGCCTTGAAAGCCAGGGCTTTCAGGGCCAAATGGCTTTGTTCAGGTGCAAGGTTTTTGGACAACTTGGTCCAAAAACCTTGCACCTTCCACTGGCACGTTTCAACGCGCCAGTGGAGATACGCATTGTAGCAATGGCTGAATTCCATAAAAGCGGCTCCTTTGAGCCGTTTTTATGGAATTGCGCGGCTGTGCCGCACGAATCAACCGCAAAGCGGTTTATTCAGCAGACATTATTATAGGTGACTGAGCCCGAAAACACAAGACGTCCTCTGAACTGGGCCGGCTTGTGGAACATATTCGTGGATGCTGGAGGGAGCTTCTGCCGAAAGGAATATTTTGCACTGAACTTTGCGTTATAAAATCTCCTTGTCCCAAAACAAAATCAATGGTATAATAATTTGATTCACCCAATTTATTTTATCTTAGAGAGAAAAGGGAGTGCGGGATATGACCTATCAGGAAGAATTCATTCATTTCATGGTGCGCTCCGGCGTGCTCACCTTCGGGGACTTCACCACCAAGTCCGGGCGGAAGACCCCCTACTTCGTCAACACGGGAAACTATAAAACCGGCGCCCAGGCTGCCCGGTTGGGGGACTACTACGCCGCCTGTATCCAGGAGCGCATGCCCCATGGCATCACCGCCCTGTTCGGCCCGGCCTATAAGGGCATCCCTCTGGCGGTGACCGCCGCCGCCTCCCTGTACCGGAACTACGGCCGGGACCTGCCTTACTGCTTCAACCGCAAGGAGGTCAAGGACCACGGCGAAGGGGGCGCCATGGTGGGCTATCAGCCCCAGGACGGGGACGACATCGCCATTGTGGAGGACGTGGTCACCGCCGGTACCGCCGTGCGGGAGTCCATTGAGCTGTTCAAGCACGTGGCCAAGGTGAACATCAAGGCCCTGTTTGTCAGCGTGGACCGCATGGAGCGGGGCACCCGGGACTGCACCACCCTGGACGAGCTGCGGGAGGACTATGGCATCCAGGTCTGCCCCATCGTCACCATCCGGGAGGTCATCGACTGCCTGCACAACCGGCCGGTGGATGGAAAAGTCTACATCGACGACGGGATGCGGGAGCGGATGGAAGCGTATCTGAGCACCTATGGGGCAAGGTAAGCGGGAGGGCGTGTCCATCCACACCGGCCACCGGAAACGGGTCAAGGAGGAGTTCCTGGCCCGGGGGCTGAACGGCATGGCCGACCACCGGGTGCTGGAGCTGCTGCTGTTCTACGCCATTCCCCAGGGGGACGTCAACCCTCTGGCCCACGCCCTGGTGGAGCGGTTCGGTGGGCTGACGGGGGTGTTCAATGCCACCTATGAGCAGCTCAAGGAGGTCAAGGGCATCGGCGACAACGCCGCCACCCTTCTGCGGCTCATCCCGGCGGTGGCCGCCCGGTACATGGAGCTCAGCTCGGATGTGTCCGGCCAGCTCCTGACCAACTGGCAGTTCCAGGAGCTGCTCCTGCCTCTGTTCTTCGGGGCCCGCAACGAGCTGGCCTATCTGGTGTGCATGGATGCCAAGGACAAGCTCATCGCCTGCCGCCAGCTGGGGGAGGGTGTCCTGGATCAGGTGGGGGTGGCCAAGCGCAAAGTGGTGGAGACGGCGCTGGCCTGCAATGCCAGCCGGGTGGCCCTGGCCCACAACCATGTGTCCGGCGTAGCCCTGTTCTCTCCGGCGGATGTGCGCACCACCTTGGAGCTGCGGGCGCTGCTGCGCCAGGTGCATGTGGAGCTGGTGGACCACTTCGTGGTGGCCGGGGGAGAGATGGTGTCCATGGCCGCCTCCGGCTATCTGTGTGAAAAATAGGAATTGACGGCGAACGCCTGTTCGAATATAATGGGGCTGAGTCATCGGCCGGAATGCCCGGGAGGATACGGCTTTCGGGCATTTTCCCATTTGCGGGCGGACGGAGGAGAGGAAAGGGGAGGACGGCGTATGCCAAACTTTGAGGTGGTCAGCGAGTACACCCCCAGCGGCGACCAGCCGGAGGCCATCGAGGCCCTGGCCCGGGGGATCGAACTGGGGCTGAGCGAGCAGACCCTGCTGGGGGTCACCGGCTCAGGCAAGACCTATACCATGGCCAAGGTCATCGAGGCAGTGCAGCGCCCCACCCTGGTGCTGGCCCACAACAAGACCCTGGCCGCCCAGCTGTGCGCCGAGTTCCGGGAGTTCTTCCCCAACAACGCGGTGGAGTACTTCGTCTCCTACTACGACTACTACCAGCCGGAGGCCTATATCCCCCACACGGACACCTTTATCGAGAAGGACTCGTCCATCAACGAGGAGATTGACCGGCTGCGCCTGTCCGCCACCGCCTCCCTGCTGGAACGGCGGGACGTGATCGTGGTATCCTCTGTGTCCTGCATCTATGGACTGGGCGAGCCGGAGAACTTTGAGAAGATGATGGTGGCCCTGCGGGTGGGCATGGAGATCCCCATCCCCACCCTGCTCAAGCGGCTGGTGGACATCCGGTACGGCCGCAACGACGTGGCCTTTGAGCGCAACGCCTTCCGAGTACGGGGGGACACGGTGGAGATCTGGCCCGCCTACTGGAAGGACACCGCCGTGCGGGTGGAGTTCTTCGGGGACGAGATCGACCGGATCAGCGAGATCAACGTGGTCACCGGTGCCCCTATCCGCCGCCTGACCACCATCCCCATCTGGCCGGCCAACCACTATGTCACTCCCAAGGAGAAGATGGACGCCGCCATCCAGGAGATCTATAAGGAGCTGGAGGAGCGGGTGGCCTACTTCAACAGCCAGGACAAGCTGGTGGAGGCCCAGCGCATCAAGCAGCGCACCATGTACGACATCGAGATGATGCAGGAGCTGGGGTACTGCTCGGGCATTGAGAACTACTCCCGGGTTATCGAGGGCCGGCCCGCCGGATCGCCCCCCCACACCCTGCTGGACTACTTCCCCAAGGACTTCGTGCTCTTCATCGACGAGAGTCACGCCACCCTGCCCCAGGTGCGGGCCATGTACAACGGGGACCGGGCCCGGAAGACCTCCCTGGTGGACTACGGCTTCCGGCTGCCCTGCGCCTTTGACAACCGGCCTTTGAAATTTGACGAGTTCGAGGCCCGGCTCAACCAGGTGGTATACGTTTCCGCCACCCCCGGGGAGTACGAGCGCAGCCGCTCGGGCCAGATCGTGGAGCAGGTCATCCGGCCCACCGGACTGCTGGATCCCAGGGTGGAGGTGCGCCCGGTGGAGGGGCAGATCGACGACCTCATCGGGGAGATCCACCTGCGCACCCAGCGGGACGAGCGGGTGCTGGTCACCACCCTCACGAAGAAGATGGCGGAGAGCCTCACTGACTATTTGAAAGGCGCGGGCATTCGGGTGCGGTACATGCACCACGACATCGACACCATTGAGCGCATGGAGATCATCCGGGACCTGCGGCTGGGCAAGTTCGACGTGCTGGTGGGCATCAACCTGCTCCGGGAGGGATTGGATCTGCCCGAGGTGTCCCTAGTGGCCATTCTGGATGCGGACAAGGAGGGCTTCCTCCGGTCGGAGACCTCCCTCATCCAGACCATCGGCCGGGCGGCCCGGAACGCCGACGGCATGGTCATCCTGTACGCCGACACCGTCACCCCCTCCATGGCCCGGGCCATGGAGGAGACGGATCGCCGCCGGGCCAAGCAGGACGCCTACAACCAGGCCCACGGCATTACCCCCAAGACGGTGAAGAAGTCGGTACGGGAGCTCATGGCCCTCACCCCCGAGGGGGAGGGCAGCCACGATACCGCCGGAAAGCAGCTGACCAAGCAGCAGCGGCTGGAGCTCATTGCCAAGCTGGAGAAAGAGATGAAAGAGGCGGCGAAGATGTTGGAGTTCGAGCTGGCGGCCACTCTGCGGGATCAGATCATCCAGCTGAGAGGCGAGAAGGAGTAGGCCGCCTCTTGCCCCGCAAAGCGGGGCCGCGCCAAACGGCGCGTACAAGCGTTTCGCGAAGCGAAACCTTGGCGCAAAGGCGAATTCAGTTCGCCTGCGCAAGATAAAATATGGGGTCCCCGCGCAGCGATAGCTGTGTGGGGCGGCGACGTTGAGAGATCAGATCATCCAGCTGCGGGGGGAGAAGAAGTAGAAAGGGCAGAGCCCTTTCGATCCTGCAAGGTTTCGCCCGCTGGAACTGACACGGTTCCGCCCGTGGGCCGGGTTCCTTTTGGTACACGCCAAAAGGAACCAAAAACGTGCCGGGGGGTGAAAAGCCGACTCGAGTGTGCCAAAGGGCGGCCCACTCTCCAGGCTTTTCACCCCCCGGACCCCCCGGGTTTTACGGGGGCCAGAGCAGAAGTGCAGTGACAGCTTTCCGGCGTCCGAAACAGGACGGTGCTGAGGTTCCATCGGCGGCCTCCGGCCTTGTGCGGACTTGCTTTCGGGGGTCTAAAGCACCCCGTTGAGCGCCTGGCGGGAAAATGGAACGAGCTGTGCTGTTCTGGTGGAAGCCATTTGCCGGAAAACTGTAAGCAGTAACGGGGTTTGAAGCCGGTAGGCGCATTCGCTTTCCAATCTTACGCCCGGGCAGGCGCCCCTTTGGGTACTGGAGGCTGCCAACCTGGTGGCACCAGGGCGGAGCCCGCCGAAGGGACCTCTCCGGTGTCGATTTTGCCGCCGGAAAGAGGAGTACGCACCCCAACTGAGCGGGGGGTATCCAGGGGGCGCTCCCCCTGGACACGCTCTTTGGGTACTTTCTCTGGTGTAAGAGAAAGTACCTCGTCTGCCGGGACGAGACCCGGCGGCCTTAACCCGCCTGTCGGGGCGGGACCCGACGACCTGAAAACCCTTCGCCCGCCCGGCGGCATGAGAAAAGGTGATACTGTGGCTAAGAAAGAGGAAAAGACCAACGTGATGCGGGTGCTGGACCAGAAAAAGATCCCATACACCCCCCACACCTACCCCCACGGAGAGGGCGAGGCCCCGGACGGGGAGAGCGTGGCCCGCTCCCTGGGCCAGGACCCAGCGGCGGTGTTCAAGACCCTGGTGACCAAGGGGGCCTCCGGGAGCTACTACGTGTTTGACGTCCCGGTAACAGCCACCCTGGACCTGAAGAAGGCGGCCCGGGCAGTGGGGGAGAAATCGGTGGCCATGATCCATCAGAGGGAGCTGCTCCCCCTCACCGGTTACGTCCACGGGGGCTGCTCCCCGGTGGGCATGAAGAAGCAGTTCCCCACCGTGTTCCACGAGAGCTGTCTGGCGCAGGATACCATCTGCGTGTCCGCAGGGAAGGTCGGCTTCCAGGTGGAGGTGCGCCCCTCCGACCTCATCGCCCTGATAGGGGCTACCACCGCCGACGTGACGGTGGAGGGCTGACATGGAGCTGGAGACCGCCCGGCTGCGCCTGCGGCCCTTCGTCTTTTCCGATGGGAATGGCCTGTCCGCCATTGTGGGGGATGAGGAGACCATGCGCTACTCCTTCCCCATGACCCGGGAGGAGAGCGATAGTTTTCTGGAACGCTCCCTGCTCCGGCGAAAGCCCCCGGTGGGCTACGCCTTAGAGGAGCGGGAGAAGCCCGGATGCCTGGCGGGCTATGTCCTGTTCTGCCCCCTGGACGAACCCGGGGTGTACGAGCTGGGCTGGTTCCTCCGCCAGGACCTGTGGGGCAGGGGGTATGCTTTGGAAATCTCCCAGGCCCTGCTGGACTACGCCTTTGACACGCTGGCCCTGCGCCGGGTGGAGGGGGAGACCACCGACCTCCGCCGGGCGGGCCGGCTGCTGGAAAAGCTGGGCATGGCCAAGCTGGGAGAGACGCAGGTTGCTGACTGCCAGGGCCGCCCGGCGGCGCTGTACCAGTACGCCGTCACTGGGGAGCAGTGGCGGGAGCGGAACCGGCTGCTGGCCTTTTTCGACGAGGAGAACCGCCGGGACTGGGACCACTATCAGACCTTCCTGCACCCGGAGGTGGTGTGGGAGCTGCACCAGCCCGGCGGGCAGGTGGAGCGGATCCAAGGCATCCCGGCCTACCTGGCCCGCATCCGGGTGGCCTACGAGGGCTGGGACGGGCAGTTCCGGTGTGAAAGGCTGAAACGGGATGGAGAGGGGATCAAGGTCTGGCTGGTCAGCGACCGGGGAGAGCGGTCCCGGGAGCGGTTCCAGTTTCAAAACGGCCTGATCTGGCGGGAATGGGAGGATCTGACGGATGAAGTATGAGTGGCTGGACGGACATCTGCTGGGTTTCCCCGGAGCGGAGAAGCGTTGGCACCCCGCCTGGAAGATGTTCCTCTACGAGGTGCGGGGTAAGCAGTTCGCCGCCCTGTGCGCTCCGGAGGAAAAATATAAAGTCTACGGCGGCCACGAGTTGGTCAACCTGAGGTGCGACCCCCGGCTGGCCGAGCTGTTCCGGGCGGAATACCCGGAGATTTTGCCCGGCTTTTACTGTGACAAGAGGAGCTGGATCGCCGCCCTGCTGGACGGGGACCTGCCCGACGAGGTGCTCCGGGACCTGTGTGAGCAGTCCTACCGGCTGACGGTGGCCAGGCTGCCCAAGTACGTCCAGCGGGAGCTGGAAGAGTTGACATAACGGCGCATACACCCAATGGAAAGTCAAAGACATGGCATGACAGAGAGGAGGGGGACAGACATGACGGCGATCCGAAATAAATGGGAGGAAATGAGCTGGTTCCGGCGGGTGCTGCTGATCATCATGCTGGCGGAGATCGTGGCCTTCGGCATCGCCACGGCGGTGACGGTGGACCGCATGGGGCTGGAGTATGACGGCGGGCTGCTCTACCCCCGCACCGAGGGGGACGTGACCTGGTACGAGGGAAGGGTGGACGGAGAGGACGCCGCCTTCTCCGTCACCCCGGGCGGGACGGTGGAGTACCGCTGGGGGGAGTACGTCTATGGCCCCTACCAGGTGGTGGAGGACCCCTCCGCCCTGCCGGAGGGATTTAGCGGCACCGGTGTGGAGATCCGCCAGGGAGACCAGGTGCTCTTCCGGGGGTGTCTCCAGTCCGGCAGGCTGTTTGACGAGGACGGAGAGCTGGTGTGGGACACCGGCAGCTATGCCTTCACCAACGATGCCATCCTGGACTTGGAGACCGGCCGGGAGGTCAGCCGGCAGGAGTACCACGAGCCCAGCCTATCCTCCGTCGTTCGGGTGGCACTGGGACCGGAGCTCACCCGCAGGGGGAGCGTGGGGCTCTATCTGGCCGTGACCTTCCTCGCCCTGCTGAATATCGTGCAGATTTTGTTCCCGGAGGCCCTGTTCAAGCTGAGCCTGCTGGGGCACATCCGCTCCGCGGATATTGACGACGCGGAGCCATCCAGCTTTTACATTGCCATGGATCATATCGAGTGGGTTGTCCTGGCGGGGGTATGCCTGGTGGTCTATGTCATGGCACTGGATGTTATCGTATAGGAGATGCCTCGCGGAGTATCATCCAAAGGAAGAACATATGGGAGGAACACACCAATGAACTACGTGCAGCTGGGCCGCACCGGCCTGAAGTGCGCCGCCGTCTCCTTCGGCGGCATCCCCATCCAGCGCTCCGACGCCGCCAACACCTGTGCGGTGGTGGACGCCCTGGAGAAGTTCGGCATGAACTACATCGACACCGCCCGGGGCTACACCGTGTCTGAGGAGTACCTGGGCGCCGCCCTGGAGGGACGGCGGGACAAATTTATCCTGGCAACCAAGTCCATGTCCCGGGACTACGAGAGCATGAAGCGGGACATCGGCGTCAGCCTGGGCAACCTGCGCACGGACTACATCGACGTCTACCAGATCCACAACCTGCCCCTGAAGGACTTCGACCAGGTGTTCGGCCCCCAGGGGGCCTACCGGGCCCTGGCGGAGGCCAAAACGGAGGGGAAGATCGGCCACATCGGGGCCACCGCCCACAGTGTGGACGCCCTGGGCAAGATTGTGGAGGAGTACAGCGACCGGATCGAGACGGTGATGTTCCCCTACAACATCGTGGAGAACCAGGGGGAGGACATCCTGCGGCTGGCCCGGGAGAAAGGGATGGGCACCATCGCTATGAAGCCCCTGGCCGGGGGCAACCTGGACGACTGGGAGCTGGCCCTGCGGTATGTGGCCGCCTCGGACGCCATCGACATCTCCATCCCCGGCATGGGCAGCGTGGAGGAGGTGGAGCGCAACGCCGCCGCGGCGGAGGACCTGTCCCCCCTGACGGCGGAGGAGCTGGAGCGGTGCCAGGCCATCCGGCTGTTTAGTCCCCAAAGAACCTACTAAACCAGCTACGCTTTTGAACCGGTTCTG
>ERZ809224.1535-NODE-1535-length-16495-cov-43.732543_pt1 | contig 16495 bp, 13 predicted proteins | sample MGYA00520513_ERZ809224 | MGnify/ENA primary metagenome ERZ809224 (study PRJEB31576, sample SAMEA3212658) | Homo sapiens | biome: human-gut; feature: human gut; material: fecal | place: Sweden | collected 2012 ...
GCCGTAAGCACGGGATCATCCCGGCCAGAGGCGCGGCGGGGCATTGCTGGGGCGGAGCTGCGCGCGGGGAGAGGCGCTTTTCGGTGCTTTTCGGTTTTTCCTTCCCATCCCGCTGTAAACAAGCGGGAGAAAGGAGCTCCCCAAAGCTAAGAATGCCGCGCCAATCCCACGCTGACTTTTGCTCAACCGATCCAGCCGGAGGACCGCCTAACAGGGAAGGACGGCGCGCGTCCCGCAGAGGGCAGCATGCCGCCTCTTCCTGCGGGGGCAGAGGGGCCTGCCCCCCTTGGCGCGTGACTTTGCATGCAAAGCGTATTGCGTCATACGCGCTGCCGGGCTGCCGCTTTAAATGCCGTTGCCGCCGGGGAGGACAGGGGCGTTTGAAGCGGCAGGAAAAACAGGGCTGTGCTTGCGCGGCGTGAAACCGCAAGAGCAGGACTGGTTTCACCGGCAGGCAGGGCGCATATGAAAGCCCCAGTCCCTCGTCCTGCGCTCCGACTTGTGGACAAAACGTCCCGAAGTTGTAGCCGCACGCCCGAAAAAGCGGCAGGGCAGCGGGCGGCCGAACCCTCAAAGCGCCCGGCCGCTCGCTTTCCGATTCCGGCGCGTTCCCTCATCCAAACAGGAATGGAGGGGGGAACCATTTGGGGGGACTTTTCGCCCTGATTATCCTTCGGCAAAGACGGGCGGGGCCGTCAACGGCGGCGGGTGAACGGCGCCGTTCATCTTGTCGTTGTCCGGCTTGTCTGGCTTTGCTATTTTCTTTGAAGCCAACCTCTCAATAATCCGCCCTGAAACAGAGAAACAAGTATGAAGAAACCATCCGCAATGAGAATAAACAGAAACGATGGCAAAAGTATGCGCGTGTACTTTTCTCCAAAACCAGTTCCTTTATTGACGTTCCATCCCATTTTCATCATGTAAAGGATTGCGCCGGAGTGAAAGAAGAAAACGATCAGCAGCATGAACAGGAAGCTTTGCACAGCGCCGCCGGGAAACCAGTTTGCGCATACGATGCCGCTGATCAACATGTTTGCGAGGAAAAGCCCGGCTTCTATCATCAAAACAACTTTCAAAGCGTTGAACATAACGCCTCCGCCAATCCCAATGCCGCCACACCAGGGAAGCCCGGCCCGTGTGCAGAAATTCTCCATCACGCGAAACAATGCGGCGTTTTGCTTTCCTTCGATAAATCCGTTGTTGGCAATGGCATATACCTTCAGCCCGATCTTATATTCCTTGCAGAAACCTTCCATTTCATGCAAAAAGGATAATACGTGAGAGGGAACGCAATCCACGTATAGCGGAATCGAAAAGATTACGGCATCGGCATGGAGCAGCTGCTCGAAAATCTTTTTGTGGTCGCTTTTTGTTCGCAATTTCAGAAAAATTTTTTGCCCGCCGATCCATATGCTTTGCAGTTTTCCTAGATAGCCGGAAGCGCTGAAGCGTTCTTTAGGGCTACCGTTTATAAAAACCGTTTTCATTCCATGACACCTGCCAATTGCTCCGGACGCCTGACGAATACGACCTGCGACGCACCATATCCATAATTGATTGCATTTCTCTTTGCTATTTGTTCAAAGGTGGTTCTCTCCTGCTCCAGAATGTTTCCATATACATAAACCTTTATGATTTTATGCGCCCCATAGCGAAGCGTGTGGTGCATCTGCCCGCCCCTGTATGTGCTCAGGGGCGTGGAAAGGCCAATGCTTCGGTCTAAGACAGCTTTCACAAACGGGCTGTATGTTCCATAATAATTTTCCGTAATGATGATGAGTTCATCCGCCCGTCCCACAATGCGGCAAATGTCCTGCAAATCGTCGCGTATGAAACATTCTGCGGGATGCTTTGTCCAGCAGCCGAAACACCCCCGGCAGCCGGCATATTTTCCGCCTGCGTGAATCAACCGGTCGCATTTTGCTTTCCATGATGCTTCATATTCTGCGCCCAGGTCATGGATGATTACTCTCATGCGCATACGCCTTTCATCAATTGTTTTCCCTTCGCCGCAGACAATGCGGCGCAACCGGGAAGCGCCCGTCTTCTCCGCAGGTTCCTTTTGCATGCGCGGATTCCGCTGCATAGACCGGAAATCCGCTGCCCGGCGCTCCGGGCAAAGCCATAGCCGCACATCTCCAGTATACGAATATATGTTAAAAAACGGTTTGCAGCGTGTAAAATTCCTCTAAACGCAAGCCTTGCAAAATTCCTGGGATTGCATTTTCGTGCAGACGCGGCGCGCGGGAATCTTAAGGACGGCAGCCCGCCATTGCGCGTTACCCGCCGGTTAACTTTTCTGACCATCGATTTAACGGCGGTTCCATTGTTCCGGAGATTCCGCTCTGCTATCATAAGAGCATACACGCAGGGGAGGCCGCCATGAAAATCAATGAAGTCATTCGGGAAAAGCGGAAAGCGTTATCTTTGACGCAGGAACAGGTCGCAGATCGCCTGGGCGTATCCACTCCGGCCGTAAGCAAGTGGGAAACGGGTGTTTCCCAAAGTTAAAGAGATTGTCATGGACAATCCACGCTTACATATTTCTTTTGTACTCATAATCATACGCTTACGCTGAGACGAAAGATCATACTTTTTTCAAGATCCAGCCCCGAAACTCATCAGGGCTGGATTTTTACTTTTAACCAAGATTTTTCCACCTTAGGGCTTCATTTTTGAAATTTTTGAAATCCTCAAAGGTTTCTTGCATCCGGACCAGGCGGTCGGCTGGGAAACCGAACGTTTTCTTTGTTTTGTTAATGGCATTGCACTAGTCCGAGATTCGCTCTTGCATAGGTGGCTGTAGTCATTGGCTCCCTTTTCTCGTTAGACAACAGTTGTATGCTTGAAATTGTTCTGGCTTCTCCATACTTGCTTAGATTTTTCTAGATTAATAGAAGAAAATTCGTGTAAACATGAAGAGCAATCTTGTGCTTTGAGAGGGCTTGTGGTATCCTGTTATTGATGTAAGTATCACTTCAAGCGCTTGATAACTAAGACAAGGGGACTGCTATGGAAGTTAGTTACAAAAAACTATGGAAAATCCTGATAGATAGAGATATGAAGAAAAAGGATTTGCAGGCGAAGGCCGGTATCAGCTGGGCATCCGTTACCAAGCTGTCTAAAGGTGAAACCGTCAGTATGGAAGTGCTAATGAAGGTATGCAAAACGCTGAATTGCGACATTGGAGACATCATGGAGTTGATTCCGACCGGAAAAGATGTTATTAAGTGAAGGGTGACGATATGCCAGCGAGAAAGAAAAGCGTAATTAGCAAGGCCAGCCCTCACACAATCAAGAAATTTGAACTGATAGAGGAATACATTAAATCGTGGGCGCAGAAGTTGATGTTGAATAACTCATGCAATGGGCTGATCTTTATAGATTGCATGTGCAATAGCGGGATTTATACAGATGACGCTGGAGAAATTGTAAAAGGCACGGCTGTGAGGGTATCGGAGGCACTGCTTGAAGTTGCAAGAACATATACCGATAAAACCGTGTACATCTATCTGAATGACAAGGACGCCAAGCGGGTGGATGAACTGGAAAAGCATTTGCCGCAGAATGAGCGCAATTTTCAGATTGTGACGTCAAGGCTGGATGCGCATGAGCTTCTTAAGACTATCGGGCCACAGTTATGCCAGACAGGACATTTGCATTACTTCCTGCTTTATGATCCGTATGATGCTTCGATTGACTGGGAGGCACTATTACCGTTCTTCCGCAATTGGGGCGAGGTCATGATAAATCACATGGTCTCCGATCCGGTCAGAGCGATAACCCGTGCCAAGCGGAAAACGACAAAGGAAAAGTATGAGAATACTTACCTTGAAGACTTTGAAAAGCTGGTGCCCTTCGGAAGTGACAAGGCTGCCTATGAGGCAAGAGTGGAGGAAATCATCTCTTCCTTGCATGGAACGCGTAGATATTACGTTGCAGCGTTTCCTTTCTACAATACGAACAACTCGCACATGTATAACCTGATACATTGTACGAGCCATAAGGAAGGATTCAAGCTGTATAAGAAGAGTGCATGGAAGGTTTTCGGAGCACAGTCTTCTACCAAACACTCCACAGAAAGTGGGCAGTTGCGATTTGACTTTGATGGGGTTGTTACATTGGATACGGATACTTCCTGTTTCCATGTAAGAGATATCGCAAAGTATTTGCAGGACAATTTTAAGGGGCGCAATCTAGTACCACTTACTGAATTATGGGACTTGCTGGATGACCATCCAATCTTTCCATCAGAAGGATATCGGAACGAAATCAAGAAAGAACTGGTCAGTGACTACGGAGCAAAGATTGAGCAGATTGTCCGAGTTGAAACAAACAAGAAAGAATACGTCATTTCATTCTCTTCGTGAGAAAGAATGAGAACGAGGATAAAAAATAACAATGGTAACATCACAGAAATTTGGTGGCAAATGGACGGAGGAAAAACTCAATATCTTCACGAGCTATCTGGAAGCATACCTAATTGCGTTGCAAAACCAGAAGTTCAAGAAGATTTATATTGACGCTTTCGCCGGGACAGGAGAAATTGAGACCAGCGACGGTGAGCAGTACCTTGTAGGCTCTGCCAAAAGGGCACTGGCCGCAAATAGAAAATTTGACCGTTACTACTTCATCGAAGGAGACGAGAAAAAGGCAGCGGAGCTCCGGGAGGTGGTAAACACAGAGTTTCCGTACTTGTCGAGGATCGTCACTGTATACTGTGGAGATGCAAACGACAAACTCGCACAGATTATTCATGATGTAGATTGGCGGTATAATCGAGGACTCTTATTTTTAGATCCTTACGCGACACAGGTGAATTGGACAACGCTTGAGACCGTGGCAAGGACAAAATCTATTGATGTTTGGTATCTGTTCCCGTTCTCGGCACTGAATAGGATGCTGCCCAAAAACGGTAAGTATGAAACATGGGAAAACTGCATAGACAGGTTGCTGGGAGATGATGGTTGGCAGACCGAATTTTATAAGGAAGACCCGCAAATGTCACTGTTTGATCTGCTCCCTGACTCTGGGACGGTTAACAGCGGCACAAGAAAGGTCAAAGATTCCAATACAGATCATATTAAGGATTATATCATCTCTCGGCTAGGGACGATATTCCCATGCGTGTCTAAGCACCCACGGATTTTCAGAAACAGCCGGAACTCGCCGATGTTCTTATTCTGCTTTGCTATTTCGAGTGAGAGTCCGAAAGCGCAGCGACTCGCTCTGCGGATAGCAGATCACATATTAAAGAATAAGTAGGCGGAGGATGGAGTTAACTTGAAAACCATAACGCGAAAATCCATGCTTTACCAAACGGGTGTTGAGTATGGTGACTATACGATGAATCACGTGCAGGGATGTGCACATGGATGCAAATATCCATGCTACGCATTCCTGTTGAAAAAACGGTTCGGGCAAATTAAGGACTACGATAGTTGGCTGGAACCATATCTGGTGTCTAATACCCTTGAACTGCTGGATAAGGAAATACCAAAGCTCAGAGACAAAATACAGTCCGTTCAGCTTTGTTTTACGACAGACCCATTTATGCAAGGATATCCGGAAATATCAGCTATGAGCATAGCGGCTATGCGGAAGCTGAATGAGGCAGGCATAAAATGTACAACGCTTACCAAAGGTCTGCTGCCTATAGAACTGGCGCAGCTTTCTCCTGAAAACGAGTATGGTATTACACTCATTTCCTTGGATGAGACATATCGGGAAAGAATGGAGCCGGGCGCAGCTTCTTATGCGGAGCGGTTGGCTGCTTTGCGAGCGCTTCATGATGCAGGCTGCCGGACTTGGGTGAGCATCGAGCCTTATCCTACGCCGAATATGATTGAGCAGGATTTGAACGAAATCTTAGAAGCGGTAGCGTTTACCGACCGTATCATCTTTGGTAGAACCAATTATAGCAAGATGGCAAATGCCTACAAGGGACATAAACACTTTTACAATGTATGCGCGACAGAGGTAATCACTTTCTGCCAAGAGCATGGCATTGATTACCATATTAAAGAAAAGACGATCACAAAAGAATGAGGTGGAAACGGTGGCACTATTACAAGACCTGATTCAGCAGATCGACGATCCCACACTTCGGGACAGGATTTTGCAGGAAACCGATAAATTGATAAAGCAGAAAAAGTTTGGGCTCGTGTTTGAGGAACATCTGCCTGAATGCACACCGCTCTATGACGTGCCAATTCGCGTTGGCTCTAAAGTTGCACGAAAAATTGGATATGTCAGCGATATTTATACTGTTCTGAAAATAGAAGGTAGTGCCGTTCTATGTGATCGCCGGGAAACCCATGAACAGGTTACCTTCCAAATGGATGAAATTGTGGCAATCGCAGAATTTGGAGAGCCAATTTTCCCAACACTGAAACTATTGGATAGTGTGGAAAATGCTCCAGATAGTGATCTTTGGCATACGCTGATTGAGGCGGACAATTACCATGCGCTGCAACTTTTGGAATATCTCTACGCAGAGAAGGTGGATTGCATTTATATCGATCCACCATACAACACAGGAGCAAAAGACTGGAAATACAACAACGACTATGTGGATGGCTCAGATGCTTACCGCCACAGTAAGTGGCTCTCGATGATGGAAAAGCGTTTGAAGCTGGCAAAGAAATTGTTAAATCCGGAAGACTCGGTTTTAATTGTAACCATTGATGAGAAAGAATATCTTCATCTCGGATGTCTTCTTGAGGAGTTGTTTTCTGGAAAGACAATGCAAATGGTTAGCATTACTATTAATCCTTCTGGAGCAAAGCGAGACAATCTGTTTTCGCGTTCTGACGAATATGCGTATATTATTCTCTTTGGTAACGCACAAGTGGTACACCCGAAAGGAAATGGCAATGAACGAGAAGTAAGATGGTGGTATTTACGCAGAACGGATTATGCCTCTAGAAGAGGGACTGTTAAAGGAGGTGTGGCCCAATTTTATCCAATATATGTTGATGATAAGACAATGAAGATCGTTGCTATTGGAGAGGCATTGAAACCAGAGCAATCAAGATTTGATGTCCCAGCTATTGAAGGTGCTACTCCTGTATTCCCCGTTAGAGACGATGGAGTCGAAATGAACTGGGGAATAACAAGGGACTCTTTACAGAAACTTTGTAAAGAAGGTGTTGTAAGAGTTTCTCCAGGAAGCAAAAACCAACAATATGTGTTTAGATATTTAAGTGCTAATTATGTTGATAAAATTAAAAGTGGTCGATGGGCCGTACGAGGTCTACGCGAGGATGGAACAAAAATAGTTGTCGAAACAGAAGGTAAGGTTACAAGAACGACAACCGTATGGCAAAACAAAAGTTATGATGCGGGCCAATACGGAACATCTGTACTTGGCGATATAATAGGAAGTGGTAAATTCACTTTCCCCAAATCGGTGTATGCTGTAATGGATACACTCAAGTATTTTATTGCGAATAAGGAAAATGCTCTTGTTGTTGATTTTTTCGCAGGATCTGGTACAACCATGCATGCTGTCAATCTGTTAAATTCGATAGACAATGGTCATCGCCGGTGTATTATGGTAACTAACAATGAAGTTTCAGCGGATGAAGCAAAAGCGTTAGATGAAAAAGGATATAGGCCAGGAGATAAGGAGTGGGATAGACTCGGTATTGCCAGGTATGTCACATGGCCTCGAACGGTTTGTTCCATTAAGGGATGCAATATTGATGGCAAACCTCTCGATGGGAATTATGGATGTAATGTGGAACAATATACCGAGATTGAAGGGGAAATCGTTAATCCCGAAACTGGAAAAAAGATTCGAGGGAAAGTATATAAAAAAGAAAAAGAGCCTGCTTATCCTGAATTAGCGGATTTGAAAATGTCCGATGGCTTCAAAACCAATGTTGCCTTTTTCAAACTTAGCTTCCTCGACAAGACATCCGTGGCTCTTGGCAGGCAATTCAGAGAACTGCTCCCGGTGCTCTGGATGAAGGGCGGAGCCATAGGAAAATGTCCGGCGTTCGAAAGTGACGAGCTTCCGGAGATGCTCATTCTGCCACAGAACAAAATGGCAGTTCTGATAGACGAAATATATTATTCCGAGTTTGATGCAGAATTAAGCCAGCACCCAGAAATTCAGACAGTCTTTATCGTGACAGATTCAGAGATCGCTTACCGGTCAATGATCCGCGCCTATGACGGCAAAGACTGTTATCAGCTTTACCGGGATTATCTGGACAATTTCCGTATCAACACAGGGAGGTAACTATGAAAGTAGAATTATTTCCTTTTCAGAAAAGAGCGCTTGCTGATATCCGCATGAAGACTGCGGAAGCATTGGGCAGCTATCATAGAACACATGCGCCGCAGGTGGTTTCGTTCACTGCGCCGACTGGATCTGGAAAGACCATCATCATGTCGGCACTGATTGAAAGTATCCTATATGGCGATGATTCCTACACAGAGCAACCGAATGCGATCATTATCTGGCTTTCGGATTCTCCGCAGCTGAACGAGCAGTCCAAGCTGAAGATCGATTCCAAGGCTGATAAAATCCGCCTTTCGCAGTGTGTGACAGTGATGGAGGACTCTTTTGACAAGGAGACCTTTGAGGACGGGCATATCTATTTCTTAAATACGCAAAAGCTCTCCGTCACATCGAAGCTCACGAAAAATGGTGATAACCGTTCCTATACCATTTGGGAGACGCTGGCTAATACCGTCAGGGATAAGAGTGACCGCCTGTACTTTATCATCGATGAGGCGCATCGTGGTATGCAAGGCCGTGAAGCCAGCAAAGCCACGACAATTATGCAGAAGTTCATCAAGGGTAGTGACGAGGATCATATCCCGCCGATGCCTGTGGTGATCGGTATGTCTGCGACGACCCAACGGTTCAATGCCCTGGTCGAGGGCACATCTTCAACCATACATAAGTCCATTGTCACAGCGGATGAGGTGCGAGCATCCGGACTTTTAAAAGACCGCATTGTTATCACTTACCCGGAGGCCAGCGCGGTCAACAATGATATGGCTATCCTGCAGGCGGCAGCAGACGATTGGAAGGAAAAGTGGGAGCACTGGACGCAGTATTGTTTTGAGCAGCATTACGCCTATGTGAATCCAATTCTGATCATTCAGGTTTTGAATGGAACCGGCGGTAAATTGACCGATACCAATCTGGATGATTGCATCGCAAAGATTGAGGAGCGGACAGGCTTCAAGCTGGAAAGCGGTCAGGTAGTTCACACTTTCGGAGGAACAACTGCCTCCCTTACGGTAAATGGAATTGAAGTACGTTATGAGGAACCTTCCCGCATCGCTGATGATCGGAATATCCGTGTTGTCTTCTTTAAAGAAAATTTGTCCACAGGCTGGGATTGCCCAAGGGCAGAGACCATGATGTCCTTCAAACACGCAAATGACGCAACCTATATCGCACAACTTCTCGGGCGCATGGTCAGAACCCCGATGCAGATGCATATTCAGGTCGATGATGTCCTGAATGATGTGCATCTCTATTTACCGTACTTTAACGAGGAAACTGTCAAAGATGTTGTGGAGGCATTGCAGAGCACCGAGGGTGGAGATATTCCGACAGACGTTTTTGGTGAGTCATTATCTGAAAAGCGCTTTGAGACCTTAACTGTCAAACCGAAGAAGAAAACGCAAACGTCAATTCCGGGACAGATGACTTTGGAGGTGTTTGCAAATCAAAATACCGAGACACAGCCTTTGGCACCCATAACAGATACGCAGAGTGAGTCTGCTCCGGTACAGCAGCAAACACAAATTCCGGATGCAGCGGAAGCGACACCATCACAGCCTGCTGTGACACCCCAACAGATGAGCGCCGAGAGTCTACAGGCCGTTCAGCCAGATTTTACACCGACAGCAGATGCTCAGCCGAGCGCAACTGCTGCATCTGGAACTGTGACTCCGGATAGTCAGCAAGAAAAAGCAGAGGATTTATTTGACCGTGAAGCAGTTATGAAGTTCATCAATGATGCTGGTCTGCTTTCTTATAATGTCAGAGCGCTCCGGATTAACGATTATCTTAAATCGCTATATCGGATGGCGCACCTGCTTAGCACATCCAAACTGCGCCGTGAGGCAATCAGAGAGGTGCAGAATGAGATTGTCCAGATGATCCATGATTATGTGGAAGATCTGAAAGCTAAGGGCAAGTACGATGACCTTGTGCAGCAGGTAAAACAGTTCAAGCTGTCTACGCAAATTTTTGATGTCTTCGGTGAGACCGTGGACAACTATTCTGTTCATGATATGTTTACGACGACCGATACAGATATTGAGCGTCAGTTCCAGATTGCCGATGTGAAACTGGGGCGCGAAGGCATCGGCATGGTGTATGGCAATAAATATGGCGACTTAAGTGACCCAACAGCGTTTAAGGTAGATGTCATTCTTTTTGTCGCCGACGAAGATTGCATGAATAGGCTTCATGACTATGCGGAGAAACGTTTCCATGGACTAAATGATGATTATCGCAGGTACATTGCCACCATTGACTCAGAAAAAATTCGCCGTGACTACGACAGCATAGTGTCCGACGGCGATGTGGTAAGTAAGCACAATTTCCGCCTTCCTGAGACAATTCAGGTGCCACATGAAGCTGGCGGCAAAGAATACAGAGACCATTTGTTCGTCAACGAAACCACTGGAACAGCAAAGCTGAAGCTAAACGGCTGGGAGGCCGATCTGATTGCCGAGGAAGAAAAGCGACCGGATTTTGTCTGCTGGATTCGTAATCCTTCCAGAGCGTCGTGGGCCCTTTGTATCCCATATGAAATTGATGGAGAAATCAAACCGACATATCCTGATTTTATCGTGGTTCGTCAGGACGAACGCCTCGATTATGTGATTGATATTCTTGAGCCGCACAGCGCAGACTTTAAGGATAACCTCGGAAAAGCAAAGGGCTTTGCTGAATACGCAAAACAGAATCCGGGTGTCGGCAGAATCCAGCTTATCCGTATGAGCAAGGACGCAGCCGGAAGAAACCAGTTCAAACGATTGGATATGTACCGGACAGCAATCCGCGACAAGGTGTCTCATGCGATCAATACCGATGAGTTGGATCACATCTTCGATACGGACGGAGTCATCGAATAAGAAGCATTGCCTTTCTCATAAAAAACTGGTCGGTTTCAGCTAAAGATTGCCCAGCGCTTACTGATCCAGCGAAACAGGTATACCACACAACGGCATACACAATCAAATAATAGGCAAAAATATCCATTGAATTATCAGCAATGCCCTCACAGCAAGCCTTGTCAGCCTGCCGTGAGGGCATTTTGCATTATTTGAGTAATTTCCAGTATCCTTTGCGGTCGGAACCAACACGCTCGATTAAGCCGTTCTCTTTGAGCATTTTCAATCTTAGCGATACGGTTTTCCGGCTCAAAGACAGGTTTTCAGCAAGAAAAGTCGTTGTGTAAGCCGGGTCAACTGCAAGAAGATTCAAGATTTTTAGCGATGTTTCGTCCAAGGTATCTGTCACTTTATCTGTTACCTTTTCTGTCACCCTGCCGGTAACAGAACGGATGACCCGATCTTCCGGCGCGGTGAATTTGATCATAATGTCGCCGGGGTTGATCGTATATTCCGGCTGCGGCACACCGTCCTTTTCACAGGCAGAGCAGATTTTCTCAATGCCACGGCCCCAGCTCTCAATAAAGCCCGCCAGATAGAAAACATGGGCAATGTTAGGATTGTAGGGGCTGGAAGCGTGTTTACTCATCAGGTTTTCGAGCGTCCAGTTTTCTGGCAGGCATCCGCAGTTGGCGATATACAGCTTATCTTCGTACACGCTGATCTGGATCGGCACGCCGGATTGATACTGCTTGTGGCACAGGGCGTTCAGCAAGGCTTCCCGCAGGGCCTCCTCCGGCACAAAGTAGCGTTCGATCCGCTGCATCCCTTCATAGGTGATTTTGGCCTTCATGTACTTGAGATACACGAGCTCCACAATTTTGTCGATCTGTTCCAGAATGGAGCCGTGTATCTCATCCTGATACAGCAGGTCGGCGTCTGTCTCAAAGTAGCCGATTTTCACATACGCGCCCAGCTGCCATTTCTCCGGGTCTTTGCTGAACAGGAGCATGGCCGCATTGGTCAGATACGGGCCGTTCATCAGGTGCAGCTTTTCCATCAGCGCATCTTTGGGTTCATCCAATACGCTTTGGTCAATGCGTCCCTTTTTGGCGGCCCATTGCTTGAAGTGGGCAACAACTTTATCGTCCACATCATTCATCGAAAAAGCCGGGAGCGGTAAATTGTCCCAAGTTGCGCCACGCTTGCGCATGAGGAATGCTTCCAGCGCCGGGCCGGTCAGAATCTGCCGGGTGCTGCCGCTGCGATAGTAGTAGACGCCCTTGCAGGAAATGCCGATGGGATACGGCGGCACGTCGATCTCGATGTATTCCTTGCCATCCTCGTCCAACAGGTTGACGCCGACAATAATGCCCATCGCATCCCGGATTTTATTGGGGATATCCTCCAGCAGTTTGCGGGCATTGGGCAGGCCAACGACGTTTCCCTCGTCATCGCAGCCGATATAGAGTTTTCCGCCCTGCGCGTTGGCATAGCCGCAAATCCATTCAAGATATTCGTCTTTCCATCTGCTTTTCCACTCCGTGTTCTGGCTCTCAGGCATTTTCGTCACCGTCCTGTTCTTTATGTTTTCCCCGGCTCTTATAAACATTATACTGGTTCTTGCACCGTGCGCTGCAAAAAGCGGCATTTGCGCGGCTGGATATAAACACTTTCTGACAGTGTTTGCACAGCCGCAGCGGCCTTGCATCGTCCACCAGCATAAAGCTGAACATCATCTGAATGCCCAGCAAAAGCGAGTGGAAGTCCCAATAAATCGTCGGTTTTTTCAGCAGCTCGATGTGGTAGCTGGGCGCGATGCCGCCAAAGGCCGCCATCGCCTTGCGGTACAGGTTCCGGGTCCCTTCGTCAATGGAATCATAGTCGTGGTAGTACAAAATGGAGGTCGTCAGCGTAAAGGCCCAGTCCATAAACTGTTGGGCCACCCAGTCGTAGGGTTCCGCATACTCCCGCTGGAAGCTCATGGTTTTTGCCATCGGCTCGTCGGCAAAGGTCATGGTCAGCGCGATCATCGTGCGGTCGCCGGAAACCGTCCAGTCGGATTCCACACCCTTTTTCACCACATCCAGCTGATCAAAGGGATAGAACAGCGCCAGGTAATCCTCCGTTTCCATCGTTTCCGCCTTGATGAAGTGGTTCTTTGGCAGATAGACCGCCTCGTAATCCATGAAGGACGGCGTGGTGGGCAGCGCCGTCATCAGACCCAGCAGGCCGTACTTGGCGACAAATTCCAAAATTGCCGTATCTACGTCAATGTCCGTCCTGCGGCCCATCACCAACATCCCGACATTGAGGGCATCCAGCACCATGCCGGGCATTTCCTTCATGGGGTTATACACATCGGGCTTCGCATCTTTGGCCGGTGTGATGCACCGCTTTCCATCGGCGGCAGTTTTCAGTTCATAGCGGTCATACCGCACCCAATGGGAGCGCGACTGCTCAAACAAGTTTGTCATGGCCTCACCCTCTGTACAACGTAATCTGTATCTATATTAACTATATTACTATTCTATCAGCCGTCCTTGCCATCGTCAAGGGCGGCTTTTTTCTTGCTCCGTTTGGTCTTGTTTTCGCGGCGTATCACGGCGTCTTTGCCTTTTTCACCCAACAGCGCGGTATATTCCTCCAGAAACTGTCGCTCCCGCAGTGTTAGGCTTTTGCCTTCATCCTGCATCTGGCATAGATGGGCATACAGCTTCTTTTGCAGTTTTTTTCGGATGGTGTTGCGCACCTTGCGGATATTCCTGTCAGATTGGCCGCGCAACTGCGCCAGCCTGGTGGTGCTGTACAACCGAATCGAGAGAAAATAGAGGATCTCCTTGTGTTCCTCGCTCAGTTCCTCGATCATCTGGGACAAAAACGCATTGGCAGTTAGCTGGTGCATCTCATAGGGGCAGTCAAAGAGAACGTCCAGGAAGTTTCCGCTGCACAACTGCCGCACCGCCGGATTGTTCAGCCAGCGCGGTATGATCTTCGGCTCCGGCACCGCTTGGTATTCCAGCGGCACATCGCCCCGCAGGTTTTCGTGATCCCGTTCCCGACGCTCCCGGTTGCGGTCAAGTTTGTTCCATTCTTCCACCACAACGGCAAAGTCCTCTGCCGTCCGGGCGGCATCCTCCAACCGGCGCAGCGCCTCGGCCCGCAGTTCCCGTTTCAGCCGCTTTGCGCTGGTGGGCGCGGCTTCTTCCTTCACGTCCTCCAGTTCAGCGTCGTAGTCGATGGGATGTTCGTCCTGCTCCAGCTCGCTTTCCAGCTCTACGGCGCGTTCCTGCTCCAGCTCCTGCGCCAGCGCATCGCCCCACCCGGCGAAGCCATCCGGCGCATCCAGCAGGCTGTCATCGTCCAATATCAGCGCCATGACCTCGCCTCCCTCAAAAAATAATTTTGCGTTTCTGAGAAAATGGTTCCGCTTTATACCCGCTTTTTCTCCTATCGGTAGAAGAAGTAATCCAAACAGCCAATCAACAGATTACATTCGTGCTGGTGACATGGAGAAAGGGGGACTGTTCCATGTTGATTGAATACGGGTAGCTGCGCGGTTTGACAGTTACACAAAACGGAACTATTTACATTATACAACGGCTGCGCCGAAGGCGCAAGAAAGAGAGGTTCAATGGCAGAAACAAAAGGCATCTTTTTGACACAGCGCATTGGCAGGACAATCGATAAGGAGGAGAACAAGATGAATCTATTTGAACTTGTAAAAGCATCCGTTACCGTGAAGCAAGCTGCCGAACACTACAGCTGCAAGGTCAATCGGGGCGATATGATCCGCTGCCCCTTCCACGATGACCGGCACCCCAGCATGAAGCTGAACAGAGATTACTTCTACTGCTTTGGCTGCGGGGCTACCGGCGATGTCATCGACTTTGTGGCGCGGCTGTTCGGCCTGAGCAGCTATGAGGCCGCAAAGAAGCTGGCCCATGACTTCGGCATAGACCCGGACAAGCCCCCGGCAGCAATGGTCTTGAAAAAGCCCTATCCGCTGGCGCGGGACTTCCGCAACGATGAGATGTACTGCCAGCGGGTGCTGTGTGATTATCTGCACCTGTTGGAACGCTGGAAGGTCGAGTACGCCCCGCAATCACCGGAGGACGAACTGGATGACCGCTTTGTGGAGGCGTGCCAGATGATCGAGTATGTAAATCACTTGTTGGACGTTCTCATGTATGCAGAACTAGAACAACGTGTGAAAGCGGTGGACATACTGCTGGAGGATGGCGACATCGCCGCACTGGATGAGCGACTCAAATGTCTGGAAAAGGAGGTGCAGCACCGTGGCGAAGAACGAGCGATCGCGTGAGGTCAATCAGCCCATCTGGTTTGACGGCAAGCATATCAACGAGGCCCTGTTTTGCGATGATTTTCTGAGCAGACACAAGATCATCTACACAAACGGGGCTTTTTTCACACCTGATGGTCGAGTGACCGATGACCTGCCGCTGCGCAGCGAAATCTTTGACGAGCTGCGCTGCTGCGCGGTCAGCAATATTCCCCGCAAAATCAGCAACATTGTGGAGCTGATGAAGCTGGCGGCACTGGTGGAGGATTTCCCGCCGGAGACTGACCGCATCCATCTGGCGAACGGGACGCTGTTCCTTGACGGCAACTTCGTAGAGGGCAAGCCGGAGATTGTTCGCAACCGCCTGCCGGTAGCCTACAATCCAAACGCCTCTACGCCGACCCGTTGGCTGGCTTTTCTGGACGGGCTGCTGTACCTGGAGGACATTCCCACTTTGCAGGAATATATCGGCTATTGCCTGATTCCCAGCAACAAGGGCCAGCGTATGATGGTTATTAAAGGTAATGGTGGCGAGGGCAAGAGCCAGATCGGCGCGGTGTTGTCCGCTCTGTTTGGAAGTAACATGAAAGATGGCAGCATCGGCAAAATTTCCGAGAATCGCTTTGCCCGCGCTGACCTGGAACACATTCTGCTGTGTGTGGACGATGATATGCGGATGGAGGCGCTGCGGCAGACCAACTACGTCAAATCCATCGTCACGGCGCAGGGCAAGATGGACTTGGAGCGCAAGGGCAAGCAGAGCTACCAGGGATGGATGTCTTCCCGTCTGCTGGCGTTCAGCAACGGAGACTTGCAGGCCCTTTTTGACCACAGTGACGGCTTCTACCGGCGGCAGTTGATTTTGACGACCAAAGAGAAGCCTGCCGACCGTGTGGACGATCCCCACCTGTCCGAAAGGATGAAAATGGAAATCGAGGGCATATTTCTCTGGGCCTTTACCGGATTGCAGCGGCTGGTGGCAAACAATTTCAAGTTCACCGAGAGCCAACGCACCAGGGAAAACCGGGAATCCGTCAAGCGGGACAACAACAATGTGTTCGATTTTCTGGAATCCGAGGGCTATATCCGGCTGAAAGC